>JACCED011776729.1_pt1 | contig 13691 bp, 9 predicted proteins | sample 7455021 | NCBI WGS metagenome assembly JACCED01 (sample SAMN15323456, study PRJNA562643) | freshwater metagenome | isolation source: river surface water | place: USA:Blue River Watershed | collected 2017-08-19 | reverse complement strand
TGATCGGCCCCAAACGCCTCCGCAACATTGCCCGGCCACGTCAGGTGGCGATGTATCTGGCCAAGCAGCTGACGCCTCGCAGCCTGCCGGAAATCGGCCGCCGCTTTGGGGGACGCGATCACACGACCATCATGCATGGTGTGAAAAAGATCGAAGAGTTGATGGCCACAGACAGCCAGTTGAACGACGATCTCAACCTGTTGAAACGGCTGTTGCAGGGCTGATGGCGGCGGGCCCTTGACGGGCCGGACAAAGCCCAGCAATGTCACGAAAACACATGTAACCGGCGCTTGCCGGATCGGTCCCTTGTCCCTTGTGACAGGGTGGCGAAGGGATGGTAAGAATGAAGCTCTCGATTGAACGCGGCACGCTGTTGAAAGCGCTGGCACAGGCCCAGTCGGTGGTGGAACGCCGCAATACGATTCCAATCCTCGCCAACGTGCTGATCGAGGCCGAGGGTTCGCAGGTGTCGTTCCGCGCGACCGATCTGGATATCGAGGTTGTGGATCGCGCCGCCGCCATGGTGGAACGGGCAGGTGCCACCACGGTCTCGGCGGTGATGCTGCATGAAATTGTGCGCAAACTGCCGGATGGGGCGCTGGTCAATCTGACCGAAGACGCCGCCTCGGGCCGTTTGGCCATCACGGCAGGTCGGTCGAGCTTTAATCTGGCGACCCTGCCACGAGAAGATTTCCCAGTTATGGCCAGCTCGGAGTATTCGTCGAATTTCGCAGCACCCGCAGCGGTGCTGCGGCGGTTGTTTGACAAGGCGAAGTTTGCCATCTCGACCGAAGAGACCCGCTATTACCTGAATGGGGTCTACATGCACACCGCCACGGGCGACGCAGGCCCGGTGTTGCGCTGCGTGGCCACCGATGGCCACCGTCTGGCGCGAATTGACGCGCCTTTGCCCGAAGGGGCGGCCGGTATGCCCGGCGTGATCGTGCCGCGTAAGACCGTGAACGAATTGCGCAAGCTTTTGGATGATGATGAGGCGCAAATCGCGGTCTCGGTCAGCGAGACCAAGGTGCGCTTTGCCACACCCGCCATCATGCTGACCTCAAAGGTCATCGATGGCACCTTCCCCGATTACACCCGCGTGATCCCAACCGGAAACACCCGGCGGCTGGAAGTGGACGCAACCGAATTTGCCAAGGCCGTTGACCGCGTGGCCACGGTGTCCTCGGAACGGTCGCGCGCGGTGAAGCTGTCTTTGGATGAGGACCGTCTGGTGCTGTCGGTCAACGCCCCTGATTCTGGGGCTGCCGAGGAAGAACTGGCCGTGGCCTATGCTGATGAGCGGCTGGAGATTGGCTTTAACGCAAAGTACCTGTTGGAAATCGCGAGCCAAGTGGACCGCGAGAACGCGGTGTTCCTGTTCAACTCATCCGGTGATCCGACCTTGATGCGCGAAGGCAATGACATGAGCGCGGTCTATGTCGTGATGCCGATGCGCGTGTGACCGGCCCCGGGGGTCCCCCCCGGACCCCAGAGTATTTCTGCCAAGATGAAAGGGGTTTGCGTTGAGTGGGCTTGCCATATCATCGCTGACCCTATCGCATTTCCGCAGCCATAAGGCGGCGCGGCTGGTGTTTGATGGTCGGCCTGTGGCTTTGGTTGGGCCGAACGGCGCGGGCAAAACCAACATTCTGGAAGCAGTGTCTCTGTTGTCGCCCGGTCGTGGCTTGCGGCGCGCGGCGGCGGACGATCTGGCGCGGCGGCCCGAGGCGGTTGGCTGGAAGATCAGCGCCCGTGTCGCGGGGATTGCGGCGGATCATGACATTGAAACGGGGGCTGAACCCGGCGAGCCGCGCAGTCTGCGGATTGACGGCAAGCCTGCGCCGCAGACGAGTTTGGGGCGGATCCTGCGGATCTTGTGGCTGGTGCCCGCGATGGACCGGCTGTGGATCGAAGCGGCCGAGGGGCGCAGGCGGTTTCTTGACCGCATTGCCCTGTCTTTCATGCCCGATCATGCCGACGTGACGTTGGCCTATGAAAAGGCGATGCGCGACCGCAATCGGTTGCTGAAGGATCAGGTGAGCGATGCGCGCTGGTATGGCGCGCTCGAGGCTCAGATGGTGGAGGCGGGCACTGCCCTTGCGGCCAATAGGCAGGCGGCGCTGGCCCGACTGGCCGAGGCCCAAGACGGGGGATCGGCCTTTCCCCGGGCAGAGCTTTCGCTGACCGGGCCGGATGGAGAGCCGGATCTGCCGATTGAGGATCTGGCGCTGGCCTTGGCTGAGGGGCGGCGGCGCGACATGGCCGCAGGCCGCACGCTGCAAGGGCCGCACAGGAGCGATCTGCACGCCATCTACGCCTCCAAGGGGGCCGAGGCGGGGCAGTGTTCAACTGGCGAGCAGAAAGCGCTGCTCATCAGCCTGATCTTGGCCAACGCCCGGGCCTTGGCGGCAGATCTGGGCCGCGCCCCGGTGATCTTGTTGGACGAGGTGGCCGCGCATCTGGACATTTCCCGGCGCGCCGCTCTTTATGACGAGATCTGCGCCTTGGGGGCGCAGGCGATCATGACCGGCACCGAGGCCGCGCTGTTTGAGGCGATGGGCGATCGGGGGTCTGTGGTGACGGTCAGTGATGACCATGGAATGTCTAGGATTGCAGAATGACGATCTCGTGGGTGGAACTGGGCCTTTATGCCCTTGGCATGGCGGGGCTTTGGGCGGTTCCCGGCCCGGTCTGGGTGGCCTTGCTGGCGCGCGCCTTGTCGGGGGGCATGGCGGCGGCCTGGCCTTTGGCCGTGGGCGTGGCCTTGGGAGATCTGATCTGGCCCTTGCTGGCGATCTTGGGCCTTTCTTGGGTGGAGAGCGCTTACGGCGACATCCTGTCGTTGCTGCGCTGGGCGGCGGCGGTGATTTTTCTAGCGATGGGCGTGATGCTGATCCGCAAATCGGGCAGTCTGGGCGGGGCCGACAGTCGGCTGACCAAGCCCGGCATCTGGGCCGGGTTTTCCGTGGGCTTGGCCGCGGTGATCGGCAACCCGAAGGCCATCTTGTTCTACATGGGTGCGCTGCCCGGGTTCTTCACCCTTGGCACGCTGACGGCGGTGGACACAGCGCTGATCATCTCAGTCTCCGCACTGATCCCGATGGCCGGCAATCTGGTGCTGGCGCTCTTTCTCGACCGCGCCCGGCAACTGTTGCAAAGCCCCGAAGCCGTGCGGCGGCTGAACGTGTTTTCAGGCGCTTTGCTGATTGGCGTGGCTTTGGTTATTCCCTTCCTTTGACCACCAAATCTTGTGTCCAAGACGTGACATTGCCCCCCTGAACCGCTATAAGTCGCGGACAATTCAAGGGATGCAGACCACATGGCCGAAGAGCCCAAAAAGCCGGAAAGCTACGGCGCCGATTCGATCAAAGTTCTCAAGGGGTTAGAAGCAGTTCGCAAGCGCCCTGGCATGTATATTGGTGACACCGACGATGGGTCGGGCCTGCATCACATGGTCTATGAGGTTGTCGACAACGGCATTGACGAGGCGCTGGCCGGCCATGCCACCGCAGTGACCGTGAAAATCCACGCCGACAGCAGCGTTTCGGTGCGCGACAATGGGCGCGGCATTCCGGTGGACATGCACAAGGAAGAGGGCGTCTCGGCGGCCGAGGTCATCATGACCCAGCTGCACGCGGGCGGCAAATTCAACAACACCGATGACAGCGGCAATGCCTATAAAGTGTCGGGCGGTTTGCATGGCGTGGGCGTGTCGGTGGTGAACGCGCTGTCGGAGTGGCTGGAGCTGCGGGTTTGGCGCAATGACATCGAATACCGCGCCCGGTTCGAACATGGTGACTGCGTGGTGCATGTGCATGAGGTGGGCCCAGCCCCCGGCATGCGCGGCACTGAGGTGCGCTTTCTGGCAAGCGCCAAGACCAATATCCCCGATGGTACGTTCTCCAACCTGGATTACAGCTTCAAGACGCTGGAACACCGGCTGCGCGAACTGGCCTTCCTGAACTCGGGTGTGCGGATCCTCATCGAGGATGAGCGCCCGGCGGAACCGCTCCACACCGAGCTGTTCTACGAAGGCGGCGTGCGCGAATTCGTGAAATACATTGACCGGTCGAAATCGTCGATCATGGCCGAACCGATCTACATGATCGGCGAGCGTGCGGGCATCACCGTGGAAGTCGCGATGTGGTGGAACGACAGCTACAACGAGATGGTGCTGCCCTTTACCAACAACATCCCGCAGCGCGATGGCGGCACACATTTGGCCGGGTTCCGTGGTGCGCTGACACGCACGATCAACGCCTATGCCCAGACAAGCGGCATCGCGAAGAAGGAAAAGATCGACTTTACCGGGGACGATGCGCGCGAAGGGCTGACCTGCGTCTTGTCGGTCAAAGTGCCGGATCCGAAGTTTTCCAGCCAGACCAAGGACAAGCTGGTCTCGTCCGAAGTGCGCCCGGCGGTGGAAAATCTGGTGAACGAAAAGCTGGCGGAATGGTTTGAGGAAAACCCCGCCAATGCCAAGATCATCGTCGGCAAGATCATCGAGGCCGCGATGGCCCGCGAAGCGGCACGCAAGGCGCGCGAATTGACGCGCCGCAAGACGGCGCTGGATGTGGCGTCCCTGCCCGGCAAGCTTGCCGATTGTCAGGAGCGCGACCCGTCGAAGTCCGAGATTTTCCTTGTCGAGGGTGACTCGGCGGGCGGGTCGGCCAAGCAAGGCCGCTCGCGCAGCAATCAGGCGGTTTTGCCCCTGCGCGGCAAGATCCTGAACGTGGAACGCGCGCGTTTTGACCGGATGTTGGGCAGTCAGGAAATCGGCACGCTGATCACGGCACTGGGCACCGGGATTGGCCGCGATGAGTTCAACATCGGCAAGCTGCGCTACCACAAGGTCGTTATCATGACCGACGCCGACGTGGACGGTGCGCATATCCGGACGCTGTTGCTGACCTTCTTCTTCCGCCAGATGCCCGAGTTGATTGAGGGCGGCTATCTCTATATCGCCCAGCCGCCGCTCTATAAGGTCGCGCGCGGCAAGTCCGAGGTTTACCTGAAAGATCAGGCCGCGCTTGAGGATTATCTGGTCGAAATGGGCATCGAAGGCGCGGTTCTGCGTCTGCAGACCGGCGAGGAGATTGCCGGGGCTGACCTTGCCCGTGTCGTCGAAGCGGCCCGCGCGTTCCGCAAGGCGCTGGACAGCTTCCCCACCCATTATCCGCGCCCGATCTTGGAGCAAGCCGCCTTGGCAGGAGCCTTTGATGCAGGCCGTGCCGACGCCGATCTACAGGCGGTGGCCGATGCTGTGGCTGCGCGGCTTAATCTGGTGGCGGTGGAATATGAAAAAGGCTGGAATGGCCGCATCACGCAAGATCATGGCATCCGCCTCAGCCGCATTCTGCGCGGGGTTGAGGAGTTGCGCACGCTGGACGGCGCGGTCCTGCGCTCGGGCGAGGCGCGGCGGATGGCCAATCTGGCCAGCCAACATCGTGACGTCTACGCCACCCCGGGCCGTCTGGTCCGCAAGGACCGCGAGCAGATGGTTTATGGCCCGATTGACCTGTTGAAATCGATTCTGGCCGAGGGCGAAAAGGGTCTGACCCTGCAACGCTACAAGGGTCTGGGCGAAATGAACCCCGAACAGCTGTGGGAAACCACGCTCGACCCCGAAGCGCGGACCCTCTTGCAAGTGAAGATCGACGATCTGGCCGATGCAGACGACATCTTCTCCAAGCTGATGGGGGATGTGGTCGAACCACGGCGTGAGTTCATTCAGGCCAATGCCCTCAGCGTCGAGAATCTGGACGCCTAAAGCGGCAGAAACCACAGCGCCAAAAACGGCGCAGGACCCGCCCGCATCGCATGCAAGATGCCGGGCGGGTTATAAATGAACCCGCCATGGCCCGGATCAGTCCATGGCATTTCGGCATTCCACCACTCGCCAGCCGACAGGGGCAGATAGACCTCGGCCGGCGCGTGGTCGTGGTCGGGATAAAGCACACCGGGCGCCATGACGGTGACACCCACCCACAAATCGTTGCGCTCTTCCAACCCGCCTGGACCTAAGATCACCGCGTTCGCATGACCATCCCAAAATGCGAGGTTCGCCGGGTCTGCAGTCTTGCGCCGCCCCCATGACAGCTGCCCTTCAATCCGGGCAAAGCTGCGCGCCAAAGGGCCATCTTGGGTTGCCAGTGCCGGTACGATCCAGTCGCAGACCGGAAGCCGCACCGGTTGCGCATGGCTTGGGCGCGGGTCTTTCCACCGCGCCACAACCTGTTGCGCCACGTCTGCCCCCGGGCCTGTCACCCGTTTCAAGCTGGTTTCGGCAGCATTCAGAAACTCTTGCACGGCGGAAGAACGCACCATCTTGGCCTCGCGGTTCTTGGGTGGCGACCCCGGCAGGACTTGAACCTGCAACCTTCCCCTTAGGAGGGGGACGCTCTATCCGTTGAGCTACGGGGCCAGCTACTGGGGCGGCCATCTGCGACCGTCCTGTCTTTCTTGCGCGCAAATGCGGAAATTGGCAACGGGTGGAGTGCAATTCTTGACCCAGAGCGCGGCCCGCATACCCACCAGCCCGCATGGCCCGGCAGTGGCGCAGATTCCGCCCTTGGACATGTTCGGTTTTGGCGCTAACAAGAGGAAAGACGCATCTCGGGGCCGCCAAGTTGACCAACCCTTCCGCCTTTGATCCCCGTCGCGCCCTGACGCTGCGCGATGTCTCGGAAGCCTCTGGCGTCAGCGAAATGACCGTCAGCCGGGTCTTGCGCAACCGGGGCGACGTGTCCGAGGCAACCCGCGAAAAGGTGCTGCAGGCCGCCCGCGCCCTTGGCTATGTGCCCAATAAGATTGCCGGGGCCTTGGCCAGCCAACGCGTCAATCTGGTGGGGGTGGTGATCCCGTCCTTGTCGAACATGGTGTTCCCCGAGGTGATGACCGGCATTTCCGAAGTGCTGGAGGATACCGGCCTGCAACCCGTGGTCGGTGTCACCAACTATTCCCCCGACCGCGAAGAGTCAGTGATCTATGAAATGCTGTCCTGGCGGCCGACGGGGCTGATCGTCGCCGGGCTTGAACATTCCGAAGCCGCGCGCGCGATGATGGCGCAAGCCGGTGTGCCGATTGTCGAGATCATGGACATCGACGGCACCCCGATTGACAGCGCCGTGGGTATTTCCCACCGCCGTGCTGGGCGGCAGATGGCCGAGGCGATCGTGGCCGCAGGGTATCGGCGCATTGCCTTCCTTGGCACCCAGATGACCAATGACTTTCGGGCGAAGAAACGGCTTGAGGGCTTTGAAGAAGCGCTTGCCAAGGCTGGGCTCGCGCTTGCGGATCGCGAGTTCTATTCGGGCGGCTCGGCCCTTTTGAAGGGTCGCGAGATGACCCATTCGGTGCTGACCCGCAGCCCAGACATTGATTTTCTTTATTACTCCAACGACATGATCGGCGCAGGTGGGCTCCTTTATTGTCTTGAGAAGGGTCTGGATGTACCCGGCAAGATGGGTCTCGCGGGCTTTAACGGGGTCGAACTTTTGGACGGGTTGCCGCGCAAACTGGCCACCATGGACGCCTGCCGTCTGGAGATCGGGCGCCGCGCCGCCGAAATCATCGCGGGCAAGTCGCATCAGGGGGTCGTGGGCGGCGAAGTTATTGAGCTTTTCCCCGTGCTGCAGCCGGGCGACACCATCCGCCACTGATCCACCCGCCCCCGCGCCGCGTATCTCTTGCAATTGCAGGAGGTATTCATGCACGCCGCCATTTTCGCCCTTTTCCTTGCCGTCCCAACCGCGGCTTTCTCCGCGACTGTTGCTGTCGCCGACACGCCAAGTTTCAAGTTCCCCTCGATTGACGGCGGCAGCTATGCCACCGCCGATTGGCGCGGCAAGCCGGTTTTGGTGGTCAACACCGCCTCGCTCTGCGGCTTCGCGGGCCAGTATGAAAATCTGCAAACCCTGTCAGACCGTTATGCGGGCCGCGCCGTGGTGCTTGCCGTGCCCTCGGACGATTTCGCGCAGGAATTGGCCAGCGAGGCCGAGGTCAAAGAGTTCTGCGAGGTCAACTTTGACCTTAACCTGCCGATGACCACCATTCAGAATGTCGCCCAGGGCGAGGTGCACCCGTTTTATGCCTGGGCGCGTGATGTGCATGGCTTCACCCCCGGCTGGAACTTCAACAAGGTGCTGATCGGCCCCGAGGGCGAGTTTGTCAAAGCTTGGGGCTCCACAACCAAACCCGATGCCCGCCCGATCACCAGCGCGATTGACAGCCTGCTCACGCAATAAGGGGCCGCCCGAAGGCGGCCCCTTGGGGTTTCATCCTGTCGTCTCGTTAGGCCTTCACCGGCTTGTCGCCACGCAACCAGATGTAGATCGCCGGGATCACCAGCACCGTCAGCAACGTTGACGAGATCAGCCCGAAGAGAAGGCTGATCGCCAGCCCTTGAAAGATCGGGTCGGTCAAGATCGTGATCGCCCCGATGATCGCCGCCAGCGCGGTCAGAAGGATCGGCTTAAACCGGATCGCCCCCGCTTCCAAAAGGACATCAATCAGCGGCACGTCGGGTTTGCGGGCATGCAGGATGAAATCGACCAGAAGGATCGAATTTCGCACAATAATCCCCGCCAGTGCGATGAAGCCAATCATCGAAGTGGCCGAGAAGGGCGCGCCAAACATCCAATGCCCAATCATGATGCCGATAAAGGTCAAAGGCACCGGTGTCAGGATCACCAGCGGCAGTTTGAAGCTGCCAAACTGCGCCACCACAAGGATGTAGATCCCCAAAAGCGCCACGCCAAAGGCCGCCCCCATGTCGCGGAACGTCACCCAGGTCACCTCCCACTCACCATCCCACAGAACGGTGGGCACCGATTGGTCCTCGGGCACGCCGTTCAGGCTGATGTTCGGCTTGGGCAGATCACCCCAATCCGCCGCCTCGATGGCACGGTTGACGGCGATGATCCCGTAAAGCGGCGCCTCATAATCGCCCGCGAGTTCTGCCGTGACCATTTCGGCCGCGCGGCCATTGTGACGGAAAATCGGATGCGACTGCATCTCGGTTTTCACCTCGACCACATCGCCCAATTCGACCACCGACCGATCGCCCGGCAACAGGTTCGCCGGAAGCGGCGTCGAGAGCGCCCGTTCGTCCAGAACCATATCGGCCTTATCACGCGCCAGACGGATAGGGAGCGGCTGCCGGCCCTCCGAACGGTGCGAATAGCCCACCGTGGTGCCGCCATAGAGCATCCCAATGGTCTGGAAGACATCGCCCTGTTCCACCTTGTGGAAGTCCAGATTGGCGTCATTCAGCACCAGCCGTTGCCGTTCTGCCGGGACGCCAAAGCTGTCGTCCACGTCCACGATGTACGGAATGGTCGCGAAAATCTCGCGCAGCTTCAATGCAACAGCGCGACGGGTCTCGGCATCAGGGCCGTAAACCTCGGCCAGAAGGGTGGCCATGACGGGCGGGCCGGGGGGCGGTTCCACCACCTTGACCGCAGCGCCTTCGGGCAGGTCCAACGCCAGAACACGCGCCCGCAGATCCAGAGCGATGTCATGGCTTTCGCGGTCGCGCTCACCCTTGGGCGAGAGGTTCACCTGCAAATCGCCATAGCGCGGCTCATTGCGCAGGTAGTAATGCCGCACCAAGCCATTGAAGTTGAACGGCGCCGCCGTGCCCGCATGGGACTGGATCGAGATGATCTCTTCCACTGGCTCCAGCGCTGCAGCGATCTGGGTCAGCACACGGTCGGTCTCTTCAACCGAGGTCCCGCGCGGCATGTCCAGAACCACGGCAAGCTCGGATTTGTTGTCAAAGGGCAAAAGCTTGACCGTCACCGATTTGGTGTAAAACAACCCCATCGACAGGATCGTTGCTGCCGTGACAGCCAGCAGGAACCGCGTCGCGCTCTTGCGGCTGGACAGGATCGGGCGGGCGACTTTGCGATAAGCGCGGCCCAAGGCCCCACCATCCGCCGCGTCATGCCCACCATGGCCCCCGCCATGCCCGTCGGCCTTGCCGAATTTCATCATCAGCCAAGGCGTGACCATCACGGCGACGAAGAAGGAGAACACCATAGCCGCGCTGGCATTGGCGGGAATCGGGCTCATGTAAGGGCCCATCATGCCGCTGACAAACAGCATCGGCAGCAGGGCCGCCACCACGGTCAAAGTGGCCACGATGGTGGGATTGCCCACCTCGGACACCGCATCAATCGCGGCCTGCGCGCGCGAGCGGCCGTCTTTCATCGCCCAATGCCGGGCAATGTTTTCGATCACCACAATCGCATCATCCACCAAAATCCCGATGGAGAAGATCAACGCAAAAAGGCTCACACGGTTCAGCGTGTATCCCATGATCCGCGCGGCAAAGAGCGTCAGCAGAATGGTCACCGGGATGACAATTGCCACCACCACAGCCTCGCGCCAGCCAATCGCGACCCAGACCAAGGCCACGATGGAAATCGTCGCCAGTGCCAGATGGAACAAAAGCTCATTGGCCTTCTCGTCAGCGCTTTCGCCATAGTCGCGGGTGAATTCCACGGTCAGATCCGCCGGAATGATCTTGCCCTCAAGCCCTTCGATGGCGTGGCGAATCTCTTCGGCAATGGCCACCGCATTGGCACCGGGCCGCTTGGCCACGGCCAAAGATACGGCCGGAACACGCGCGTCAAAGGTTTCCCCTTCGGCCCGCGCCATGGTGAACACGCGGTTTTCCTTCGGGTCAGTCTTCAAGCTGACAGTCGCCACGTCACGCACATAGACCGGTCGGCCATCACGCGTGGTCACCAAGAGATTGGCGATTTGATCAAGCCCTTGCAGGGTTTCACCGGCAGCAAGTTCAATCTGCTTGCCGTCTTGGCGAATGGTGCCCAGCGCAAAGGCCTTGTTGGCCCCTTCAACCTTGCCGGCCAGGGCCTGCAAGGTCAGCCCTGCCTGTGCCAGTCGTTCCGGATCGGGCGTGATGCGAATTTCCTCAGGCTGTTCGCCCACCAAGTAGGTCAGGCCAATATCGGGCAGCGCCGAGACTTCCACCTGCACCTCACGCGCCACGCGGGTCAGGTCGGCCGCAGTCCAGCGGCTGGCGACGTCAGGTTTGGGCGACAGGGTGACGACCATGATCGCCACATCATCAATCCCGCGCCCCACGATCAGGGGTTCGGGAATTCCATCAGGAATGCGGTCCATATTGGCGCGCAGTTTTTCATGAACGCGCAAGATCGCAGAGTCGCCCGATGTGCCCACCACAAAACGCGCGGTGACCATCGCGCCATCATCGCGAGTCTGGGAATAAACATGCTCGACACCGGGAATCGATTTCACAATGGTTTCAAGCGGTTCAGTCACCAGTTTAACAGCATCTTCCGCCCGCAACCCATCGGCACGGATGTGGATGTCCACCATCGGAACCGAGATTTGCGGCTCTTCCTCGCGCGGCAGGGTGACCAGCGCGACAAGACCAAGGATCAACGCCGCCAAAAGGAACAAAGGCGTCAACGGGCTGGTGATAAAGGCACGCGTCAAGTTTCCAGCAATGCCGGAGGAGGTCAGCGTTTCAGGGGTTGTGTCAGGCTTGCTCATGGCGTGATCACCGTGTCACCAGCGCGCAGGCCGGTCAGAATTTCGCGCAAAGGTCCATCAGGACCCACAACCTCGGCCCCGGGAATGACCGTCACTTGCACCGACCCGTCAGCGGTCTTGATCGTCACCAGATCCAGCCCCGCGCGCTGTTCAATGGCTGCATCCGGCACCGCCAACACCTGCCGCGCCGCCACTGGAACCCGCACCAGAACCCGCTGGCCGATAAAGGCATCCGACAAGCCATCCACGGCGACATCGACAATCACCCGGCCCTGTTCGATCTGCGGGTAGACCTTTTCAATCGCCCCCGCGCCGCCATCAACATCTACGACCGCGCCCACGGTCAGGCCCAAGGCATGCCGTTCGGGGATCGCCAGACGTAGGAAAACACCCCCACCGGTGATGGTCGCCACAGGCTCGCCCGGCATGACCACCGCACCCAAACGCACCGGAACCGACAGCACGCGGCCATCCGCCGGGGCCAGCACGTTGCCATCCTCGATCAGCGTCGCGGTCACTTGCCGCGCGGCTTGCGCCTCGGCCACCGCATTGCGCGCCACCTCGACCGTGGTGCGCACCTGATCGACGCGCTGCGTCGTCGTCGCGCCCTTGGCCAGCAATTCCTCATTGCGCGCCAGTTCGGTTTCGGCGTTCTCAAGCTGTGATTTGGCTGAGGCAATCCGCGCATCCGCCGCCGCCAGCTGCGATTCGAGCTTGGGATCGGTGATGCGGGCGATCACCTGCCCGGCCTTCGCCTCAGACCCTTCGGTGACGTCTAGAATCGTCAGCGTGCCGCCAATGCGCGACCGCGCCGGGACAACAAATCGGCTTTCCACCCTGCCAAAAAGAGCTTTGGTTTCAACCGTTTCAATCGGTTGAACCACCAAATCACCCGCAGCCATCGGCGCTGCGTAAAGGCCCACCATAAGGCTGGCCAAGATCAAAGAACGAAGTGCCAAAGCGCGCCCTTTCCTGTTTCGTTTCGCCCCACGTATCACATCACATATAAACATTCAAACTTATATATGTGTTTTTGTTCAGTTTGCACACGACCTGTGCAGTCCTCACCTTTTACTCGTCATGGCCCAAGGCTATCCTGCCCCTGCGCAGATGATTGGGGACATAGCATGGCGGCTGTAGAACTGGGCCTAGACACATTCGGGGACGTCAGCCTTGGCGCAGACGGGCAGCTGAAACCCATGGATCAGGTCTTGCGTGACGTGGTCGACGAGGCGGTTCTGGCCGACGAGCTGGGCATCCATTTCATCGGCCTTGGCGAACATCACCGGTCAGACTTTGCCATCGCCGCACCCGAAATTCTGCTGGCCGCCATCGCCACCCGCACCACCAAGATCAAGCTTGGCACCGCGGTAACGGTCTTGTCCTCAGACGATCCAATCCGCGTCTTTCAAAGGTTCTCCACCCTGAACGCACTGTCCAATGGTCGGGCCGAGCCAATTTTGGGCCGTGGCAGCTTTACCGAAAGCTACCCGCTCTTCGGCTATGATCTGCAGGATTATGAGCTTCTCTTCGAAGAAAAACTCGACCTCTTTGCCACGCTTGCGAAACAGAACCCCGTCTCATGGCAAGGCCAGCACCGCAGCCCGCTGGTCAATCAATCGGTCTACCCGCCACTTGGCCAACCCATGGCCGTCTGGGTGGGCGTGGGCGGCAGCCCTGAATCTGTTGTGCGCGTTGTGCGGCAAGATTTGCAGCTGATGCTGGCCATCATTGGCGGCGACCCCCGCCGCTTTGCGCCCTATGTCGATCTCTATCAACGGGCCTGCGCGCAGCTGGGCCACCCGGTTCGCCCGATCGGCATCCACTCGCCAGGCTTCGTCGCCAACACGGATGAAGAGGCGCGCGAGATGCTTTGGCCGCATTACGCCGAAATGTTCGGCCGTATCGGCCGCGAGCGCGGTTGGCCCCCGACCACCAAAGACCGCTACCTTGACGAAATCGCGCATGGATCGCTTTACGTCGGCAGCCCCGAAACTGTGGCCCGCAAGATCGCGGCGACAATGCGCGCTTTGGGGGTGCAGCGATTTGACATGAAATACTCCACCGGCCCGGTGCCGCATGGGCAATTGCTGGACTGCATCCGGCTTTACGGCGAGAAGGTCATTCCCATGGTTCAGGATATGCTG
>JACCED011050127.1_pt1 | contig 13691 bp, 13 predicted proteins | sample 7455021 | NCBI WGS metagenome assembly JACCED01 (sample SAMN15323456, study PRJNA562643) | freshwater metagenome | isolation source: river surface water | place: USA:Blue River Watershed | collected 2017-08-19 | reverse complement strand
CATTGCCGAGGCGTGCACCAATTTCAGCAACTGGCAATTGGGCTAGCGTCCATCCAGCAAGCAATAGCGCTGCAATCCAAAGTAATGCAATGACCATTTTTGCTTTAATCATCGCGCACCGTCCTGGCGGTTTACCCAGTTATCATCACCGCGCCATAGGCAAAATTTCCCCGGGCCAAGTAGCAGCAGCCAGCTGGTGGCAAATAAAAATGTTGTTTGATAAAAGCTATTGGTTTCCGGATTTGCCGCTGATGGTAAAACATTTATGGCTCCTTGGCTCAACAGGAAACCAGCACCGAGTAACAGCACTAACGCTGTGGTGCGCGCACCGGTGCCGCTGATAACGAGTAAAGCCAGAACCCCCACTAAAATAGTGATGAGAGGGTTTTGATGGAATGTGTGGTGCGCAATACCTAGGAGTAAGATGGCAACGATCAGACGCAGGCCTGGTTGTAAAAGTGTTTGGCTGATGTGATTGATGCGGGAAAAATATTTTATGGTTTGCGGTTTGGTGCCATCAATACGACCAGACACCACCAGCCAATCGATTAAAAAACCAATAAGAATCGGCAACATAAAAGCGATACCGAGTAGTTTAGTAATTTCTGATGAAAAGGCGGGTAGTAAAATGAATGCTACAAATCCCATTTGAAAACCGGCGAACGCGCGGCGCAGTTGGCTGGGCAATAATGGAAAAACAGGGAGTGAATTTTTTTGTCGCCAATAGAGACCAAAAATGAACAGATAATATGCCGCGCTAACCGCAAAAAAACTCCACGCTAATTTGCCCAGTTGAATTGCCAAAACTGGCGCAATCAACAAACCCAAGGCATCAAACACAGTATCCAATTCGCTGCCCAGTAAACTGGTTCTTTGGGTGCGACGCGCAACGAAACCGTCTATGCGATCCAGGGTCGCGGCTATACCGTATAAAATTCCGGGCATCCAAGCAGTTAACCCGGAGGGAACAGGTTGTATAAGAAAGCCGCCCGTGAGTGCAATCAATCCACCGCGCAAAATAGTCAGTTGATTGGCCCAGCCAAGGTCATTAAATAGTGGTGCATTTTGCTGTGGGCGATTTAATTCAAGGCGTCGCCACGTTTGCCAGTAACCAAATAGCCAAAGACTGCTACAAATAAAAAAATATTGCAGTGAATGGATTGTGTTTGCGGAGTAAACGCTGAAAAGGCAACTGACTCCTGCAATGATCAGTAATCCGGCGAAACCAATTATGCGCAACTCTCGATAAGTTTGGGTGCTTTGCATATATTGGTCTCGCTAAAATTATTATTGTTTGGATTTTATCGGTGTATTAGCTAGTAATCAGTGTCACAATTCCGAGCCCAATAAAAATAACACACGCCGCCTTGTGAGCGAGACCTAAGGGCAATTTATCCATTAACCATTTGCCCGCAAAAATTACCGGGACATTGGCAATTAGCATTCCGACTGTGGTTCCTGCAATCACCGCCATAGTCATCAACAGATCCGCAGAGTACTTTGTTGCCAGTATTACTGTCGCAATTTGGGTTTTATCGCCAATCTCGGCCAGGAAGAACAATACCAGTGTGGCCAGGAATGGCCCGTAGTTGGCAAATCGACCCATCTCATCATCTTCTTTATCGGGAATTAGCAACCAAAGACCAATTGCGATAAAGCTGCTACCGACAATCCAGGGAATCCAGTGTGATGGAATAACATCTGCCAATACCGCACCCAGCCATGCGGATAAACCGTGGTTGATCAAGGTGGCGATAAGAACTCCCGAGCTGATAATCCACGGACGGCCGTAACGTGCGGCCAGGAATAAAGCAAGCAATTGGGTTTTGTCGCCGATTTCGGCGATGGAAACCGCGAGGGTTGAGCTGAGGAATGCTTCCATTGAAAAGTACCAGGGCGGGATGAATACACGAGATACAACGCTGTCCCGCCCGGGGCCAGAGTGGTATCTCAGGTCTCATCAATCCGACGCGTGCTGGTTCAGCACGACAGAGGACGCTTTTGCCATGTCGAATGAGCGACAAGTTTGTTGACAAAAGCGCTCGGCATTAACGGCGTAAGCGCGGATAAATGCCAGAGCAGATTACTCCCCCGAGAGGGTAGCGGCATTATAGGTAGTGGCATTAAAACCGACAAGTCCAAGTCTCGTATTTCTGATGCGTTCAGCCAAATCTTTGACTGCTGATGCAGAATTCTACAGCTATCTTATTGATAAATATATAAAAGTTAGATTGGCATTGCGTTTGCAATCACCTGAATAACCAAAGAGTAAATGCTGAGAATTCGATGGATTCTTGACGTTTGCCGGTAAAACTAAATCGGTTTCCACCATTCGGGGTTTTTATGACGCAAGCTGCACCCAGTTTGATTAAGGCGGCTCCTACCAACAGCCAGCATTTGAGTTTGCTGCTGCCGGAGCAGGCCAAAGTGGCGGGAAATCTCGCTACGAAATTGGCGCTTGCCGATAAAAGCCGAGCCAGTGAAAGCTTCAACCAGATGTCGGAACAGCTGGCTGATTCCTATCATTTGCTGGAAAACAGGGTTGCCGAATTAAATCAGGAATTGAATCACCTGAGTGATCGCCGATTCGCAGAATTAGCGGAAAAAGAAAAACTCGCCAATCGCCTCGAAAGTCTACTGAATTTCCTGCCTGGCGGGGTTGTGGTGCTGGATTCCTCTGGCAAGGTGGCAGAATGCAACCCTGCAGCTTTGCAATTACTGGGTGAACCCTTGCAAGGGGAATTGTGGCGGGATGTGATCAAACGCAGTTTTGCGCCGCGCAACGATGACGGTCACGAAGTGTCGCTGAAAGATGGTCGCCGGGTGAGCATTCAAACCCGCAACCTGGGTGAAGACGGCCAAATCATCTTACTGACCGATCAAACCGAAACCCGTCGATTGCAAAGCGAGTTAAGTCGCCATGAACGATTGTCTGCACTCGGAAAAATGATGGGCGCTTTGGCTCACCAAATCCGCACGCCACTTTCCTCTGCAATGCTCTATGCCGGACATTTGTGCAACGGAAAGTTGGATGATGAGCGCCGTCAGCAGTTTTCAGAAAAAATCCTTGGGCGGTTGAACAATATCGAACGTCAAATTCAGGACATGCTGTTTTATGTTAAAGGCGAATTGCCATTAAACGATGTTATTTCCGTTGCACAGTTGCAAGAGGAATTAGCGGAAGCGATGGAAGTTCCTTTAATGACCAGCGAGTCAACCTGCGAATGGGTGATCCGCACGCGCGAACAATATATCCAATGCAATCGCGCGGCATTAGTCGGTGCGTTACTAAATTTGGTAAATAACGCTATTCAAGCCGCAGAGCGCAACGCCAAATTGCGTATTGAATTTAATCTCTATCCAAACGCCCTGAATGATCCAAAGCTCGCGGAGGAAGCGCCGCAATTGTGGATTCGTGTATGTGATCAGGGCCCGGGAATTCCACCAGAAATGCTGAATAACGTGGGCGATTTATTTGTAACTTCCAAAGCCCAGGGGACAGGTTTGGGGTTAAGTGTGGTGAAAGCCGTTGCACGTGCACACCACGGAAAATTTTTATTGCAATCAACGTTGGGTAAGGGCACTTGTGCCAGCGTATTGCTGCCTTTCGCTAATTTTACAGGGGTAGGGGAATAATCATGGCTTTGGCATTGCAACAAGCAGAATTTGAACATGCAATCAAGGTGTTGGTTGTTGAGGACGATAACAACTTGCGAGAAGCCCTAACCGATACCTTACAGTTGGCCGAATATTCGGTGCTTCCCGTTGGCAGTGGCGAGGAGGCATTAAAGCAATTGGCACTCTATAACGATATCCGGATGATTGTTTCCGATGTAAATATGGGTGGCATGAGTGGCCACGATTTATTGCGTGCCGTGAAGCAAGATTATCCGCAAATTCCGATGATGTTAATTACCGCTTATGCAAGCATTAGTGAATCTGTTGATGCAATGAAGCAAGGTGCGGTTGATTATTTGGTAAAACCGTTTGCACCGCAAACTCTGGTCGAAACTGTGGCTCGGCACTTAGGGGTTGCGCAGATATCGGGTGATGAACCCGTGGCTATGGCCCCATCGAGCAAGCAACTGCTGCAGTTAGCGCAACGCGTTGCACAATCTGATTCCACTGTATTAATTGTGGGTGAATCAGGTACCGGTAAAGAAGTGCTCGCACGTTATATTCACGATCATTCACCGCGTCGCAACCAACCGTTTATCGCAATTAACTGCCCTGCTATTCCAGAAAATATGTTGGAAGCCATGTTGTTTGGTCATGAAAAGGGTGCTTATACCGGCGCGCATACCAGTAGCCCGGGAAAATTTGAACAGGCGAATGGCGGCACCTTGTTGCTCGATGAAATTTCAGAAATGGATATTGGTCTGCAAGCAAAATTGCTGCGCGTTTTACAGGAGCGTGAAGTAGAGCGTTTGGGGGGCCGCAAAACCATTAAGCTGGATGTGCGCGTAATCGCTACATCAAACCGCGATATGCGCAGCGAAGTAGTCACCGGAAAATTTCGAGAGGACTTGTATTATCGCTTGAGTGTATTGCCGTTGCAGTGGGCACCATTGCGTGATCGCCTTGAGGATATTATTCCGCTGGCGGATAAGCTCTTGCAAAAACATGCTCATAAACAAAATCGTCGCGGTGTGAATTTGTCGCCCTCAGCGCAACAGCAGCTGCTGGCCTACCCATGGCCGGGCAATGTACGTGAACTGGATAATATTATGCAGCGCGCCCTGATTTTGCAGCCCGGTAAATCAATTCAGGCGGAGGATTTGGGTTTGGGGGCAAATGGTCCATATTCACAAAGCCCAATGCACTACAGCCAAAAACCGAATTTGTTGGAGGCGGCACAAGCCATTAATCCAAATGTTGATTTCGAATCTACGGGTGAGTCATCATTCGCTACACAGGCTTACGCCCGCGCCAGCCAATTTCCGGTGGGTGGAATTGCTGAAAATATTGCGCTGGTCAGCAACCAGCCTGTGCATCATTCTTCGTTGAACAACCCTGCACTGGGTAACGACCTGAAGCAGCGCGAATATGAAATTATTATGAACACCCTCCGCAACGAACGTGGTAGTCGCAAAAACACCGCAGAGCGGTTAGGAATTAGCGCGCGTACATTGCGCTATAAAATTGCGCGCTTGCGTGAAGAGGGGTATGAGATTACGGAGTGATAAAATTCTACGTTCTAACCTTATTTGTTGCATCCTGCTCGTTTGCACATTCGTCGGATGCGGAAGGCCAGCCGGTTATCCCGATGCTTGGGTCGCACCCGATAAAGGCTGGTTTTTTAATCGACTCAATGATTGCCCGGACCTGCGTGGCCACTACGATGGTGCAAATGAAAGTTTGATCGCTTCATTGATCGGTATGGATAGCATCCGCATGCGTGAACGTTTCGTTGATCAACGCGTGGAAATTCGGCAACCGGATGATGGTGTATGGATAGAGTTCGAATTTTCCATCAATGAAACCGGTGTTGAACAACTCGCCGCGGGAAGCCTGGGGCGTACTGTCGACGGTGTATACCGTAAGATCCGTTACCAACGGAACCACGATTATTACTGCAGCGATGGATTTGTGGTGCGTGACGGCGTTGAGAAAAAACACGTGTACATTGGTAAAGATAGCGATAAAGGATTAATCGTCGGAGAGGAATCTTCAGTGGATAATTCAATTCGCTGGGGCGACAGCCCATCAATTGATTTACCTGACGGGCTACGCACACGCTGGTTCCGCTATCCTCATCGCGACCCGATTCACGACACATCTTTTCTTCAGCAAGGTTCTGTTCAAATTAGCCGCGCTGACTGGTTGAATCGCGATTCAGTACCAGTTTACATCTACAGCCTCGCCGTTTCTCCAGTCTGTATTCGCTTGCAATACCAATATAGCGCCAAACATTTTACCGAAAGTTTTGTTGCATCCCCCAGCGAGCGCTGCCCAGCTCCTTGGGGCGAGCTTCAAATCGGCGACAGTAAAATAGTGCAAATGGAATTTCCCGAATATTCCGACAGCATTGATAGCTACCACTTACAAATACGGCCCGCAAATCCATCGTTCGGCAGGGAGGCGAGTCTCGTCATTACCGACGCAAGACAATTACCCACCAAAAAAAATGCGCCGGCGTTGAAGGTAAGTGGACTCGATATGCGGGTGCCCTAGTAATCAAAAAAAGCCGGCGCTTTAGATTTTTCTGCCACTCCTATCTGCGCGAGCTCCACAACAAGCAGCACGCAAGTGCACAAAACCAGAGGCTAATAATCAATACAAATAGGCTCATTCCTTTCACATTCAAAACCCAGTTACCGGTAGCCACTACACACAAGCTGGTACCGCCCATTAATAGCCCTGCGAATCCTACCCAACGAAAGAATTTATTATCGCGAAGCAGATTGCTGCTCCAGCAGATCACCGCACATAACCATGCGAAGGCTGCTGCATTCGCTAGCACCTGATTCGCCTCCATCAATAAGCGGGAATGAAATTTAAAAATTGCCACTTGCTCAGCGGTGTTGATCTCAGCTCCCAGCAGCATTGCAGGCGCGAGAAAACCGCTAATCAACGCTGCGCCAGTCATCGCTAATGCGCCTGCGGCAAATACACCGCTTCCGAGCCAAACGATGGGGGTATTTTTTGCGGCAGCATAGAGCGCAAATAACCAAACGTAGACGAGCACCACCAGGCTTAATAAGCCGTGCACATGCATAGTCAGGCCGGCAATTTGAGCCATTTGTTCAATTTGGGCTTCAGGTTGCGATGCGCTGATACGCGGGTGATGCGCCATGCCCGCGTTCGCCAGAATGGATAGGGCAATTAAGGTCCAGCTAATAAAACGGTAATAGGAATTTGTTCTTTGTTCGTTTTCGTTTAACACAATGTCTCCAGAGATAGTTATTTATATGGAGTTCCAGCCTAACAAGGGCGTATGGATACTTGGCGGACAATACGATTAGAATGTCCGTCATCTACAAAAAAACGTGGGTAAATTGTGTGACTGAGGAATTTGAAGGAGACAAACGGGCCGAGCGCACGCGGTTAGCGTTGCGTAATGCTTTTTTTGAATTGGTGTTATCGCAGCCTTATGGCAGGATAAAAATTGCAGACATCATCGCCAAGGCCGATGTGGGCCGCTCGACCTTTTATGAACATTATAAAAATAAAGACGATCTGCTCTATGCAAGTTTGCGCTGGCCGATGACTGTCTTGGCTTCTGCCATGTTACCCCCGAGCAAAGTGTTGGATGTACAGGGGATACTGGAGCATTTTTGGCAGAATAGAAGTTTTGCACGCCCTATATTGACGGGCACTGCACGTAAGCATGTCAATAGTTGCCTTAGCCAAATACTTATGGAGCAATTGCATAACATGTCTTCACCTTTACAAAATCGCTATGTACCTGTATCCGCTATTGCACAGGCGCTAGCCGCAACTCAACTCACTTTATTGACTGACTGGTTGACAGGCGTTTTTGCCACGACACCCGATAAACTTGCGCAACAATTAATGCTTACCAGTAGGGCGATTGCCATTCCTCCTGTGTGAGAGCATTTATAATTGAGTAGGAGCCGTGATGTTTTATGTTGTTGTTGGAATTGTGTTGTTGGTATCGGCAACCGTTTTTTATCTGGGGGCAAAGGGCCGTAGGCGCACTACTTACATAACCACCTATAAGTTTCCCCGCTACATACAAGAAAAGCTTGGGCAAAAATATTCGCACCTGAATCCCACTCAATTGTCCGTCGTTCAAAAGGGAATGCGGCAATATTTTTTAATGTGTCTTCAGGCCAATAAACGCATGGTGGCTATGCCATCCCAAGCTGTTGACGACTTTTGGCACGAATTTATTTTGAACACCAAAGCCTATCGCGAATTTTGTAGTGAGGCCTTTGGGCGTTATTTGGATCATGTTCCGGCAGAAGCCATGAGAGATAAAACTCATGCGCAAGAAGGAATTAAACGGGCTTGGCGATTGGCGTGTGCGCTTGAATCCATCAACCCCCAACGCCCAACACGACTACCTCTAATCTTTGTGTTGGATTCCCTGTTGACTATTCCCGGAGGTTTTCGCTATTCGTTGGACTGTGAAAAAAGAAATGATGACGGCGGAGATGGTGGCGCATTTTGCGCGAGCCACATTGGTTGCGGTGGTGGCTGCAGTGGTTCAAGCGGCGGCTGCGGTAGTGATGGTGGAAGTGGGTGTGGCGGTGGAGGTGACTAAATGTAGGCGCGCCACTTAGTTTGCCCGATAAGCCGGCTAAAAGCTGGGCGCGGCGAGCAGCGCCCCTTTGTTAAATTTCACTGGGAATTTAATGCAAATAATCAAACTCATATTCGCAAGTTTCGCGCTGTAATTTTTTTGCTTCCCATTTTTCTTCCAGCTTTCTACGACACTCCATGTTTCGGCGGATTTGCTGACGTTTGCTTTTTGAGATAACCACGTCGGCAATAAAACTTGCCATGGCACTATCCAGTAACTCCTGGTCGTTCATTACGTCGGCTTGGCTCACGGTAATCTCCTTGTTAAACGCTAATAACGATATTTCAGTTCGATGCTATGCGCAGCAAGTGACAAAAAAATGAATGCTCTGCGACAAATTGATTACCGTTTTTTGGTTACGTTTTAGCCCAATTCAGGCAACGGCTTGCCGGGCGGCAAAGGTTGGCCTGCTTTGTGCAAAATCCCTTGCAATGATGAATTTCGTCGCACAAATGCCAAATTTTTGTCGGTACAGGTTGCGATTAAAAGGGGGGATAGGATCATGACTGATCGCGTAGACATTAGCCGCTTGCTCGGTGAAATGCGCAGTTTAAAGGCGCAAACCCAGGTGTTTCAGCGCCCGCAAGGCGTAGCAGATGCGCCGGGTGGCTTACGCAGCCTGGGCGCGGTGCCGGTGGAAAACCCCACCAAAGTTCCCAGCTTCGGCGATTTAATGACGCAGGCAATTAACAAAGTTAACGATGTGCAAAAGAGCTCGAGCGACATGGCGGAAGCTTATGAGCGCGGTGTCGCTGGTGTGGATATTACGGATGTGATGATTGCCTCGCAGAAATCTTCGGTTGCTTTCCAGGCTACGGTACAGGTGCGTAACAAACTGATTGAAGCCTATCGCGACGTAATGAATATGCCTATTTAGCCATTAATTAATTCTGATTTAAAAAAACAGCTAACCGCTAAACAGTAATTCCAAGGTGTAATGATTATGGCTACTCCCGCCGCTGATGCTGACAACCTTCCCGCTGAAAAAAATAAAATCGGCGGTGACTTTTTGGAAGGGTTGAGTAGCCTGAATTTGCTACGCCAAGTTGGCTTGATGGTAACTCTGGCTGCGAGTGTCGCGATCGGTTTTGCGGTGGTGATGTGGATTCAGGGCGATGACTACCGCCCACTCTATGGTCGTATGGATAACCTGGATGCTGCGAACGTAGTGGATGTGCTCGAACAAAACCAAATTAAATTTAAAGTAGATCAAAACTCCGGCGCAATTCTGGTGGCCGCAGAAGACGTGCACATGGCGCGTCTGAAATTGGCCGAGTTTGGTTTGCCCTCCAGCCCTACGCAGGGCTTTGAATTAATGGATAAAGAGCAACCATTGGGTACCAGCCAGTTTGTGGAAGGCACTCGTTACCAGCGCAGTATTGAAGGCGAGCTTGCGCGTACCATCACCAGTATTACCAGTATTCGCAGCGCGCGCGTGCATTTAGCCATTCCTAAAAAGACTGTATTTGTGCGCGATGCAACCAACCCGACTGCGTCGGTGTTCGTTGAAGTATTTGCCGGCCGGTCAGTTGATCCGGCACAGGTTAAAGCCATTATGAATTTGGTCGCCTCTTCAGTGCCGGGCATGAAAATGGCTGACGTAACAGTGGTAGATCAGCACGGAAATTTGTTGTCGACGGGGGAAGACAGTGCGGATCTATTGTTAGCTGAAAAGCAACATAAATACTCCAAAGATGTGGAATCCAGTGTTATTAAACGTATTAACAGCATTCTTGAACCCGTAGTTGGCTCCGGAAAATTCCGCGCCGAAGTCAGTGCCGACATTGATTTCACGGCGGTGGAGCAAGCTGCGGAGACTTTTAATCCGGATTTACCTGCGATTCGTTCCGAACAAACCTTAAACGAAACCCGCCGTGCAGGTGATGTGGCTGCGGGTATTCCCGGTGCGCTCACCAACCAACCACCGGGCACAACTACCCAGGTTCCCGAACAAATCGACCCGGCTACTGGCCAACCTGCAGCAGCACAGCAACCAACGAATAACCGTGAGCAAGCCACACGTAACTACGAGTTGGATCGCACGGTTAGCTACACCAAACATCAGCAAGGTTCACTCAAACGTTTGACCGTAGCAGTGGTGGTGGACGATAAGATGGTGATGAATGCTGATGGCACCCAAACTTTAGTGCCCTGGACCGAAAACGAATTGGAGCGCTTGTCTATACTGGTGAGGGATGCGGTTGGGTTCAGTGCTGTTCGTGGTGATAGCGTCAATGTTTTGAACTCGGCCTTCGCCAATCGCGTAGAAGATCCAACCGCAGGCATGGAAATCCCGTGGTGGGAGCAATGGATTATTCCCAATATTAAATACATTGCCAGCGTTCTGGTGATACTACTGATTGTGTTTGGATTGCTGCGGCCCATGTTTAAAAGCCTTTCCAAGCAAGGCGGTAAGCTTGCTGAAGAGGAAGAAGCGCGGCAGTTGGCAGCATTGGAAGCTGCTGGCGGCATGGCTGGATTGGAAAATATGTCTGATGAGACTGTCACCCTTACTGGCGGCCATGCGCTCTTGCTGCCCGGGCCTGAACAGGGTTACGAAGAACAAATTAATGCTATTAAAGGTTTGATTGCCGATGACCCGGGCCGCGTTGCCCAGGTTGTTAAAAAGTGGATAAATCGCGATGACTGATGCAAATACTAATGATAAAGCGGTCGCTACAAAACCAGCGCTGAAAATGCGCTATGTAGATCAAGCGGCGATTTTATTAATGTCACTCGGTGAAGCCGACGCGGCTGAAATTCTCAAGCACATGGGGCCGAAAGAAGTACAGCGTATTGGTGCCGCCATGACGCAATTACAAAACGTGCAGCAATCGGAAGTGCAAGCGGTACTTGCCAACTTTTTGGATGAAGTGCGCACCCTAACAGGCTTGGGTGTAGGTGCTGATAATTACATCCGCAAAATGTTGGTGACGGCGTTGGGCGAAGATAAAGCCAACAGCTTGATCGACCGTATTTTAATTGGCGGCAACACTACCGGTTTGGATACGCTGAAATGGATGGAGGCGCGTTCGGTCGCCGATATTATCCGCAACGAACACCCGCAAATTCAGGCAATTGTTATCGCTTATCTGGATGCGGATCAGTCTGCAGAAATCCTCGGTTATTTCCCCGAAAAAGTTCGCCTCGATATTATGATGCGTGTAGCATCACTCGATACGGTACAGCCTAGCGCATTGCAGGAACTGAACGATATTCTGGAAAAACAATTCTCCGGTAACGCTGCGTCACAAACCAAAACGATGGGCGGCTATAAAGTCGCGGCGGAAATTATGAACAATCTGGATGGTTCTATCGAAGCAGAGTTGATGGAGGGTATCAAAGAGATCGACGAAGACATGGGCAATCAGATCCAGGATCTTATGTTCGTGTTCGAAAACCTCAAGGAGGTGGACGATCGTGGAATCCAGGCACTGTTGCGCGAAGTATCTTCCGACGTATTGGTGGTTGCGCTCAAGGGTGCCGACGACGAACTCAAAGAAAAAATCTTCAAAAATATGTCCAAACGCGCCGCCGAATTGTTGCGCGACGATTTGGAAACCAAGCCGCCTATGCGCCTGGCCGATGTGGAAGCAGCGCAAAAAGAAATTCTTATTACTGCACGCCGCATGGCCGATGCCGGCGAAATCATGTTGGGTGGTGGTGGCGATCAGATGGTTTAATGGATCGCCCATCGTTTTGCTCACTATTTGATGTAACTCGTTATCGTTAATCAGGCTAAATGCGATTGGGATAATTGTTGTCGGGATAACCTAAGTATGTCGGATTCCAATTTACCCAACCGTATTCCTGCGGAAGCGGTTGAACAAGCTACCGCTTGGGTATTGCCGCCAGTCAGTGATAACGGGCGGGTATTGTCCTCTGCCGAAAAAGAAGCGCGTGATCGGCGTGAGCGATTGCTGCGTCGCGAGCAAGAAAAAATTGAAGTGGTTGAAATCGCGGTGGAAGAGCAGCCGGTTCAAATGGGGATGACGGCGGAAGAAATGCAAGCGATTTTTGATGCTGCGGAAAAGGATGGTTTCGAACAAGGTCATAAAGAAGGCTATACCAAAGGTAATACCGAAGGTTACGAAGCCGGACGCCAGCAAGGCTTAATGGAAATGCGCGCGCAATTAGTGGCGGAGCAACAGCGCTTTCAAAAACTGGCAAGTGCTTTATTGAATCCGATCGATGAGCAAGATGATGATCTGGAACATTTGTTGTTGGATGTAATCTGCACGCTCACTCAAAGCGTCGTTCAACGCGAAGTGCAAACTGATTCATCGCAAATTCTCGAACTGGTTCGCAGTGCAGTCGATGCATTGCCCGTCGGCAGTAAAAATATTCGTGTGTGCTTAAATCCAGACGATTTGGCAGCGATAGAAACTTATGCAGCAGAACAACAATTGGAATGGAAATTTTTGGGTGATACTGAATTGTTACCCGGTGGTTGCCGAATAGAAACGCCCGAGAGTCGTGTGGATTTCTCTGTAGGTTCACGTTTAAAAACGGTGTTGGAACAATTTATCACTAAACAATTGGCGGCGACTGATGAAGAAGATTTCGATGAGGTGCCAACACCGGCAGGGCTATCCGCACCTGCTGAACGAGCAACGCAATCTGAACCAGATGAAAACTAGGTTGATATGTCTGAACGTCAATCCATAGTCTCACGTATCCGCAGCTACGCGCCGCGCAAGCCCACCTATACCGAACCCCAGGCTGAAGGGCGTATTACCCGCGCAGTGGGTTTAACGCTTGAAGCCGTCGGGTTGAATGTTTCTGTCGGGCGCCAATGTGAAATTATTAATAGTGATAACCGGCGGATTGAAGCTGAAGTGGTCGGTTTTGCCGGTGATAAAGTCTTCCTGATGCCCATTAAGCAAGTCGAAGGTTTACAGCCGGGCGCGCGCGTGGTTCCAGTGTCCAGCCAAATGGGAATGCGTATCGGGCCGCAGCTATTGGGTCGGGTAGTGAACGGCATTGGCCAACCACTGGATGGTAAGGGGCCGCTAATCGGCGACGAATTTTTGGACTTTCATCCGAGCGCAATTAACCCCCTTCAGCGGCATCCAATTAGCGAGCCATTGGATGTTGGCGTACGAGCTATTAACGCCTTAATCACCGTAGGGCGTGGGCAGCGCCTCGGTCTGATGGCTGGGTCCGGTGTTGGTAAGAGTGTGCTAATGGGGATGATGACCCGCTTTACTACAGCCGATGTGGTAGTGGTCGGGTTGGTTGGTGAACGTGGGCGCGAAGTAAAAGAGTTTATCGATCATATCCTCGGCGAAGAAGGCTTGCGCCGAGCCGTTGTGGTCGCTTCCCCGGCGGACGATGCGCCTTTGATGCGTCTGCGTGCTTCGCAATTATCCAGCCGTATTGCGGAATACTATCGTGACCAAGGCTTGAATGTACTTTTGTT
>JACCED010685170.1_pt1 | contig 13691 bp, 4 predicted proteins | sample 7455021 | NCBI WGS metagenome assembly JACCED01 (sample SAMN15323456, study PRJNA562643) | freshwater metagenome | isolation source: river surface water | place: USA:Blue River Watershed | collected 2017-08-19 | reverse complement strand
CGCCTTTAGTCGCCCCGCCTTCCTTGGGTGCACCGTAAATCCGCGTCATAAACTCGCGGGAGGAAAATGTGAAGTCGGGGTCAATGAAGTCCGTCATCGGAAGATTGCGCGTCAGCATTTCGGTAAAAAACCGTTCGGTTTCGTGCCGTGCCATCGAAATGCTGGTTTCATCGAATGCGAAACGTGGGTCCGGCATGATGGTACTGAGCTTTCGGGTGCGCAGCCATTGTCCCACGAAGCTCTGGATCATCGGATCGGTGAATTTCGTTGGCATCAACCGCTGCGCCTCGCTCCGAAGTCTCGAGCCGTTGGAGAGCGTCTGGTTTCTTGCAAGTTCCGTGAGTTTTGCGTCCGGCGGGCCCTGGGTTAAGAAGTATGAAAGCCGGTTGGCGACGTTGTATTCGTCACCTCGAGCTCCCTCCACTTGGTGGTAGAGAAACCGAGGGGAGATCAAAATGTTTCTCACCACCAGATGCATGGCTTCATCGAATGAGTGACCATCTTTGAGGTGATCTTTAAAAAGCGTTAGATAGGTGCGAATGGTCTCTTCCCGAACATCCCGCCGAAACACTTTTGGCAAGAGACGTCGCAGAACGTCTTCTCCAAAGACCTCGGATGACTGGCCCTCCTTCCGGGGACCGGTGAGCGCCATCCGAGCCTTGTTCCGCGCCTGATCCCTCGGGCTTTCGATGGACCGCAGGGGTCCCTCGAGCTTCAGATGGTGGAGTGCTAGCGCAGGGCCTCGCTCGTGATAAAAATGACAGAGCGCATCCGCGATGCTTGTGGTGCCGGAAATTGAATTGGCGATCTCAAGGATCTTACGCGTCGGCTTCGAATCCATGGTCGCCTCGCGCAAATCAAGCGCCGGATCTACCCACAGCTTGGAGACGAGATCCCATCCGTTCTTGCCCCGAAGAATCGTTAAATGAGGACGAAGATCACCGGCTGGAAAGATGGCTTTCTGCCACGCTGCAAGAAAACGCGGGTCCTTCTGAAACCAATCGCGATAGAGCTCCGAGAGTTCCGCAAACTCATGAGTCATTTCCGCGTTCGCCCAGCGGAAAACGAGAGTCTCCCCCTCATAAAGGTCCGCTTCGAAGACGCTTTTTTCGCTGGCATCAGAGGAGACAGATATCTCTTTGAGCAATCGGAATGACGTTACTTTTGAGCGGTCGGACGCCGCAAGATCGCGCGCGCGAACCTCGAGTACCATTGGCTTTTCAAACGGGTGCCCCGCCTCGGAGACGAACTTGGAGGCGTCGACTTCCACCCGATAAGTTCCAGATTCCTTGACCTCAATGCGACTAGGCCAACTACAGCTGCGAAAAACATCCACACTCCGGGAAACCAACCTCAGGGCGTCTCCGTGAACGGTGGCTGCCGCGAAACTCAGAACCATGTCTTTTGGACCAGCCTGCCAGATTTTTTTCTCGGCGACCGATTTCTTCACTGGGAAGAGTTCATCTGCAATTTCAGTTGCAACATTCCGGTAGGCCTCCAGCTGGCCCGGCGAAAGCGTCAGGCCTTCGCTGAGAGTATCAAAACCATGACTCTCGCCATCGGTTGGGAAGCCCGGGGGGAGAGCAAAAGACAGAAGATGAAAGAGGGAACGAACAGTGGCCGTGTATTCCCTCTGATTTAACCGGCGGGGCGGTGTGCTCCCAAAAGGGATTTGTTTCAGAAGCGAATCCTCGAGGTACGCCAGAAGCGCCTTTCTCTCCTCCTCCGAGGGCTGCTTTTTTTGGGGTGGAGGCATGAGACCTTGATCGACAGCCGCAAACGCGCGAAGCCAGAGTTCTTGCTGTGTTGGGTCAGTCCAATCAATCGCTGTTTGCTCGAGAGTCACGTCGCCCTTTTTTTCAGTGGCGTCGTGGCAGTCGAGACACTTTGCAGCCAGCGTTCTTTGCAGTGCCTCTGGAATCGGCGTGACGCCATTTGCTTGAGAGGTCGCCATGGCTGGCCCCATCAAAATCGCCAGCCAGCACGATAAAAACCGGAAGTCCATTAGGCGAACAAGTGGTTTAGATTGCGCGACGCGTTGGAGAACTTGCCAACCTGCATTCCCAAGCGTTGCATCAGGGTCAAATAAAGGTCCCCGAGGAGAGGGGCATCCGGTTTGTCCTGATCAATGGCAATATGGCGTCCGTGCTGGAATCCGCCTCCCGCCACCAGTGTCGGAATGTTTCGATTACTATGCCGGCTGGCGTCTCCCGTTCCCGAGCCGAGCAGGACAATGGTTTCATCCAGCAGCGACTTTCCTCTCGCAGTTTTCTTTTCCTGCAACTCCTTGAGGAACGCGGCAAAGCAGTGGATGTGCGCCGTTTCGATCGACACCAGGTCGCGGATCATCCGGGGATCGTTGCCATGGTGAGAGAGGCCGTGATAGCCGGAGCTAAGCGCCTTTCCATCAAACGAGAAGACCTGTCCAAGGCCGTCCAGTTGCAAGGACATGACCCGGGTGGATTCCGTCTCCAGGGCGAGCGTCATCAGATGATACAGAATCGTCTCCGCCTCGATTTGAAGGTTCGGCGTGATCGGGTCGTACGTTGGCAGTTTGTAGCTCGTGGTGGGAATCGGATCGTGGATTCCGTTTAACTGACGAGCCATCCGTTTTTCCAAGGTGCGAAAGGAATCAAAGTATTCCTCCAGCTTGTGACTGTCTGCACTCGGCACGGCAGAGCGTAAACGTTTTGCGTCCTCCAGTAGCAGGTCCAACCCGCTGCGACCGCTGCGCAAAAGATACTCGGTTCTGGCGAGATCAGCCTCCGAGCGAAACAACTGCCGGTAGAGGACACTAGGACGTTGGATCATGGGAAGCCCGACCCCTTTCCGGGTGTAACTCATGGCACGGACTTCCTCCCCGGAACCTGCCGTCATCTCGATCGACGCAAAGCGCGAGTTTTGGCCAATTTCATCCGCGATTTGTTGATCCAGAGAATATCGCCTCGGAATGACACCGCTCAGGAAGTTGCTCCAAGCATCATGCCCATTCGGAGCGCGATGATCCAAGCCGGAGAAAATTGTAAAGGAATCCCGCGCCGCGCTCAGTGGAGTCAGTGTCTCCGGCATCGAATAGTTCAGTCCTGTTTCCTTCGGGAAAAAGGCATTTTGATGCCAACCGAGATAGGTCCCGATCGCGACAAAATTGCGCGCGCCAGTCGCTCCCGACACCGATGCGCCAAAGGCCTCAAGCGGGGGCAATGCGAGTGCTGCAAGCGCGCTTCGCAGGAAGAACCGTCTGTCGACCGCCTGGGGGGATGGGGAGTGATTGGGGAGAATCATGAACTCGAGGGGTTTCGATGTGCGGCTTTGCACCTATCACATAATAATACCAAGAAATAATACCAAGATTTGGGATTCCGTCACAAAATCGCCACACTGCCCCCGCATCTCGTTATGGATAAGCGGCCCACTGCTCTCAGGGGTCGGAGAAGAATTCTAAAACCGGCCCCGGAGCTTGCGGGTGTGAATCACTCGCAAATGCGTGCACCAAACTGCCGTTGGAGGGAGCCCGAGTTTCGCGAACAAGAAGAAGGAGAACCGGCTTGTCGCGGTGAACCTTGAGAAACTCGAGCAGTGCGGAGGAGGTTAATTCAACGGTGCCGGTCTGCTGGGTCCGGAGAATGTCGATGGATCCCAATAGCAAGCCGCCCTCCGGTTGCGGGCTCGTGGCCCAATCCCACGGGGCATTCCAATCGAGTGCCGGTGGGGCCGGAATCCCGTACACTAGGAACCGGATCTTCTGCGGAACATACACAGCAAGCCCCTGATTGCTTGGCACAAGACTCAGGCGCAGTTTCGCAACTCCGTACCCCGACAAGTCGGAGCCGGTAAGATCAAACGAGATAAAGGAACGACGTTCGGCCGGATTGTTTTTCTCTTCCGTACTTTTCACCGCAAGGATCCGTGGATTCGCATTTTCGGTGCGATTGCTTGCGATGATGGATTTTGTCTTGCCCGCAGAACCGACCCGCAGCGCCGGCTCTATCGGGGTGACAATCGGCTTGGAAAAAGGATTTTCAGTCCGTTCCAGACCCGCTTCGGTGGCGGTTGTGGCCTCACTTTCGAAAAGAAGCTCCTCCAACTTTGCACTCGGATGATGCACCGAAATCTCTCCAGAAAGGACCGCAAACGAAGCCGACTTCCCCGTGGTATCCACGGACATCGCAAACCGGGTGCCATGATCCACGACATAGCTGTTGGGTGCGTCCATGATAAATCCGATCGCCGCTTTCGGAACCTCAATCACAGCGGACCCACGGCTCATTCGGCCACGCATTGGAGTGATAAGTTCCAGGCGTGCCGGCGCCTCGAGGGTGACCAACGCACCTGAGTCGAACTGGATCGTTGCCATGCCGGATTTGAGTTCGAGGATCCCGGGTCTGAGTCGTGAATGCACAGCGGTCGGGAGAGTGCTTTCCCATGCCGCATCCTCGCTGGAAATTAGAGTTGCCAAGTATCCAGGCTGCGGCCACTGAAGCCACAGGACGCAGCCAAACATGACCAAAGCGGCCGCCGCGAGTTGAATCCCTTTCGGAAAAGAAAAAGTTCGTTGAGAGGTTGAGCGTGTTTCTTCTTTCTGAGCATCTCTCAACGGAGGCATCCCGCTTGGCATCCCACCCGCTGCGTATGCGAGGTGTAGTTGGGCGTGCAGGCGCATGTGTTCGCGATAGTGCCGGCGTGCAGCGTCATCGGTTTTGAGAAGTGCGTTCAATTCGCTCCTCTCTCCAGCGCTCAGCGTGCCGTCCAACAGTTGGGTGAACAGCTCAAGTCTTCGTTCCTGCGCGGGCTTTTGAGCACTCATGAGGGCATCCTTTCTCCCAATTTTGCCTCAATACACACCAACAACGCTTCCCGTGTCCGCATCAGGGTCATTTTCAAGGCACTCTCCTTCTTTCCCAGACTGCTGGCCATCTGTGCGATCGAGTTGCCCTGCATATAACGTTGACGGATCAGCTCCGTTTGTTTTTCAGGGAGCCTGCTAAGGCAGTCTCTAAGCGCCAACTCCCTATCCTCGGGTGCAGCTTGGTCCGGTGGCTCCTCGGCTAAAACGTCCAGAAGATCATCATCAAAAACATGGCGATCCCGCTTCTTGTCGCGAAGGAATGCCCGCGCCTGAAAGTATGCGCATCTGCGCGCCCAGGCACCGAAGTCGCTCCCCTGTTCGAACTCGGGGATCTTTTGCCAGAGAACCAAGTTCGTCTCCTGCAAAACATCATGTGCGTCATGGACGCATCCAAGAAGCGTCACCAAGTATCCGTAGAGACGGCTTTGCCAGGAGGTCAGCTGGAAGATGAATTCTTTGTCTGTTGGGATCATGGTGGCCACGCTCTGATACCGTATTTAGGCTGAGCGTCACGAAAATGTCTGAAAAATTGGGGACAAAGCGCCCCTCCTATGGACGAAACGCTTTGCAGAGTTGGCTGCAATTTCAGTTGAAACAAACGGAGGCTTAAATTTCCAGTTGCTCATGCCAGCTGGACGTCTAGCGTTCAAAGCATGCGGGATTGGTCGATCACTCTCCACGGAGGCACAGGGATCCTTCGAAGCGCCGGCACCGGCGACTCCGAGTTCGTGCTCGGCACCGAACCCGGACCCAACGTGCTCACAATTGCCGGGGAGGGTGTGGCCCCCCGCCACGTTTGGGTGTCCGTTGACGAGGACGGAGTCCAAGTGGAGGCGCTTGCTCCCGACACACTCGTGAACGGGCAGCGAATTGAAGGCCGTGTGCGGGTGACCGCACCGACAACGGTGAGGATCGGGACGGTCACCATGGAGATTGAGTCAAAGAGTGGGACATTACCCAAACCAATACTCGCGGCTCCAACGGGGAAAACAGATCACAGCAGCCATTCAGAATCCGACGTGGAGACCACGATGGCATTCGGCATGGAGACGCAGACTTTCCTTACAGGTGCGTTTTTCAGGGTGGGAACTGAATATGCAAAACAAGCGGAGATCGGCAGGGGCGGAATGGCCAGGATTGTTTCCGCGAAAGAAGTCCAGTTGGAGAGAGTGGTTGCTGTGAAGATCTCCACAGCGGACACCAAAGAAGGCGAAGCGCAGTTTCTGCACGAGGCGGAGGTTCTCGCGAAGCTTGCGCATCCAAACATTGTGCCGATTCACGCGCGCGGCACGGACGAGCTCGGGCGTGCATTTTATTCGATGAAACTCGTCAAGGGTCAGACCTTGCAGGCGATCATCAGAAAGCTTGAGACGGGCGATGCAGAATTCCTTCTGGAGCACAGCGTACAGCGATTGCTGGAGATTTTCCGAAAGGTTTGCGACGCAGTCGAGTTTGCGCATTCAACGGGGTATTTACACAGGGATCTCAAGCCGGAGAATGTGATGGTTGGCGAATTCGGGGAGGTTTTAGTGATGGATTGGGGATTGGCAAAGCCGATCCGCAAGGTTGCTCTCGAGAGTGGGAATGATCAGCAAGCGGAGCCCGAGAATCTGTCGTACATCGAGGGAACCCCTCAGTATATGTCCCCCGAACAGGCGTCGGGAGTGTACGGCGGCTTGGATGAGCGTTCGGACATCTACTCTTTGGGGGCGGTTTTGTACGCGATGTTGACTTGGACTGCGCCTGTCTCGGGCGCGAGTCTTCAGGAGATCCTGGAAAAAGTGAGAACGGGGGAGCTCACCCCGTTCGAGACCGCGGCCCAAAAAAGCGCCGCGGCAAGGGGGAGTTCCGTTATTCCAAAGGCCCTGCAAGCGGTCGCGCTCAAGGCGATGTCCACGGACCGCTCAAAGCGATACGCGAACGTGGGCGCGCTGATTGCCGACATTGAGTCTTTCCAAGACGGATTCCTTACAAGCGCGGAAGAGGCGAGTTTCTCGCGGCAAATCATGCTGTGGGTTCGGCGGAATCAAGTCCTTGCGGTTTCCGCGCTGCTACTTTTGATAGTGACCACTTTTTCGACGGCGCGCATTGTCCAAAAGGGTCGTGAAGCGAGCAGCTCGCTACGAAGTCTGAGGGAAACCGCTCCGACGTTCGCAGTGAGAGCGAGAGACGCCCTCCAAGGTGGCGACTTTGAAGAAGCTCTGAAAGCTGCCACGTTTGCTGTGAAACTTGAGCCGGGTAACGCCGACTTCCATGCGTTGCGCGGCAACTCACTGCAAGTGCTTTCTCGGTGGAAGGAGGCGGTGAAAGAATACCACGCAGCGCTCAACATCGATGCGAGTCATCATGCAAAGGAAAACCTGAGAATCACCAAAGATTTAATCGAGCAGGCGAGTAGTTATGGTGAAGCAAAGGCAAAGGCCACGCTGTTCGAGGCGCTCAACGCCCAAGGCAGACAATACGAAGCGATGGCGTTCAGCAAGGAACTCGCCGATTTTTGGAAAGATCGTAAGAAGGATTTAAAAGCCATTCCCAAGTTGGTAAAAAGGCTGGAGGAAAAAATGTTACCTGTGCCCGGCACGGACATCCTGCTCAGCAAAACTGAATTAACTGTAGGTGAATGGAAACTTTACTTGCTTGCAGAGGGGTTGCCGGATTGGACACAACCCGCCAAGGAATTCACGCAAGACGACGAGCATCCCGTGTTGATGGTGAACTGGAACCAGGCGTCGATTTTCTGCCGGTGGTTGAGTGAGAAAACTGGGAAAAGTTGGCGGTTGCCCACCAACGCGGAGTGGGAAACTGCGGTCGGCACAGCGAAGTATCCCTGGGGTGATTATTATCCGCCGCAATGGAACGATGGAAACTATGCGGTGGGCGGGGACGGAAACGAGGATCCGCAAAAATTCGGGGTGGATGGGATTCTTGGCACTGCTCCTGTGGCCTCCTTCAAACCAAACGCGCTGGGATTTTATGATCTTGGCGGCAATGCAACCGAGTGGATTGGAGATGAGGTGGATACAAAGACGGGCGGACGGTTGACCCGGGGTGGGAATTGGCAGAACAGTTTGGTGTTCTGCAAGGTAGCCAGCCGGTTCAGCCGCAGTCCGGAATACTACAGCAACAACTGCGGCTTCCGAGTGGCTTTAAGTCTGTCGCCATCGGAGCGACGATAGAGTTTCCAAGCGACGCGTAGGATTTTGCCGATCCCCTTCGAATTGATCTATAAAATGAGGGTGTCGAGCGGCGCGAGATCACGCGGTCTTAACGGCCGCGACAACGATCAATCCATGCCAAATAACTGTCTACTCTGACTCCGTGGAACTCGGCGTTGACGTTCACGCCGAATTACTGGTTAAGCCGTGAGGTTGGCGGGGCGAATCGGTGACGCATCCACTCGGCTCATGCCCTCGCGGAAAAAGGGCAGCGCCTGCTTTGGAACGATAAAATCAGCTCACTCGAGCGAGTGGGTGGGTTTTCTCATGCATCCAAGTGAAGACTTTTTCTAGAGAGGGGACTTCGTCGTGGAATTCTCCTCTGGTAAGGTTTTAAGGAGGTTAATCGAACAGGGTTGGCCAAGCTCAGCAGGATAAACGAAGACTTGCTTAAGGTGGATTGGATCGGAGCTGATCGTGTTGCGGAAATTGTGATCTTGGGAAGTTTCAGGGAGCGTGCGGGCGTGCCGGTACATTGCCAGAGCTGATCGAAGTGCGCATGGGGATGGAGTCATGCCAATGGCAGTGGAAAGATGCTGAATCGATGCATCCGCTCCAGCGTGGATCCGCGAATCAAAGGGCGAAAATACCATACCCCAACCTTCGTCGCCGAGAAGTCAGCCCGTGACACCCCATGTCTTTGCAAAAGAGCCTGCGGCCAACCCCCGGCCTGCTGCCGCAAATGATGTGCGGCTTGAGCGAAAACACGAAACGTCCACTGCGTCAGCCGCTGTACGAGTCCCTCAACGGGCTGCAAACAGTCGCTCCGTATTGAGGCGCCTTCAGTGGGCCTGCGTGCACCGAGGGTTCTGAGTTGGCCCTGCGAGGGGCTGGTGAAGGAGGCCGACAAAAGTCCAGTAACGCCTGATGATTTAAAAGCATGATTGAATAAATGCTTAAATTTTTAATTGCCTGGTTGCTCCTCTTGATTTGTCGCGCATGTGTATTTTTGCAGGGTTTTTATATTACAAGTAATTCGATATAAGTGACATGCCTAACTATCATAAAGGGGAAATTGCCGGTCTTGCTCGTGCCTTGAATGAATTTAGAAGGAACATTCTTTTGTTCCTTAACCTACGGCGCGTGGGTTTCCACACATCGGTTGTTTTCCCGTTTAAAGGGTGGTTGCTTTTCGCAACGCTGTTGACCGGCGGCCCGGCAGGAGCGGCGGAACTTTACTGGGATACCAACGGCACAACACCGGGGGCGGGTGCGACGGTTAACGGGACCTGGGGAGTGAACAGTTACTGGAATACGGATGCGGCAGGGGTTTTGAATCCTTTGAGCTTGGCGACAACGTTAAATGATACGCTGTATTTTTCTGCGGGAACGGACGCCACGGGGAATTCGACAGTCACGCTGTCTGGGGCATTGTCTGCGGGTGGGTTGGTGGTGAACCAAGGAAGCATCACGTTGGCGGGCAGCTCCACTCCGAGCCTGACACTTGGCACTTCGGGGGTATGGGTGAATAGTGGGGGGTCGCATGGAATGAGTTCGAGTTTGACTTCGGTTTTATTGGCAGCCAGCCAGACATGGACGAATCAAAGTTTAAATCTGTTCACTACGAGCAGCACCACGGTGATCGAGGGGACGGCGGCAACAGGTTCTACTTTTGTGCTAACAACGGGTGGCACCGGGAACACCACGCTGTCGGGCTCTTTAAGAAACGGTTCAGGAGGGGGATTCCTTGGGCTGATAAAAATCGGCGCCGGATCGGTGAGGCTCTCTGGTTCTTCTAACGACTACTCGGGTTCGACCGTGATCATGGAGGGAACGCTGGCCTTGGGTCATGCGAGCGCCCTGGGCGGAGGGGGAGACATCACTTTTTCGGGTGGAACGCTGCAGTTCAGCACCTCGAACACCTCGGATTTGTCGGCACGGATCGTAGGCAGCACTTCGGCGATAACCTTAGATACCAATGGGCGGACGGTCACATTCGCCGGGAGCCTTACCGCGACGAATACTGGTGGACTGACGAAGTCTGGTGCGGGCTCGCTCGTTTTAAGCGGTAGCAATCAGTATACGGGATTGACGACGGTCGGGAGTGGGATCCTGCACCTTAGCGGCTCTAATGCATTGGCTGCCGGTGGATCTGTTCTGACGAACGATGTGACGAACAGTCGGGTGGCATTGAGCGGCGGGATCACCATTTCCGGATCCACGCTCACGATCAGCGGTCACGGCGGAAATTGGGTCGGCGCTCTGCGGAGCGCGAGCGGCGACAATACGTGGGCCGGGGACGTCATTCTGGGCGAGACGACGGGTCCATACACAACCCGAGTGGGTGCTGAATCCGGCACTCTCACAATCTCGGGCGTTATCAGGCAAGTCGGGGGCGGGACTTATAACCTTGTTAGCAAGCCTGAAACAAGCACTAGCGCGAGGGTTGTTTTTGCAGGCGCGAACACGTGGGATGGATTTATGTCATTGATGGGTGGGACCTCAGTTTTCTCCAGCCTTAACAGCGTCAGTACTGATCCAACCCTGGGCACGGTGAGATCGCCGTCGAGCAACATGGGCGCTCCCACCACCGTAGCCAATGGTTACATCTACTTTAACAACAGGGATGAAACCGCTTCTCTTGTATACACGGGGACAGGAGAGATCACGGACAGGACGGTTGTGCTTTCTGGTAGTAATTCACACTCATTGATCGAGCAATCAGGGTCCGGGTTGCTAAAGTTTATTTCTGATCTGAAAAACTTCGGGGCTAGCAGCAATACGCTGTATCTTAAGGGATCCACAACGGGCGCTGGGGAGATTTCCGGTTCCATCACGAATCCAAACAGCGGTTTTCTGACTCTGGTCAAACAAGGCACTGGCCGGTGGACGATTTCTGGGAGCAACTCGTACACGGGAGAAACCAGAATTTCGGGAGGAGCGCTGGTTTTGGGTGGCAGCAACGCTTTGGCCGGCGGTGGAAGCGTGCGTTTTTCGGGTGGAACACTTTCCTTGGGAACGAGCGGAGCAGATTATTTCAACTCGATTACCATGAGTTCAGGCACAGCGGTTGTTTTCGATTCGGGAGGCCATTCGGGAACGTGGAGCGGGAGCATCGATGCGACCAATAGCGGTGGGTTGACCAAGAGAGGTGCGGGGCGTTTGATGCTGAGCGGAAACAACGCATATAGCGGAACGACAACCCTAAGTTCTGGCACGCTTGGGTTGGGCCACGCAAGCGCGCTGGGCGGCGGGGGTGACATTGTTTTCTCCGGGGGCGTGCTGCAGTTTGGGGCTGCGAACGCGACGGATTACGCGTCGAGAATTGTCGGTAGCGGTTCCGCAATCGCGATTGATACCAACAGTCAGGACGTGACTTTCTCTGGGAATTTGGACGCGAGCAACACGGGCGGATTGGCAAAGCTTGGGGCGGGTGTGCTTACGCTGGGCGGAAGCAACCAGTACACGGGCCAGACGAGTGTGATGAACGGGACTTTGCGCGCGATGAGCGGATCCGCGTTTGGCAGCAACTCGGCAGTTGTGCTTGCTGACCAATCCGGTGTGCTTTTGGACCTGAACGGGTTTAATCAGTCGATTGGGTCGCTTGCAGGCGGCGGTACCGCTGGTGGGAACGTGCAACTTGGCTCCGCGTTGCTTTCGATTGGAAGCAACGCCGCGGACACCGCTTATGCAGGACATTTTTTAGGAGCAGGTTCCATAGTGAAAGAGGGTGCTGGAACGCTCACTCTTTCGGGTAGCGGTGCTTCTGTGGGGGGGCTTTCGGTGCGTGCCGGCAAACTGGTGCTTGCGGGTGCCTCCGACTGGAGTCAGGCGACTTTTGCAGTCTCGGGGGGCACCCTTGATTTATCAGCGGCGAATGTAAACGTGGGGAGTTTGGTGCTGACAGGAGGAAAGCTATCCCTCGCGATTGGGAAAACAATTCAAGTGGCCTCTGCGTTGGTGCTCGACGGCAGCATCGATGTGTCCGGTGCCCTTGATCCCTCGACCATGGGGCGTGTCACGCTGTTGGCTGGTGGTGCTGCTGCAAGCGGTGCTTTTACAACTGGGAGTCTCGCTCTCGGAAGTGAATATCGTCTCCAGTTCAACGGTTCCAATCTTGAGATTCAGCGCTCCTCGACGATGGCGATTGAAGCCGGGTCTTCGAATTACAACACCCGTGTAGGGCAATCCGTGACCATCGGTGCGCGTGTTGCAAACGTGGCTCCAGTCGATTCGGACCACCTGACCTACAATCTGGCGGGCGCTGTGAATGAGTCATCTCTCACCCGCGAATCCGGCGATGCAAATGCGTACGCGGGAACCCTCCGGACGGGCACCTACACGCCGTCCACCGCGGGCACCAGCACCCTAAGCATTACCGCATCAGGAACGGGCGCTAACGGCCCGACCAACGGATCACAAACAACCACCTTCACGGTGACCAGCTACAACTTGGCGTCCGGCAGCGCTTCTTCGAGCGTGAATCTTGGAGCAATCCGCGAAGGGGGCAATTTTGCGAGCAAAACCTTGATTGTCGAAAACATCGCACCAACGGACGGTTTCTCAGACGATCTCGCGGCAGCGATCTCTGCAACGGGTGCGGTTAGCGTGAGTGGGGTCATTTCTCGCTTGGCCGCGGGATCTCAGAGCATGGGATTGTCGGTGGGTTACAATTCGACAGGTGTATCTGCTGGTTCGATAAGCGGGACTGCGACGATAAACTACACATCCAAGGGGCAAATGGGCACAGGGCTGGCTGATGCCGCCCCGATAAAGGCATCCGACACAGTCGCAGTCAGTGGAAAAGTTTATCGGTTGGCAGCTACGGATATTTCTCCGGGAACGATCACTTTGGAGCCTGTGCGCTTTGGCGGCACGTTCGCGGCTGTAGGCGTGCCGGTGACAAACACAGCGGCCTTGGTGCAGATTGCTGGTGAGAGTTATAATGAACTCTTGAAGGTTCTGGCTGCAAGTGACGGTGATTTGAGTCTGGTGAGCGCTTCGAGCCAGAGCCTCGATGCGCAGGAGTCCTTTGAGCTTCGGGCGGGCCTGGCTGCTGGTACAGTGGGTCTCAGGACTGGAACCCTGACGCTCAACTTCACCTCGGACGGCACGGGTACGAGCGAGCTTGCAGAGGAAGCGCTTGGACAGCGTCAGATCAGGGTGCAGGGACAGGTCTACAGCGGCCAGGGCATCTGGCGTGAAACGAACCTCGGGGTGCGCGCTTGGGATGATTCCGCAAACTGGATTGCCGATGGAGGGCGTCCTGGCGTGGACGGTGCATTGAGCAGGGGACTGGACACCGCGTTGTTGCGCGCGTCGTCAGCCTTGGAAGTCCGGATGAATGGGCGTGTAGCCGAGCTCAAGAGTGTAAAGCTTGAGGGAGCTGGGAACATTTTGGTTAGTCAGGGAAGCCTCGTCGGCGGAAGCTTCAAGATCAGTGCAAACAGTGGGCATGCGGCCTTGGACGCAGATGGGGTGGGTAGGCACCGGATTGAAGTCCAAGTCGAGCTGGGGTCGAGTGTGGTGGCAACGATCGGGGCGGGAAGTAAGCTGACGCTCACTAGCGTTCTGCGGGAGGTGAGCGGCGGCGACCATGGGTTGACCAAAGAAGGCGGTGGAACCTTGGTGTTGCAGGCGGGTTACAATTATAGCGGCTCCACGGCTGTAAACGCGGGGCGCCTGGAACT
>JACCED010667954.1_pt1 | contig 13702 bp, 9 predicted proteins | sample 7455021 | NCBI WGS metagenome assembly JACCED01 (sample SAMN15323456, study PRJNA562643) | freshwater metagenome | isolation source: river surface water | place: USA:Blue River Watershed | collected 2017-08-19 | reverse complement strand
GGCCGAAGAACACGCCCTGGCCCAGCGACAGGATGCCGCCATAGCCCCAACACAGCACCAGGCCGACGGCCACGAACGCATACGACAAGTACTTGCCGACCATGTTCAGACGGAAGTTGTTCAGCGCCAGCGGGAAGATCACGAACAGCAGCACGCACAGCACCAGCAGGCCGATCGCCCCCTGCCTGCCGCCGAGTACTTTCTCAAACGCGGAATTCATGTTGGGTCCTTTCGATTCGGGGATTCGGGATTACTTGCGGACCTTGACGGCGAACAGGCCTTGCGGACGCATCAGCAGGATCAGGATCACGATCGACAGCGTCATCACCTTGGCCATCGAGCCGGTCAGGAAGAATTCCGATGTCGACTGGGTCTGGGCGATAGCGAATGCCGAGACGATGGTGCCGATCAGGCTTTGCGCGCCGCCGAACACGACCGTCAGGAAGGTGTCGACGATGTACAGCGAGCCGGAGGTGGGGCCGGTCGAACCGATGGTGGTGAACGCCGCGCCGGCGACACCGGCCACGCCGCAGCCGAGCGCGAAGGTGGTGCGGTCGACCTTGCGGGTGTTGATGCCGACCGCGCCCGACATCAGGCGGTTCTGCATGGTGGCGCGCACTTGCAGGCCCCAGCGCGAGCGGTACAGCAGGATGAAGATGGTGCCGGTCAGCACGGCCGTCATCGCCATGATGAACAGGCCGTTGAGCGGGATATCAACGCCTTCGAAGGGCTGCACCGAACCCATCAGCCAGTCGGGCAGGGTGGCGGTTACTTCCTTCGGGCCGAAGGTGGAACGGAACACTTGCTGCATGATCAGCGACAGGCCCCAGGTGGCCAGCAGCGTGTCGAGCGGGCGCTTGTACAGGTGCGAGATCATCAGGCGCTCGACCCAGTAGCCGACGAAGTAGGCCACGAGGAACGCCAGCACGATCGCGCCGAAGAAGTAATACGGCTGCAGCGCCGGCGCATAGTCCGTCGTCAGCTTGGAAAGCAGGTAGGTAGCGTAAGCGCCAATGGTCAGGAATTCGCCATGCGCCATGTTGATCACGCCCATCTGGCCAAAAATGATCGCCAGGCCCAGCGCCATCAGCAGCAGCACGCAAAACACGGACAGCCCGTTAAACCCCTGCATCATCAAGATGCCGCCAAATTCAGATAACCAGTCCATGTTGACTCCTTAAGTGCGCTGCGCGTCGCCGTCCTGCGCGACGGGGCGGCGTGATGCGGTGATTGCCGGTTGCTGCGTGATGCGAACCGTCGGGAACGAGAAACTCGAAACGACGGCTTGAAACGAAGCGGGCGGCGACGGCGCCGGGTTTCCCCTTTGCCGCACGCCGCCCGTCAGCCGATTACTGGTAGCCCTTCGGGAAAGGATTCGGCTCGATCAGGCCCGACTCATAGATCAGCTTGAACTGACCGTTCTTCTGGATCTGGCCGATACGGGTCTTGGACCACAGGTGGTGGTTCTCATGCAGCTTGACGTAGCCTTCCGGCGCGGTCTTCAGCTCGATGCCAGGCGAAGCGGCAACGACCTTGTCCACATCGAAGGAACCTGCCTTCTCGACAGCGGCCTTCCACAGCCACGGGCCGAGGTAACCCGCCTGGGTCACGTCGCCGATAACGGCATTGGCGCCGTACTTGGCCTTGAACGCCTCAACGAATTTCTTGTTGTTGGCGTTGTCCAGCGACTGGAAGTACTTCATCGACGAGTAGAAGCCTTCGGCGTTCTCGCCGCCGATACCCAGCATTTCGTCTTCGGTCACCGAAAGAGTCAGCACGACCTGGGTCTTGCCGGTCACGCCTGCGGCCTTCAGCTGCTTGAAGAAGGCAACGGTCGAACCGCCAACGACGTCAACGAACACGACGTCCGGCTTCTTCAGCTTGATCTTGTTGATCAGCGAGCCGAACTGGGTGTTACCCAGCGGGTAGTACTCTTCACCGACGACTTCGCCCTTGATCACGTTCTCGATGTGCTTGCGCGCGATCTTGTTCGAGGTACGCGGCCAGATATAGTCGGAGCCGACCAGGAAGTAGCTCTTGGCTTTCTTCTCTTTGGCGACCCAGTCGAGGCCGGCGAGGATCTGCTGCGTGGCTTCCTGGCCGGTGTAGATCACGTTCTTCGACTGCTCCAGGCCTTCATAGAAGGTCGGGTAGTAGAGCAGGCCGTTTTCTTTTTCGACCACCGGCAGCACCGCTTTGCGCGACGCCGAGGTCCAGCAACCAAAGATGGTCGCGACACGGTCGCTCACCAGCAGCTTCTTGGCCTTCTCGGCGAAGGTCGGCCAGTCGGACGCGCCGTCTTCCTGGACAATCTTGATCTTGCGGCCAAGGACGCCGCCCATCGCGTTGATCTGCTCAATCGCGAGGCGCTCGGCCTGGATCGCGCCAGTTTCGGAAATGGCCATCGTGCCGGTTGCCGAGTGCAGCTGGCCAACGATGACTTCGGTATCGGTGACAGCCAGCTTGGTGGTGTTGACAGCGGCGGTGGCGGGCGGCGCAGCGAGGGCAAAGCCCGGCAGCGCGACGGCCGCAGCAGCGGCGAGGCCGATCAGGGCCTGGCGGCGACCTGCAGATTTCAGTTGGTCAGACATGCGATTTCCTTTCACAGGAGGTCGTTACGGAGATGACAGGGGAGACTGCCGCTGGCCTTGCAGAGAGGTCGCATCGTCTTGTGCGGCACCGGGACTGCAGGGCTTGGAGCGAGAGTAGGTTTTTGCGACGCGCTGCAGCAATACGCCGTTTGACGTAGCGGCATACGCAACAGGGAGGGAGCGTCGTGCGATGCGATGCATGGCACACCGCGTGGCCAGGTAGCTGCACACGGCGTGCCCCAGCATGGCGCGGCACTCGCCACAGGGCAGCCGGCGAAACAGCCCCATGCTGGCGCATGGCGCGCACCGTTCGAGTGCGATGCGCGGCGGCGCGGCCGTGGCGATGAAGGCTTTAGCGGCGATGTGCGCTCGCCTACGTCAAATGACGTAGGCCGATGACGCACAGAGTTGTTCGGTTCGGCGCGGGCATGGTGTAAAACTTGCTCAACAAAAAAGAACACCACCGGTGCAGGCCGCCGCACCCGCAGCAGCAGCTGCTGCTGCCGCATGAATCGCTTCACCGGCGTTGCTGCCACACCCGATCACAACGCCCAACGGAGTGAACCCTTGAATTCGACTTCGGTCCAGCGCATCGTCAAGAGCCGGCGCGACTACAACAGCTGGGTCGCGACCGAGACGCTGGAAGACTATGCACTGCGGTATACGCCACAGTCGTTCCGGCGCTGGTCGGAATTGCGCATCGCCAACACGGCGCTGGGCGCGGTGTCCTTCCTCGCACTGGAAGCCATCGGTGGCGCGATCACGGTGTCCTACGGCTTCACGAATGCGCTGTGGGCGATCGCGATCGTGTCGCTGGTGATTTTCCTGACCAGCCTGCCGATCAGCTATTACACCGCGCGCTATGGCGTGGACATGGACTTGCTGACGCGCGGCGCCGGCTTTGGCTACATAGGGTCGACGATCACGTCGCTGATCTATGCGAGCTTCACCTTCATCTTCTTTGCGCTGGAAGCGTCGATCATGGCGCAGGCCGTCGAGATGGAGTGGGGGCTGCCGCTGGCGTATGGCTATGTGCTGTGCTCGGTGGTCATCATTCCGCTGGTGATTCATGGCGTGACCCTGATCGGCCGCGTGCAGGCGTGGACGCAGCCGCTGTGGGCGGTGCTGATGGTGCTGCCTTTCGTCGCCGTATTCCGCAAGGAGCCGGACGTCGTATCGCGGCTGATGGCCTTCACGGGCGGTCAGCCCGAAGGCGCGCACTTCGACTGGGTGCTGTTCGGCTCGGCAGCCACGGTCGCGTTCTCGCTAATTGCGCAGATCGGCGAACAAGTCGACTTCCTGCGCTTCCTGCCCGAAAAGACCGCAGCCAATCGCGGACGCTGGTGGTCGGCGCTGCTGATCGCCGGCCCCGGCTGGATCGTGATGGGCGCCACCAAGATGCTGGCCGGCGCCTTGCTCGCCTACCTCGTCATCGACCATCGGTTGCCGCCGGACGATGCCATCGAGCCGACGCAGATGTACCTGGTCGCCTTCGGCTACCTGTTCTCCGACAGCAGCTGGATCATGGGGGCGACCGCGGTGTTCGTGCTGATATCCCAGATAAAGATCAACCTGACCAATGCGTATGCGGGTTCGCTGGCCTGGTCGAACTTCTTTGCCCGCGTCACGCACAGCCATCCGGGACGCGTGGTGTGGGTGGTGTTCAATGTGCTGATCGCGATCCTGCTGATGGAAATCGGCGTGTTCGCGGCGCTCAAGGAAGTGCTGACGCTGTACTCGATGGTGGCCATCTCGTGGGTCGGCGCACTGGTGGCCGACCTCGTCATCAACAAGCCGCTCGGCCTGTCGCCGAAATACATCGAGTTCAAGCGCGCACACCTGTACGACATCAATCCGGTCGGTGTCGGCGCGATGGCCATCGCCACAGCGCTGTCGCTGGCGGCGCTCGCAGGCAGCTTTGGCGACGTGGCGGCGGCACTGGCGCCCTTCATTGCGCTGCTGTCGGCCATGCTGCTGGCGCCCGTCATTGCGCTGGCCACGCGCAGCCGCTACTACATCGCACGCGAGCCGGCCGGGGCGATCGATCCATCTGTGGATTTGGGGCGCGCTGGACACCCTGCGCACGCGCACGATGGCAGCCGTCAGTGCGTGGTCTGCGAAAACAGCTTCGAGCCGGCCGACCTCGCGCACTGTCCCGCGTATGCGGGCACCATCTGTTCACTGTGCTGTTCGCTGGATGTGCGCTGCGAGGACCGCTGCAAGACCGACTCCCGGATAACCGAGCAATTCCACCGGCTGGTCGACGCCATGCTGCCGGCGCCACTGGCGCGCCGCATGCATACCGACGTCGGTCACTACATGGTCTTGCTGGCGCTGTGCACGGCGGCACTGCTGGCGGTACTGGGCACGATCTACGCGCTGGAACTGCCCGACATCCAGACCCTGCCGTTCTATGACCTGCACAATTTGCAAGGGCTGTTCATCAAGCTGTTCGCCGCCTTTTTCCTGATGACCGGCATCGGCGTCTGGTGGCTGGTACTGACGGCCGAAGCGCGGCGCAACGCGCAACAGGAATCGGAGCGCCAGACCCGGCTGCTGCTGGCCGAAATCGAGGCGCACGAAAAGACCGACCTCGAACTGCAGCGCGCCAAGGATGCGGCCGAAGCCTCCAGCCTCGCGAAGAGCCGCTTCGTGACCGGCATGAGTCATGAGCTGCGCACGCCGCTCAACAGCATCCTCGGCTACGCACAAATCCTGCAAGGCGACGCACAGATACCGCCCAGGCGACAGAACGCCGTATCCGTGATCCGCCGCAGCGGCGAACACTTGCTGTCCCTGATCGACGGCATGCTCGACATCGCGCGCATCGAGGCCGGCAAGATGCGGCTCGAATCCAGCGAGCTGCCGCTGCGCGAGTTCCTCGACCAGATCGTGCAGATGGTCGCGCCGCAGGCCGCGCAAAAAGGGCTGCGCTTCAATTTCATCGAGTCCGGCCGCATACCGCAGGCCGTGCATGCCGATGAAAAGCGCCTGCGCCAGATCCTGATCAACCTGCTGGCCAATGCCGTGAAGTTCACCGATGCGGGCTCGGTCACCTTGCGCGTCACCTATGCGCGTGAGATCGCAACCTTCGAAGTCGAGGACAGCGGCATCGGGATCTCGGCCGAAGACATCGAGCGCATCTTCCTGCCGTTCGAGCGCAGCCAGTCGGCCAACCAGCGCAAGGAAGTCGGCACCGGCCTCGGACTCGCGATCTCGAACATGCTGGCGCACATCATGGGGGGCGAACTGACCGTGCAGAGCTTGCCGGGACAAGGCAGCACGTTCCGGCTGCGCATCTACCTGCGGGAAGTGCGGGAGCCGGTGCGGCCGGCGGATACCACCCTACGGCCGGTCGGCTACCTCGGTCCGCGCAAGCGGCTGCTGGTGGTGGATGACCATGCATCGCAGCGCGTGATCCTGCGCGAGATGCTGGAACCGCTGGGCTTCGAGATCGCCGAGGCCGATTGCGGCGAAGCCTGCCTGGCGAGCGTGGCGCAGCAAGCTCCGGACCTGGTGCTGATGGATGTCGCGATGCCGGGCATCGATGGCTGGGAAACCTGCGCGCGGCTGCGCAGCGCCGGGCACCAGGAGCTGCCGATCATTGTGGTGTCGGCGAATGTGTTCGACACCACGTCGAAGAAGGCTGTGAGCATGGTCTGCAATGACTTCATCGCCAAGCCTTTCCTGCTCCCTGACCTGCTGGCCAAACTGAAGCTGCACCTCGGCATCGAATGGCTGCCGGGTGTGCAGCCGGCGCGGCGTACCGCACAGGCGGTGCAAGTGGTGCCGCCCAAGGCAACGCTGGCGCGCCTGCTGGAACTGGGAGCGATCGGCTACGTGAAGGGCATTACCGCCGAGCTGGACGCACTGGAGCAGAAGCATCCGATGTATGCGCCGTTCTGCGGCGAACTGAGGACACTGGTGGAGCGCTTTCGCTTGCCGGAATACATGAACCGTTTGAAGGAGTGGGTCTATGACGACGTGGACCGCGGAAGCCGCATTGCAGGGTGATGTCGCCCTGATCGTGGATGACGTGCCGGACAACCTGGCATTGCTGTCCGATGCGCTGTCCGAGGCAGGCTATACGGTGCTGGTGGCCACCGATGGCCAATCGGCAATTGAGAGCTTGCAGCGGGTGGTGCCTGACATCATCCTGCTCGACGCCGTGATGCCCGGCATCGATGGCTTCGAGACTTGCCGCCGCATCAAGCAGATGGCATCCACCCAGCATGTGCCCGTGATCTTCATGACCGGCCTGACCGAGACCGAACATGTGGTCAAAGGCTTCGCCTCGGGCGGCATCGATTACGTGACCAAACCCATCGACCCGGCCGAGGTACTGGCGCGCGCCGCCACCCACATCCGCACTGCGCGCATGATCACGCAGGCGATGAAGGTAGTCGATGCGTCGCCCAATCTCGAGCAATACCAGCTGACGCCGCGCGAGACCGAAGTGCTGGACTGGGTCGCCAAGGGCAAGACCAACCGCGATATCGGCGAGATCCTCGGCATGAGCCCGCGCACGGTGAACAAGCATCTCGAGCACATCTACGTGAAGCTGGGCGTCGAGACCCGTGCAGCGGCGGCGGCACTGGTCGCAGCGCGCCGCGCGGCCTGAGCACACACCGGAACGCAGCACATGCCCGAGTGTGCGCTTTGTCGCTGAAAGGCGCAGTACGTCGATTTACTGATACGTCGAATGACGCATCTGAAAATTCGCGCGATTCCATTACCTTTGCTGGCAACGCGCTGTGATGGCGACGACGTCCTTGTTGTCGGTCATCCAGCCCTGTCGAACCTCAAAGGGAGAATCGCATGTATCACGGTGATATTTCGAGCAGCAAGGATACCGTCGGCGTCGCCGTCGTGAACTACAAGATGCCGCGACTGCACACCAAGGCCGAAGTGCTGGCCAATGCGCGCAACATCGCGGAAATGATCAAAGGCATGAAGGTCGGCCTGCCGGGCATGGACCTGGTGATCTTCCCCGAGTACTCGACGCACGGCATCATGTATGACGCCAAGGAGATGTACGACACTGCTGCCGCCGTGCCGGGCGAAGAGACCGAGATCTTTGCCGAAGCCTGCCGATCGGCCAAGGTATGGGGCGTGTTCTCGCTGACCGGCGAGCGGCATGAAGAGCATCCGAACAAGGCGCCGTACAACACGCTGATCCTGATGAACGACAAGGGCGAGATCGTGCAGAAGTACCGCAAGATCATGCCCTGGGTGCCCATCGAGGGCTGGTACCCGGGCAACTGCACCTATGTGTCGGAAGGCCCGAAGGGGCTGAAGATCAGCCTGATCATCTGCGACGACGGCAACTATCCGGAAATCTGGCGCGACTGCGCGATGAAGGGCGCGGAGCTGATCGTGCGCTGCCAGGGCTACATGTACCCGGCCAAGGACCAGCAGGTGCTGATGGCCAAGGCCATGGCCTGGGCCAACAACAGCTATGTGGCGGTGGCCAATGCCGCTGGCTTCGACGGCGTGTACTCGTACTTCGGCCACTCGGCCATCATCGGCTTCGACGGCCGCACGATGGGCGAATGCGGCGAAGAAGAGATGGGCATCCAGTATGCGCAGCTGTCGACCTCGCTGATCCGCGATGCGCGCAAGAACATGCAATCCGAGAACCACCTGTTCAAGCTGCTGCACCGCGGCTACACCGGCAAGATCAACTCCGGCGAAGACGACAAGGGCGTCGCTGCGTGCCCGTACGATTTCTATGCGAAATGGGTCAATGATCCGGAAGGCACGCGCGAGATGGTCGAGTCCTTCACGCGCCCGACCGTCGGCACCGAGGAATGCCCGATTCCGGGCATCCCGAATCAGGCTGACAAGGTTCACAAGTAAGGCCACCTCCTCTCGTTCAGGCGAACGATTTTTACGTCCTTCGTAGACGCCGGCCCGGGGCGGGTTGGGCATGGCAACATGCCCACCTCTGGCTGGCGGTTTTTTTTGGAGCTGCCATGTTGCATGCCACCGCTGATTTCGCCGCTGGCCGCGTTCCTGATGCCACTGCCGAGCCCGCCATGGATGCCGGCTCGACACTGCGCTCCACCTCGGCCGCCAGCTTCGATCCCGCCGTTGTTTCGCAGTACCGGATCACCGACGAACCGTATTACCTGCCGGTGCGCGACGAACTCGCACAGTTCGAGGCCGCGTATGCGGCACGCCTGCCGCTGATGCTGAAGGGACCGACGGGCTGCGGCAAGACACGCTTTGTCGAGCACATGGCCTGGCGGCTCGGCCGCCCGCTGGTCACGGTCTCCTGCAACGAAGACACCACGGCCAGTGACCTGATCGGCCGTTTCCTGCTCGATGCCAACGGCACTTACTGGCAGGATGGTCCGTTGACGCTGGCCGCACGCGCCGGCGCGATTTGCTATCTGGATGAAGTGGTCGAAGCGCGGCAGGACACGGTGGTGGCGATCCACCCGCTGACCGATGCACGACGCAGCCTGTCGCTGGATCGCAAGAACGAACTGGTGCATGCGCACCCGGATTTCCAGCTGGTGATCTCGTACAACCCGGGCTACCAGCGCATGCTGAAAGACCTGAAGCCGTCGACCAAGCAGCGCTTCGTGGCGCTCGACTTCCACTACCCGGCACCCGAGGTCGAACGCGACATCGTGATGCACGAAGGCCGCGTGCCGCGCGGCGTCGCGGAAAAGCTGGTCGCCATCGGCGGCAAGATGCGCAACCTGAAGGGCCACGGACTGGAAGAGGGCGCGTCAACGCGCATGCTGGTGTATGCCGCAACGCTGATCGGCAGGGGCATTGCGCCCCTCGCTGCGTGCAGCATGGCGCTGGTGCAGCCCATCAGCGATGATCCCGACATGCTGGACGCGCTGGAGAACGTGGTGCTCGGCTTTTTCGAATGAGCACCGCCGCGGCGACCCCGTCGACGGTGTCCGCGATGTCCACCGTGTCCACCGTGTACGGACTGGACCAGGCGAGCCCGGGACTGCGCCACTACCTGCGCGCGCTGTGGCGGCGCGACTTCAAGCTGCGGCCGTGCGAGAAGACGACGCAGCTGCGGCCTTTTCTGTCCGAGCTGGGCATTCACCTGCCGCGCCAGTACCACTCGCACCGCGGCCCCTTGCTGCGCGACCTGTACCGCGCCGCAGCGGCCCATGCGGCTGCGCATGCCGCCTATTCCAAGGTGATTTTCGAGCGCAGGAAGCTCAAGCCCGTGCAGTTGGCGATCATCTCGCTGCTGGAGGATGCGCGTGTCGAACTGCTGGCGATACGCGAGATGCCGGGGCTGCGTCGACTGTGGCTGAAATTCTTCGACCCGCGCGGCCGCGACAGCACCAGTGCCGAAGCCTTGCTGCTGCGGCTGGCGCATGCGCTGCTCGACCCCGAACGTATCGACGACAATCCCTGGGTGATGAAGGGCGTGCGGCTGTTTCACGCCTCGCAGAAGGAGGGCAGCAACCCGGAAGCCTTGCGCGAGGTCGGCTCGCAACTCGGCAACGACATCGGCCAGATGCGCGTGCAGTTCAATGCGAAGACCTATCTGGTCGAGCCTCTGTACCGTGACGACAACTTGTTCCTGTGGGATAGCGACGCGCCACCAGAAGAGACGCGGCTGGACGACAGCGGATTCCGCAACAGCGACGATGCAGCGCAATCCACGAACAGGCTCGATGACGGCGCACCCAAGGAAAGTCATGTGCGGCCGCGCGAAGTGGCCAGTGGCGCGGAAGAGCAAGGCGATGCCAACAACGAACACCCGACCTATCCGGAATGGGACGAGCGGATAGGCATCTACCGACCGAACTGGTGCAGCGTGATCGAGCACGTACCGCCCGTAGCGGACGCCACCGCGCTGCTGGAAGACCTGGCACGCCATGCGGCGCTGTCCTCACGTCTGGCCCGCTTGCTGCAGGTACGCAAGCAAGGACGTCCGCAACGGCTGCGGCGGCAGTCCGACGGTGATGAGCTCGAACTCGATGCGCTGGTGCGCATGCGTGCTGATCTGCGCCATGGCATCGTGCCCGATCTGCGCGTGCACCGGCGCACGCGACTGCAAAAGCCTGACCTGTCGGTGCTGCTGCTGCTTGATCTGTCGGCGTCAACCAATGAAAGAATTTCCGCAGCGCGCGAGGCGCCTGATTCACACCAGCCTCGCACGCCGGCCATGCCCGGCACGCTGCTGTCGCTGATCCGCGAAGCCAGCATGCTGTTGGGTGATGCGATTGCGCAAGGAGGCGACCAGCTGGCCATCCACGGCTTTCGTTCAAATGGCCGGCATGCAGTGAACTACCTGCGCTTCAAGGAGTTCGGGCAGGCCATGGATGACGCGGTCGCAGGCCGGCTGTCTGCCGTCGATGGCGCACTGTCGACCCGCATGGGCGCCGCCATCCGTCACGCGAGCCGTCAGATGCAATCGGTACGCACCGCGCAACGGCTGATCATTGTGCTCACCGATGGCGAGCCGCATGACATCGATGTCTTCCATCCCTCATTACTGGTGCATGATGCGGCGCGCGCCGTGGCGCGCTCAAATGCCGAGGGCACACCCGTGTTCTGCGTGTCGGTCGATCCTGCCGGCCATGGCTATGCCAGCAAAGTATTCGGCCCCCATCACTTCCTCATGATCGACAGCGTCGAACAACTGCCGCAGCGACTGCCGGAACTCTATCTGCGGCTCAACGCGTGGTGAATTGCCAGCGGCGCTCGACCGCCTGCCCGTCAACCCGGCCCGCAAAGCGCACGCTGTAGGTGGTGCCCGCGCGCAGCGGCTGCAGGGGAATGATGGCCGCGGCCGAGGATGGCGTATCGCGATCAGCGGCGGCATCGAGTTGCCGCACTTCGACGGACCGTCCGTCCGGGTCGCTGAGTGCGAAGCGATCGACCTGCAACACGGTATTCAGGTTCGCGTGCACGCTGACCGGATACCCAACTTCATCGACCTGTGGCACCGGGTCCGGGGTCTCCTGGTCACTGAAGAAATTCGTGCGCACCTTCGTTTGCGAAGGCAGTGGCCAGACGGCGATGCTGCCTTTGACAATGCCGGTCGACCCCTTGATGCCGACCAGGTTCATCGTCAGCCAATGGAAGCTGCCACTGCGATGCGCCGCACCTGCACCGACGGCGTTGAATATCGGCTCCAGCACCACATAGCGATGGTAGATCGCACCGAGCAAGCCTTCGACAGCAGCAAAGCCATCAGGCACGCCATTGGCCGCAATCACTTCGCCATCAGCGAATGCCATGGTCAGCAAGGGAAAACCGGCGGCACGCAGGCGCTCCGACGCCGTTGCAGCGACGAAGTCGGCTTTACTGCTGTCTTCAGCGTGCGTGACGACATCGTTCAGCTGCTGGTAGTGAGCGTGGCGTTCTGCGGCAAGGTCGAGTTGCGGATCGCGTCGCAGTGCCGGCATGCCTGCTTGTGCACGACGAAAATTCAGCCAGCGCACGCCGTCCGCAGCGACATCGCCGGTCGGCGCTGGAGCACCGGCGCCGGCCTCGGCTGCACTCAACTGTGCGGCATCGGGATCGGGACGCGGGTCGTTACCGCCGCAGGCCGACAGCAACGCGGCCGTCGCGAACAGCAACAGCGGCCGCCAGATCAATGTGAATGTAAATGCCGAGTCAGATGCCGAGCCAGATACCGATTTGCCTGCAGCCTGGCATGCCGAGGTCGCTGCCATACACGCGCTCCGCCGGCGCATGCTGAAGGAACACGCTTTCGGCCGCTCTGCAACTCCCCTCGCTGCTGACGCCGCGGGATTTTGACAGTGCGTGCGGCGGCGGGTTCAGCGCAGCACTCGCGCAGCACTAGCGCAGTACTTCAAAGCGTCCTTGCTCGCGGTTCTTTTTTACATTGTCCCAATCGAACAGCTGGCCGTTCATCGCGATATAGACGCCGGGCTTCGCCAGTCGCGCTGCGGCACACGCAAAGCCCAGATTGAAGAAGGCATCGGAATCATCGATCAGGTAGGGCACCATCGCGCCGGTCAGCACGATCGTCTTGTCCGGCTTTGCCGCGCCCAGTACGGCGGCGGTCTCGCGCATGGTGTCGGTGCCATGCACGATCACGATGCGGTCTTCCTTCGAACGCTCGCAAGCTTGCCGCACTTGTTGACGGTGCTCGTCCAACATGTCGAGCGAGTCGAGCGCAAGCAAAGGCTCGAAGACGCAATCCTGCGCGATACGGGCGCGCTGCAGTGCGCCAGGCAGTACGCTGTCACGAAAATACAGATTGCCGGTCTGCGGGTCGTAATGCTTGTCGAAGGTGCCGCCGGTGGCGATGATGCGCAGGCTCATGGTCAGGGTCGAAGGATTTTTTTCCATGATAGCGCGGGCGGAAAACATGCAGGAAAATTCGCGGGCAACATCGCGGGCAAAAAAATGGAGTGGGACACCAGGGACCCACTCCGAAATTGCTGGACAACCCGAGCGACGAAGTCCGGGCTGCCCGCCATCCGAGACAAGATGGACTTGCATCGTAATTTCACGCGAGACTCTGCGCGAAATCACATGCCGGTTTGTCATGATCGTATTCGACACGCATCAGCAAAGCGCCGAATAGTTCCGTCATTCGAACAAATATTCTGTATTCACGCTGTCCGCGTCTGCCGTTACACTGGCCGCTGATTCCGTTTTTCGCAATCGGTTTTTCGAAACCGGTTTTTCGAAACCCTTACAGCCTTCGTCATTCGCGATCCATGAAGCCCATCGCACCCGGCACCGTCATCTTTCATCGCTATCGCGGCTACGGCGTGATCACGTCGGTCAACCTGATGACCGGCTGGATTTCGGCGCGCTTTGGCGGCGAGGGCCGCACGCTGGATTTGAATCTGTCGTGCGACCAGGTGCAGCATGCCGATGGCGAGCCCATCGAGTTCCGGCGATCGCCACCGGAGCGCATGCCGCACGGTCGCCTGATGGCGATGATGCGCGAGTTGCACAAGGCGGGTTACCAGCGGCTCTACCTGTACAGCTGGCCCAAGCCTTCCGGCTTGCACTGGCGCTGGCACCTGTTCACGGGGCCGCGCGATTGGGTGTCGCGCCCATGGCGCGAAGGCTGGTATGGCTCGGGCGCGGAGTACAACCTGAACCCGGTGCTGGGCTGGGGCGATGCGCCCGGCGCG
>JACCED010398774.1_pt1 | contig 13704 bp, 15 predicted proteins | sample 7455021 | NCBI WGS metagenome assembly JACCED01 (sample SAMN15323456, study PRJNA562643) | freshwater metagenome | isolation source: river surface water | place: USA:Blue River Watershed | collected 2017-08-19 | reverse complement strand
TGTTTGGTTTATTTGTGATGACAATGATTTTGGTTATGCAAAAAGTGAATCTTATGGGGATGATATTAAGTCTTTCTATGGTTGGTGGCGCACAGAAGAAGAAATCAAACAAGTTGTGGCAGCTTTGTGTCAAGTATTTGGGGGTGGGAAATGACTGAAATCCAAAAAACAAACATTGCAGTAGCTAATTTCATTATTGGTGAGCTGCACAAAGACAAGCCGTTTAATTTGAAGCTTGATGCAGGTCAAGGAGAAGTGTCATGAGCACATGCAAAATTAAACTTGTTGAGGGGCTTGTAAGTAAAGATCAGTCGCTTGATGATTTGAGTTTAGAGCTATTTGCGGCAGTCGGCGACATAGCAGACGCAATAATCTTTAAAGATGATATTTCACACAAAATTGGTTGCGTCTTTGCGGTTGTAATCTCTATTCACAAACTAAGGCTGTATGACTACAGCATGGATTCAAGGGTAGCTAGAATTACCCAATTGGAAGATCAGTTTTACCATAAACACCCTGAAGCCGTTATTTTAGCGGAGCTGTATAAACAAGTTGGGATGTGGGCAGAGCGTGGATTTTCTGTTTTTAGCGGTAAAGCTGACAAAGTTGATGACATTGTGTATGCGCTTATGTACTTGGCTAGCTGCAACAACTACAAGCTACTTGATTGTCTTGATGATTATTTAAGTTTTTCAGCTAGTTTAAGAGGAATAGCAAAAACCTCAATAGAATTTAATGGGGGTTAATGTGTTTAGATACCAAAAACCATACGCACTGATTGAGTTGTCAGAATCGGATAGCGAAACACATGTGATTTTATCTGACGAGCATTACGAGTTTAAAGATGTTCGCTTTTATGATGATGCTGATCTTGCTATAGAGCGCAGTGAGGCGTTAGAACTGAATGGAGTTAAAACAATCTTGCTAAATACTCACGCTTTAATGGCTGAGTTTTATAAGCATGAAGCTAGTTGTTTGGCTGCGCAGATTGGCATCGACTCTGTTAATTATGATGTGAGGCAGTAGGAGGTGAAGATGACAACGGTTTTAACAGAACGCAATATTGAAGATGCAATTGATAAAGGTGAAGTGAGAGACCTTATTCGCCATCTTGAAAACGTGATTATTCAAAAAGCTTTGATAAAAACACGTGGCAACATTACTCAAGCTGCGATGTTGGTAAATATGAATCGTGGAACAGTTCGTAAAATTCTTGAACGTGCGGAGGGGTGAATGGGAGCGTTTAAATACACAATCACAGTGGAATCTGACACACCTCCCAAGATTCTACTTGGTCAAAATCTTGGTGGCGCAATCGTCACCAAACTTGAGCAAGAAAAACAGGTGTTGGTTAGTGCTGCTGAATTAGCTAAAACATACAATCTGAGTGCCACAACTATCAGAGAAAAATTAGCTTCAATCGACCAAGGTACTGGTGGGAAGTGCTTGTACAATCCAGAACTGGCACGCCAAATACTAACTCGTAATGAAACAAATAAACGTGGTAGAAAGAGAGCTAACTAGCTCTCACTACTATTAAACATTTCCACTAAATCCTGAGCATTTGGATTGTAGTAAGTGTTGATCAAGATATTGATTGTCTTATGCCCTGTTATCTTCGCCAAAACCTCAACTGGTAATTTTCTATTTCTAACCATCCTGGTGATTGCTTCGTGTCGTGTGTCGTGGAAATTGATATGTTCAAGCCCTGCATCATCACGAAGTTTTATCCATGTCCGTTTGAATGTCTTTATATTAACTGGAAGTAGCAAACCAGATTCAGCACTCAATAACTTTAATAAGCGCTTTGCTTCAGTAGATAAAGGCACATTTCGAGAATCGCCATTTTTTGTTAGTGGTAGATGCACGTACCCATCTTTAATATCTTCTTTCGACATAGATAAAATTTCGCCTTGTCTCATTGCTGTTTCTAATGCAAAAAGCATTGCCCAGCAAACATAGTCCTTTACAAATTTTGGCGGCTTGGTCTTATCCCACTTTGCTTGTTTTAATATCTTTTCTTGGTCATCTTCGTAGATTCTTTGGCTTCTACTCTTTCCCTTTACAGGCTTAATTACTGACTGCCAAACATTAGACTCTACTAAAAACAACTCTTTTTGTGCATAAGTAAATATTGATGAAAAAATAGAGAACTCTAATAGAACAGTGCCACTCTTAACTTCAAGCAAGCGCTTATTGCGCCAATTCACAATATCACTTGGTTTGAAGTCATAGATCGACTTTGTAGCAAGCTCGCCAACTATCCTTTCGAGATTATCCAGTTTATTACGAATAACGTCTTTAGATTTTAATTTAATGCCTTTTTCTAAATAGTATTTTTCACATAGTTGAGAAAATGGAAAGATTGGTTTAATTCCGATTTCTTGCTGTGCTTTACCAGTTTTCAGCTCTAAAAGCTTCATTGCTGCCCATTGTTCACATTCTTTTTCTGTATCCCTTGTGCATGAATATCTTTTTTTTTCGTACGTAACAGTGATGCGATATGTCTCACCACGTTTAATAGGTTTTGGCAGCTTCATTCTTGGTGCAGATTTGGTGTAGATTTCTTTTTATTCTATCAATTTTATGCTCAAAATACGCAAAATAAGGTGTTTATGGTGTAAATATGGGTGTTTAATACTACGGTTTATTTATGGCAATAGGTGTATAAAATATTGTTTTTAATATATTTTTAAGTTGGAATATTTGATAATTATAAATAAGACAAGGGTATTTACACTAATATATACAGCATAAATTTAAACCAACAAAATTAGTTACTTAAATAAATTTGGTGAAGATTTGGTGTTTTTAGTTTTACAACACTTAATCATATTATCAAATTTTTTTCATTGTAAACTAATTGCATTACTTTTATATGTATGAATATAAATTTATTAAAAGATATGAAAATGCACCACCTCTACATAAAGAAAGAGCTAACTTAGCTAGTTATAGCTAGTTGTAGCTAAAAATCACTCCACCCCCAAACAGATAATTACCGTTTTTCAGGGGTGAGTTAAGCGTTTTGATTTAAGATTCAGTCACACCAGTTGCTTTAACATTACTCAAAATCGGCAAGTCATAACGATGCTGGGCTGGACTTGAAGCTTGCCCATACCACATAAATGCTTCAAAATCTGACTCGTTATACAATGCATAACAAACCATGTTTGATTGATTGCCACCTAAACACACAAGTTTGCCAGTTGCTTTATCTTTACCAACAACAAAGCAAACATGCCCACCGCCGACACGGGTTTTAACAGCAACGCAGCCGTAAGCTGGCTTGGCGAGTTTATTGCCACCATTTAAGTATGCTAATGCTCTGTACCAGTCTTTATGGAATTTAATCCCTGCCGTTTGCAGACAGTGAGCTACGAAGGTTCCACACCATGGTGTCTCGTCATCCATCCACCAAGCACCTAATTTCTTTAACCAGCTTAGGATAGTTGGTGAATGTTTAAATTTACTCGTATCTTCTTTTAAACCGATGTGTTTGCGTGCTTCTGCAATCCAAGCCAATTCAGGATAATTACTCATTGTTCACCACCCTTGCCACTTATGATTGCAACAAAAGCAGATTTAATTTCTGCAATTACTTCAGACATTGATTTGCCTTTTAACAATGCAATTGACTGATATGCAATGCCGATAAACAACAAACCAAACACAGCAAACATCAACATAATGAAGCCTTGGAACATTATTGTGGTTTTGAGAAAACCGTAATGCTCTATAAATGCTGAGCCACCGTATAAGCTGACAGTCACACTACAAACGAATTTAGTAATGACACCAAGCGAAATTTGAATCTTGCCATTTGCGTCAATATCCCCACTCAGAACAAGAGCAAGAATTGCCCCAACAACGGCTGGAAAGATTTTAATCACCCACGGGATTGTATTTTCTTGCATTCCTATTTCTCCAGATAATAAAAACCGCCTAAAACGGCGGCTTCATTTGTTTTAAAGTTAAACTTCGATTTGATATATAACGCCCGTGGGCGCACTTCGTTTTATTTCATTTCCACTGATGTACACCCGATCACCTACATTAAATGCTGTTGAACTGGTGCACAGTACAAGCCCTGTGCCATCTACAACTAAGACTTTATAGTTTGGATGATCTGCACTCTGCACTGTTGCGATAAATTCAGGTGTTTTTGGTAATAAATCTAAAAGTCTCGATAATGCATTACTCACGATTCACCCTCTCTATTGATGCAGTTTGAACCACCTTTTCATAACTAAAAGATCCGCTTACACCATCAGTAATCCCCCACCAATCGCCGTTGAAAGCGATTAATTCTGCGGGCACACATTGACCGACTTCTTGAGTAATTGGCATCAATAAGCTATGCGTTTCAACCATGCCTGCTTTTGCTAAGACTTCACGCCCTTTGCTATGCATTGCTGTAGTTGATGTAAGCAATGGGCTATTGACCGACTCTTGCAACACATCACCCGCAGTACCAACACGCTTGACTTGACCCGTATCACCGTTGCGGTCATTGGTTAGAAATACAGCGTTGTAATCAGGATACATTGTGTAATCAGTCGATAAGTCAGTCACAACAGATTCAGGAATTACCCGATCATATTCATTAACTGTGATCGGATCCCACCATGTCTTTTTGTACTTTGGTTTGATTGTCAAAGTGTTGCTGTCAGGTTCGCTATACACAAAGCCACCTGCGGCATCGGCGATGAGTTTAATTGCCGCTATGGGTGTCAGATTTGAATAGCTCAGACTGTTCACAGGCAGCACCCAACCAAGCGCATCTATCAACTCCCAATTCAACACAATGTCACTATTCACTCGGTCCAGTTCAGCTTGCACCAATTGCACAGAAGTTCGCTCATTCTCTTGTGTGAAAGAGCGTGTAGGCGAATATGGCGCATCTAGTAAAGCGGTTGGACTACGACCAGATAACTTATAAACATCCTTTGCAAACTGTTTAGAGCGTGAAATGTTCTCAAGCAACATTCTGTGTTCGTTACCATTGACCATAATCTTTAAAATTACGGGTTGGCCATCGATCGGCTCTAATTTTGACTTCTCGTAAAAAGGGATTGTTAAATTATAGGACCAACACCAACTACTTCTATCGCAACGATAGTCACCATTATTAACCTGTATTTCTTGACCATTATCTAAACGAGTTACTTTTAAATCATTCACGATATACCACCAATTTTTATTAACTATTCCTGGTATGCAGTCATCAGCACCAAAATTTAAAATTACGTTGTGCGAATCAATGTCGTGGCATAGACACACAAAGTTTAAGTCTGTACTGCCGACATATTTAGGCTTTGGCTGCGGAACAATTGGATCAATAGATGATTTGCGATAATAGACTGCTTTTGCCACGTCCCACGCGATAGAATCAGTTGTGACCAGTTCCAAGCCCTTGTCATGCAAGAAACTAAACCGCTTCTCAAATACATGAGCCACTTCATGACTAAACGTAAATTTCTTACGCTTTCTAATCATTTCATCCCATGATGTTTTGCGATTGATCATCAACTTTTCAGATTCTTCAAAAACAAGAGTTCGAGCAATAAACCGCTTATCGTTCTCTTGCCACACAAGTTGATAGTCACTTGAAAGCTTTGTTGTTTCTTCAAAGACAGAACGGACTGCTCGCTGTAGCTGCTGAGTCTTATCAAAACTCGTCATTACAGCATTAGATAGACTTAAACCACGCTCAAAAATAAAGGCGCTGTTCTGCGCCTTAAATCTTGACTTGCCATATTTGACGTGACTTTCAAGTAATGCAGGCAAAGCCTTTTGATAACTAAAAACACTTAAATGGTTTAATCCTCGGATGAAATTAATATCGAATACGGCAACAACTTCAAAGCTAAAACTGGCATCTAAAACAGTATCAATAGTACAGATGTTTTCACTAAATACTGCTTCAATTTCAAAAATAAAGCTCGTATCTAAGACAGTATCAATTTGCCCGACAACATCCGTATTTTCTTCAAATACTGCGACAACTTCAAAGCTAAACTGGGTATCTAGCACCGTGTCGATGACCGCACTATTTGCAGGGCTTTCATCACCAAAGTTTAAAATAACATTGTGAGCATCGACATTTTCAAGCGACTTTGTAAAATTCAGGTCAATTTGATGTGCATCAATCTCATTATTAATTCCCACATGCACACCTCTATTTACGGTCTAAGTTTTATTGAAGTGACTGACAATGTACCACCCAAAGCCAAATTGGTATTAGCCAGCGATATATCAGTACCCACAGTTAAATCTGCTGCCACTTCGCCTGCACCATTGAAGATACGCGCCCATGTTGCAGTGCCAGCTTTAATAACCGAGCCTGTGTTAGTCGGATGTAACTCAACATAAGCTGGCGTGACTTCTTTAACGCATGGCTCAGGAAATGTGAGTGACACTAAAGCATTATTTGAATCTGCTGCAACTGATGTATCTACAGGCTGCACACCCTTATAAAAAATAACGGTAGCACTTTGGCTACCGTTATCCATAAAATTTGCAAAGGCTTGAATCATGGCAAGCTTTGCCTTAACTGAAGTTTTACTCATTTTGGCACCACTAAGTCAGCAATGACTGCGTTATAAGTATTGGAGGGATGATGTGCGACAATAAAGAACTTGTTTGCAGTCAAATGATTAAAAACATAGTTTCCGTTTTGATCTGTCATTACATCTGAAATCAATCGCCCAGACATACGCTCAAAAAGTCTCAATCTGCAAGGAAAAGGGATATTCAATTCTTTAACCTGACCCTTTATCATTAGTCCGACATCAATCGTTAATATTGGGTCTGCACTTGAACAAACCGCAGGGATAACTTGAAGATTTAAAAGCATTACAAATCCCCTATTTTGATCACAACTTGTCCTGGTTGGTTATAATTAACTGCTGCATTAACCGCGATATACAAGCCATTATTTTTTTCAATCAGTTGATAATTTGTATATGGCTTCGCTTGGAACAACCAATAAAACCCCGGTATTTCACCTCGCAGAACTGTTTCATTTAAGAAAACAGGTGCAAACGGTGCCACATTTGTCAAACCAAATGCGCCGATATAATTAGAAAATCCGCTTGCTATCTCAGTTTTTCCAAGTGATATATGTAGTGATTCTTGGGCTGACGCTGCTTGAGAATATGATCGCTGCAAGAGTGTTTTTAGGGTTGGACTGGTTCCGCACATTCCCGTAAAACCGCCTTTTGGATATGTACTACCTGCTGTGGTGTAATGGTAGGTTGAAGATAAAAATGTGTTTGCAGTATCAGTATTCAATAAAGACTTGAACGAACCGAAACCATAAGTTAATGCTTGCGTATCAGCAGTCACTACCGTTGGCAATATATAGAAATAATCTTTATTGCCGATCAGAATCCATGAGCGATTTCCAGTCGTCGGTGTGTTGGAATCAGCAGGGTTTGATGTGGCAGTTACGGATGAAGCGTAATGCCATTTCGCCCAGCCATTATATGCTGTAGTGCCTGTACCTGTGCCAACCCAGTTTTTATTGGGATTTGCCGCATCATAAGGCGCTTGCACACCAATCATTGTGTCAATATCAGTCATATCTTCAACAATGCCGACCTTTGCATATTTCGCATAAGTCGATGTATATGCAGCATCAAGGGCATCGACTACACGTAGATATGGGCGACTAGGTAACAATAAGTTTTTGGAACGATAGGCTGCTTTTCCTGCACTGCTAAATGGTTTTTCCCAACCTAATGATGGCAAAGAAGATGTTATTGTGCCTGTCGCAGAGGTTACGCTTGGTACTGCACTAAGTTCATACGTAATCGTATTAGCATTGGGTACAGTTAAAATCCGATGCTCACCATTGAATTCTGCTTGATTTACACCTGCTATCTTCATCACTTGGTACTGCAAATAATTATGTGCAGAACCATAAGTTGCAGTAACTGTCGTACCACTAGCTGTAAGTGTAGCCACCGCCTGAGAACCAAAACCGTTGACAAGACACGCATCAAGCACATCAATCATACAGCCGAAATTGTTGGTTAATTGCGGTGCATTGGTATTTGTATGCACATAAAACTTAATATCTGTACTTGCGACCATATCATATACTCAATAAAAAAGGCTGCACATGCAGCCCATTGGGTTAATTTTTTAAATATCTCGATCAATATCACCACGATACATGATCTGGAAGTTGTCACTTAAGGTTGTCGGCTCTGATTGCTTCACTGTACGAATACACCAGATTGGATACATGGCAGCAATGGTATTAAAGCGTAGAACGTTGCCCGATACCCAGCCCGTACCCCAGCACTCTTTTTTAACTTGAAAGTACGGCTCATTGGTAACTGGATTAATCGGCATACAGTCAGTATTGATATTACCTGTTCCAATCTGACCTGACACCTCGCCGATGATTCTGAAATTTGTGTTATCGGTAAATACCAATGCCCAACGTTCCTGAATAGCACCTTTGTTCGTCACAGCAATTGGATACAAGGCATCGTTGTAGTTTGCTGACATCGGCGCACCTGTTGCTGTGTCAGCCCAAGCGTTATTCCACGTGTTTTGTGCAAATTTGGCTGTGTAACGGCTAAACATATCACCCACGACCAACGCTGAACCTACAATCGAGTTATCAGCATCATAGTTATGTGTAACAGGCTTGGTTAATGTGATCTGCCCATTAATCTGAACATCATTGATAAGACCCATATCTTGATAGCGATAAGCTGCCGAGATTGGTGCAACTAAGGCATTAAGTGCAAAATCCCCACTCAACGTGACACGGCCATAATCATAATCTACAACATAAAGATCATATGGAACTTTCACACCGTTGCTATCTTCAAGCTCACACCACGAAATACGCTGATCTGCTAAGTCATAGGTCTGACCCGCCACATGAGTTGGTAACTGCTGAAGCTTTGATGAAGCAATCACACCAATGTCACCGACACGGAAAATCGGCACTCGTCCATCAGGCGGTAAACGAGTTGCAGACAATCCTAAAATCTCAGAATCCAAAGGAATATAGGTATAAGCCACGGCGTTATAGCGAACCGAAGTTGCATCGATCCACACCGGCGCATTCACCCAAACCGTATTGCCACTATCTGTATAGTCTAAAAGCGGATCGTACCAATCTTGATCTACAATTTCGGGATGATCAGACTTTTTGGTTTTCTTGTAGAAATAAATGTCTACAAAACCAGTCTCATAATTGATTGAACCGTGCGCTTCGTCTGTCTCAATGATGCCCGCTTCATTTGCAGTAATTGTTAATTGGCCACCGCTGATTTTACCGACAACCACAGTTAAAGAGCCGGGACGAATCGGAATTGTCGGCGTTCTAAAGCTGACGTGATTGATCGGCAACATATCTGTCGTTGTAGTCAAAGACTGCAATGTGAGTTGGTTATCAACATTCGGTGTCCAGCTTTCGATTTCTGCTACACCTGTACCATATTGTATAACACCTGATTGTGTGCCTGATCCTGTTGCGGTATCCACATTGCGATATAGCAAGCCAGTTCGATCAACAAAGGTATCTGCACCCAATTTAAAACGCACAGAACTCGATAAGATTTGCTCATCAAAGCCCTGTGTTAGATCAAATTTAAGCTTATCGGCTGTAACTGTTGTTGAGCTGCTACCTGTTCCTGAAGTATCACGATATTTGACTTGGATGGTTGTTGGGTTAAAGGCTTTTAGTGTGTGCTCAGCACGCACCACCTCTGACGACTGTGGAAATATAAACTCAATTGGAGCTGGAATAGCATTACCCATGATTACCCCGAAATATAGCTAGTGACTGGTGTATAAACTGTTTGATATAGCACCTTTATTGCTGTTGGCGTGACTTCACATACCCCAGTTGCATAAATGATATTGCCCTGCACATTCCCAAACTGATCTACTAGGTTGCCTGTAGTGCTATTTACGGGCACATCATGCAAGCTGACTGTACCAGTTGCGCCACTAGTATGCGTCACAGGAATATCCAACCCAACCGAACTTGGTTGAATTGCTGAGCCAGTTCCAATCGTAAACGTTAATTTCTGACTTGCATTAGGATTGATATTACTTACTGTCTGAGTTTTACCCTCACCGTAGTTATAAGAAAGAGTAAATACCGTGTTTTTTTGCGGCAGCTTGTTTGGTATCAATCGACCTTTGCCATCGTTAAAACGAACATAACCCGTTGCATCACCTGTGAACTGACCAGCGCTATTTGCTGTTGCGGTTTTGGTCTCGCCGTTTAATAACCATGTCACAGTCATACTAGCTAAGCCGTTGTGGAATGTCTGAAAATCCACCCCAGCAGGCGATACTGAAAGATTTGCACGAGCAAAAGTCGTGATTGAGCTACCCCATTGCAACAAGATCGGCGTTCCAACATCAGGCAATGCACCTGTGGTTAATAACCATGTGCCTGTGCTGTAGTTAATTGAACCACTGCCAATAGATTCATTTGCACCGACTAAGCGACCAGTTCCATTGTCTTTCAGAGTATAAAACTTACCTTGCGACATGAACGAAATGGACAATGCGCCAGGTGCAGGAATTGGAACTAAAACTCCTGTCCAATTCGTGCCTTGATTATTCGCCGTGACGGGCAAGGCATAAGATTCAAAAGGCTGTACAGGTGCCGATGCAGGTTTAAATGTGATACTGATAGTTGCATTGCCTGAGCCAATCGCATTGGTCCACACAATACGACCTGTTTGATAGTCAATCGTACCAACTTGCGTACCTGTCGCTGTACGCAACGTGCCGCCATTATCAACAATAGCCTGACCAAAAAGCGTAAATGCAACACTTGCAGGCATCACACTTGAGCCAAGATATAGCGCCTGTGCTGTGTTCACGTTGGTTGTGAATTGCGTTGTGATTGTTCCGCTATTTCCCGCAACCAAAGTAGTATTTTCACTGACTGCATTAAGATCAAGCAATGGCGTTTCAGTTTGTGACGATGGGATCAACTGGGAAAAAATAGACTCAGCCTGAACCGTGAAACTCCCCACTGCCACATCATCGGCTAAATTGACACTGGCATAATAAACACCTGCATCAGCAACGATTGAATCGCGTAACGTGGTGGCTGGCTTGACATTGTTGTACCACTGGGATGCGGTAACGCCAACAAAATCACGGGACAATGGGTCTTGAAATGAATATGTTGCGACCTTGTACTCAATATTCGATTTGTCCACACGCAGAGTTGCTGTACGAGTTTCAACACTGGTGATACGCACATACTGAGCAAACTCGTTGACTGTCCCCTCACTTACAATTAGAACAATCGTATCGCCAACGCTGTTTTCGGTTTCATTTTTATCCATCACCACCTGAAATGATTTCATTCCAGAATATGCGGTATCAAGTAGAGAACCTACTGCCTGCGCACCTTTTGCGAGATAGTTTTCCAAGCGATTCTGTGCAGCGTCACGGGTATCAGTATGTGAACGTGTACTAAATAAAAGTGCTGAAACATTTGGGTCGTCAGGGTTTTTAGAAACAAAAACAGTAGAACCCATCAAGCTTTCAGTATCGTTGTTATTTACAGCGGCAAAGATTTTACGCAATGAGACACGACCCATTGTTCTATCTAGTTCAGATACATCTGGGAAAAGGTTGTTACTTTCCCCATCTGTGACAACTTGACCGCTATATTTTCCACCGCCGTCTGGCGTATCTGTCAAACGCTCAGACTTATATAAAACTAAGTTATTGGTCTCAATTGGCATTTGGCACCTCAATAAATTTTAACGTGACTTCGTAATAGTCACCCTCTGATACTGTTGGGAATCCCATCACTGGCTTGGCATTAATCGCACCCTCGCCATGATTAAAAATCACATTAAACTGGCGAGTATCGTGCGGATACTCAAACTCAAGTGTGAATTGCTCATCTTGCAGTGCTGACCAGTCTTGAATGACTGATAGGTCAGAACGTTTGATCCAACCTTGACCGTCACTACCTGATAATGTTATTGGTCGACCTGACTTCTTTTTGCCCTCTTGAACAATCAATGTGCCATCAATTGCACGTTCCTGATTTTGCTCAATCGGCTTCCAATCAAATTCGTCTGACCATAAAAAACCGTTCTCAAGTGGAACGGTCTCGTTGGTTGCTTTGCGTTTAAGTTTCATTATCTAGCCCTATTCAATTGTTCAAGCTCACTTAAAAAGTCATTCATTAAATTCTGTTGGCTAGGGTCTCCAGCTAATTCAAGAGACTTACCGCCGAACTCAATCTTATAAGTGACTGTTTTAGCGCTCGAACTAGGAACGTTTGCTACACTGGTGTTGACGTTCGGCGCTTGAACGCTTGGTGCTGATATTTTAGGTGCGCCGCTTGAGCCATATACCTCGTACTGTCCTTTTTTAATCCAGTAATCAAGATTATATTGCACATCACTTCGACTCATCCACCCATCAGTCACTGCATATAAATCAGCTCTTGCACTTTCATCACCTGACCCAACCCTCTCAAGAAGTTTTGTGTATCTCTCCTCTCGATCATCAATGCGTTTTTGATCAGCAGCCGTCCACTTTGTATTACTAGCAGCCGAATTTTTCTTACTTGCTTTTGAACTACCAACTGAAGTGGATACTGAACCAGATTTACTCTGCAATTTCAGAATATTGTCCATCCAGTCTTTTGATGAATTTCGCCCAGTTAGTGCATCAATCCGAGTTTGTGCTGTACCCCCGTTCAAAACATCACGCGACTGATTACCCATCTTTACCATAGCTTCTCTTTTCAATGCCTCTGCTCGCCCTTGCTCCATGCCGCCAGCAACCAACTGGTTGTAGAAGTCTTGCGCCATAGTTGCGTTATCAGTCAAGGCATTCCCTAGGTTTTTGGCAGTTTGAGCTGATTGCGCTTTACGCTCCGCATCAATCTTAGCCAACTTCTGTTCCCAAGTCTCTGCAACATCCTCTGCCTCCTGCTTAGCAACACGACCCAATTCACGGAAGCCTTGCGCTGCTGATCCGCTTGCAGTACGTCCAACTTTTTCAACTGAATTGGATAGCTCGTCCATTGATTTGACTGAGGCTTTGCCAGTAGCGTCAATCTGAACTTGTAGCCCTAGTGATGCAGCTTTTGAATTTGCAGAAGCTATAGTGGACGCATTACCACTCGCATACGCAAGATCAATTGTTTTTTGATATGCTTTCTGAAGATCAGCTTGTGTTGCTTGACCGCTATTTCTAACAGTATCAAAATCCATTAATGCTTGCTTAGCTTGCAAAGCAAGTTGCTCTTTTGTCTGAATGCCGAGACGCTTAAACGCTTCTGTTACTCCGTCCGTTGTCTCTTTGACTTTTCCAGTTTGAATATCCAAAGCCAACATGCCATTTTCAACTTGTCTTGTTGAAAATACGCCCTGAGCTTCAAATTCCTTAAGTTTAGCTTTCGCTGCATCAATCTCAGCTTGTGATTTAGCCGTTTCTAACCACTTTAACCATGCTTCATAGGTGACATCACCAGCCTGTGAACCTTTAACTCCCATCAATTCAAGGCTTTTGGTGAAGTCATCAAGGTTGGTCTGCTTCGCTGCAAAGCCATCTGACACTCGGTTTAACGCCACATCAAGATCAAGACCTAAAGCCGCAGCAGCTTTTCGTCCTTGAGCTAGTCGTGAATCTAAACTTACAACAGCAGCACCAGCATCTTGTTCAATCGCTTTGACA
>JACCED011184489.1_pt1 | contig 13705 bp, 29 predicted proteins | sample 7455021 | NCBI WGS metagenome assembly JACCED01 (sample SAMN15323456, study PRJNA562643) | freshwater metagenome | isolation source: river surface water | place: USA:Blue River Watershed | collected 2017-08-19 | reverse complement strand
CTGTCCTGGTCCCTCCAGGCTCTCGAAACCTGTCCCGGTTCCGTCACTGCTTCTGGTGAGCTGGTCGCTGCTTGCTCTGGTTGCTACGCTACCACTGGTTGCTACTCCTTCAAGGGCACCAAAGCAGTGCGTGCCGACAATAAAGCCGCATGGCAGGAAGCTGGCTGGGTTGACACCATGGTGGCTGCTCTCAAAAAACAAAGCTATTTCCGTTGGTTTGATTCCGGTGACATGTATAGCCTCTCGCTCGCCGTTAAAATGTATGAGGTTATGGTGGCTACCCCCCATGTGAAGCACTGGTTACCCACCCGGATGTATAAATTCCCCAAGTACCAGGCCATCCTTGCTAAAATGCAAGCACTGCCCAATGTCATGGTGCGTCCATCATCGGATGCTATTGACGGCACCTATACTCCTGGCGTCCATGGTAGCACTATCCTTCCCGATGCTTCCAATGTGCCTGCTGGTGTGACGCTCTGCCGTGCATATGAGCATGACGGTAAGTGCTCTGGTTGCCGTGCTTGCTATGATAAATCGGTGGCGGTTGTTGGTTATCCGGCACACGGCCGTAAAATGGCAAAGGTTATTCGGTTGGCTGTAGCGGCGTAAGAGCTAGGTATGGCACTGAAAACCGTGCTGCTTTAGGACTGGTTGAGCTGTGCTCCCAGTCCTTTTTTTTGGCTCACTGGGGAGCAGTAGCGGTTGGATGGGATGGGCCATGGGGATGCGATTATATAAAAAAGCTCCACCAGGTCAAACTCTTTTTTCCTATTTTTTATTTTCTGGGGCCGGATTCAAGGATTCCAAATTTTTTTCCAGGAGGAATTTTCGCCGGATATCGCATGTCTCCATATCACACAGATAACCGTCTACATGGGCACAACCAATTTCTTTATACACCTGACAATACCTTACTGGATCACTCATTATAGCTTTCTCAAGGTTCTCTATAAGTCTCTGTACATCTTCATCCCTCATTCTTTTCATCCTTCTTAGTGGTCATAAAGAAAAGACATGTCAACAGAAAGGTCCACATGGACCAGTCATATACTACAACAAGGTATGCGGTACCAGCAACCAATAGAAAGTCATACACAAGCACTCCAAGGCTCACGATGGTGTTCATCCTTTAACTCCCATACGGTCTTTAATATAATCACTCACCCTACTAGAATGACTACGAATTTCTTTCCCATTGAGAGATTGTATGTTATTGTTAAAGGTTAGTGCATGTTCAGCACATTCCCTAACAATCAACTCGGCAAACTTTTCCAGTTCATCTGAGTAGAATTGATACACACCGAGATTTTGTTTGTGTGTTGAGCCAGCCTGTTCAGCAAGTTGGCCAATTCGTTCGTTCATTCTTTAACCTCTAATTTTTGTTTAAAGTATAAAATCCATTCGTAGAGTATTTGGTTTTGCTCTTCTAACTTTTCAATGCGTTCTTCAAGTTTATTGATTCTAGAATCTTGGTCTAAATCCCATATAAAATTAAGTGCACCCATTATCTCAACTCCGGTTCTTTATCATAACAAGTTAAACATACTGCGTCATAGCGTGGACCCATACAATGATAGATTGCCCCGTTGCAATACTTGCAAAGAATAAATGCATGTGTCACAATTGAACCTTTAGGAGGCGCATACAGTTTGTAATAACCTTCTTCACGCTCAGTGTAACCAATGTGTTCACGGTCGGTCATTCTAAGTCCAATCTAAGTCCAATCTTTTTCTCTTGTATATTTCCGCAACTTCATCCAGCACTTTGTTCTGGAAATTCCAATTTAATCTAAGCAACTGTATGACTTCTACCATATCTTTTCTTTCGTACCAGGTGCCAATGAATATTCCTTGTGGGTGACTGGTACCCCTTAAAGCTTCGGGACCAGACAGGTATCTCCAGATAGTATGAGAATACCCATTTTTCCTCATCCAATCATAGAATTGGTCGGAGGTACCAGCAATCACGAATTTTTTCATAGTCAACAAATAAAAAAGACATGATGTATTATATCATGTCTCTGTGTGAAGGTCAAGCAAGTTTTTTAGACAAGTTCTTCATCTTCCACCATGAAAGATTCCAAATTTGCCATCTTGTTCATGTTTTCATGCAATTCAATTTCTGAAAATGTCATGGTTCTTAGTTGACCAACATGAAACATAACCAATTTGTCCATAGGGTATTTGTCAGCAAGACTGGATACTGCTGGCAGAGCACCATATAGTTTGATAACATCTTTGATTTCTGTACCAAAATAAGAATCTTTGATGTACTGTAGATAGTGTCTCCAAGTATTTCGGCAGTTATCAATTTTGTTTTTCCAAGAAGCTTCTGGATCAGCACCCTGTAATGTACCGGTATGTATCACGATTCTGAGTTCTTTTACTTTCTTATCGTGAAGAATTTCACTCAGGTACTTGGCGGCTGTCGGAATCATTTTGACAGAACCCTCGGCCGAATATACGAAATAGTATATGCCATTGTTTTGATGGTTGTCAACATAACCGAACTTACGCAAATCTTCTGTAGCACTCTTTGTTGTGAATGCTGTGGATTTTAAAGATTTGGTGTTCATTGCTCGAATCACAATCTTATTGACTTCTGAGTCCAAGAAACAACCAGGTGCAACTTCGTTTACTTTTTTAAGAATGTCATCATATGTTGATTTGATCCATCCTTTACTGATAGCATGTTGACAGGTAGTCACAATGTCTTCCATTGTGTGTGGAGAATAGGGGTCTGAACGAACATTGAATAATTGCTTTGCATCATGGTAAGATTCCCATGATGTACATTCGTATACATCAGCAATGATGTTTTTGAAACCTTGCCGGCGGAGTTCTTCCAATCTGGTTCGGCCGTTAATCATATATTTTGTTCCATCCACCATGATGGCAATTGACATTGGTATATTGTCTAATTTGTAACCAAATGTTCGTAATGAGTAATGCACTTGTTCTGCATAAACTCCCCGACTATTCGATCTGGCGGTTTGATTTGTTATGTTAGTTTTACCGTGACGAGCATGAACTGGAATGCTTTTGTCCATAGCATCCTCATCATCAATCTCGAAAGAATCAATGTCGATAAGTTGTCTAGAAACAAATTTTAGGTTTTTGGGTAGTTCTGTGGAGTCGTATAATCCGGGATAAACTTCTGGATTAATGTACTTCTTTGAAATGTCAACATCATTCTTTGTGAATTTTTTGACGGACATGGGAACGGAATGTACCAATATAGGCATAATAATCTCCTTTAAATTTTTAGGGTTTATGGTCAATGTTCATCACACGACCAGGCTTTTTAAAATGTCAGACTCATCATCTGACATTATTATATATACAACTTTTTAGTGATTTTTGATTTTATTCGCCAAGTTTGCCGGAAGCGCTTGAAAACCCCGGTTTATTTTAAAAGTTCTTTGATACCACCGTATGTCATACCAGCCATTAATATAAGGAGTGCAACCATCCAAAAGGCCCACAATAATAACAATGCAGACTTAAAGAACATCCAGATGTATTTCATGGTTTATGCATAAACATCGACACGGTGCTTGTCCATTCTTCGGACCTTTTCTTTGCGTCTTTCCTCAAGAATTAGTTTTTCTCTGAGGTGCATTTCTTGGCGGCGTTCTTCGACACGCTTCTGTTGAAGATGGTATTCTTTAATTCGATTTTCGATTCTCATTGAGCCATTCTTCCTCTATAGAAAATGTTGGTGAATTTTTTAATTGTTTCTCACATTCCCATAGTGTTTCATAAATCTTTTGTTTGGCAGCAAACTGTGAGAAACCATCCATGCGTGGATCCCTCATGTAATGACCCAAATCTTGTATCTCACTTACTAATCTATTCATAATGAACCTCCGTGATAATATTTGTATATCTTCACAAAGTATGCAAATTGAAGTGGGCTATGTTCTGGGTTTGGAAGTTTATCACCGAAATGTTGTTTCAGCTTTTCGTATGTGGCCATAACCTGTTCATCACTCATTTTGCCATTCTTTGTTTCAAGTATTCTTCGTTATGTATCCACTTGTCTTTGAGAAAACCCCATTCACGGAGTTGTGGACCCATAAAGAACAATGTCGTTACTGGTTCATTGTTGTGTAGTTCCAGCCAATGGTACTCTTTTGAACCACGCTTGATGATTGATCCAGGACCACGCCATTGTGTAATGTCTGCAATCTGTCTACCATTATCGTCCAAGACTGGTGTGTGTTCCCAGTAACCGCCTTTGATGATGATTGTCATAAATGGCCACGGATGGTCATGGAAAACAGGTTCATCTGATTTTACAATCTTGTGCAATACCACATTAAAAGGAAACCATTTGCGGTCTTTGAGAAACAAATAGTACCGATGCATGTACGGTTCTTTTGTCACTCTATCTAAAATCAACCGATAACGGCCAATCTTGTCCATCAATTTATGCATAATATTTCGCATACAAACCTTCCAAAATTTTCATAACATCTTCTTCATCCATTGAGTTATCTTCCGACAATCTATCTTCTAACGGAAGAATATCCCAAGTACCATTCTCAACATCGTGCCACGCATAGATACACACTTCTTCTTTTGGCCGATGTTGAATCATTCCACCAAAAGTAAATTGGTATGTTGTGTGTTCTGGAAATACAAAGTCTTTGGTCAGAGAATCTTTGTGTATGAAGATTGCATATGATTCCATATTGGTGTTGCCACCTTCGGTGTAACGATATTCACCGTTTTCATCTTCATCTTCTAAATCACCATAACCATCAAAGATAATTTTGACTTCAGGTATGTGTGAGATATCTTCACCAATCGTCAAGTCATCTGGATCATAATACATGTCCTCTAAAAGGTTTTGTATCAGTTCTTCATATCGTTCATAATCATAATCCATATTACACCTTTATGCTTGACCAAATTTTAAGTTTCTCTTTTTTTGCCTGACGAGCGGCATTAACTTTGGAATCTGATATTATACACTTTTCCATCATAATGTCAATCATCGCAAGTAAATCACCAACTTCTTCTTCCAGACTTTGTTGGTTTGTCTTATTGGTTACAGGATGTACCGAATCAAAACCAAAACGGAATATTTTCGAAATGGCTTGTGTAACTTCGGCACATTCTTCCTGTGCAATACAAAAAACCTCTTTAGTCTGTTTGTCGATTTTCATACAAATTCACTGAGCAATGTTTGTACTGCTTGCCCGTTATTACGAACAAAATTTTCTGCCAGTGATTTGGCCTTATGTTCATCACCCAATGTTACTTTTTGAATAACTCTTTTGTCAATATACATTTCAACAACCCACTGTGTCATAAGACCTTGGTCTAAACGGGTGAGTGTTGCTTTTCTATCAACATTAACAAATTCTGAATAATTACTCATTTTAATTCCTTTTAAGCTACTAGTTTAATAAAGCGATTTAATACCACACGGCTACCGATTCGATTGCCATTGTGTTTCGCAAAAGCCGATGCAATACCTCTGATTGTAGAATTATCTTTCACTTCAAAAGTAGAATCTTCTTCCGTATCTAGGGCGCCAGAACGAAGAATATAATATTCATCATATCCACTATTCTCAAGTACCATAAATTTGTTTTTACGGAATTCTGCTTTTATTTCTTCATGGTTATTTTGTTTTGGAAACCATTGTACCACTCTGCGACCAAAATCACGGCCGTTGATAACATAGAAACCAATCACATTTGAATTAGTTCTAGCTCTCAACAATTTAATCAAAGCTTTGGACTGTTCTTCATAGAATGCTTTTAAGTCCATTGATTCTTGGTTCTTAGTGATTGGATCACGGATAACCAAAGTTTCGGCTTTGATTTGTTTGCCCATCACATATCTATTATCGGTAACATCAAATACTTCACGCAAAGCATGGCCTTCACCATCTGTCAAAAAGATGGTGTTTACGATTTGCAGCTTGTTTCTTTTCTGAAACTCTGGAACAATTGACATTGAATAAATGATTGCTTCATTCAATGGTGTTCCGGCTAATGACAACCAGTATGGAGTAACTCCAGGTCTGTTCATATTTTTCGAAAGACCTGCCATATACATAAGAGCGGAAGCTGCATAAGTAAATTCTGCACTGTTCATTCTACTTGATAACAAATTGCATAGACCAAAACTCCTCAAACGGAGGTCGCCTTTTATAATCTGTTGTTTTACCCTGTATTGATTATCGGTATCTTCAACAAAACAATACACTTCATATGGTATATTAACCTTCTTGCAAAATAATACAAGGTTAATTAATTGCTTGACGGTATTGCCGATGTGTTCAACCATCGAACCTGACCAGTCAAGAAACATCACAAGACCATGTGATTTTCCACCAGGCACAACTGTAATCTTTTTGAAGATATCTTCATTGAATTGATATGAAAAGATTTTCTTCATATTCAAGTCACCAGTTTTTGCAACAGAAGCACGCTTCAATTGATCTGCGTTCTTACGCATTTCAAATTCTTTGACAAGATAAGAAACTACCTTATTGCTTTCATTTCGAATTTTTACATAAGATTCTGGACAAGTACAATAACCTTCATCTTTGTATTTCTTCCACAAATCTTTATGGTCAAAAATATATTTTGTATCTAATTGCGGAATATTGGCGTATGCATAAGTTCCAGGTTTAGATTCAAATAACTTCTTTTCATTTTTGCGGAAAGCTTCATCGGTATGGGACTTGATTTTTTCTTCAATCTTTTCTTCCATACTTTTTTCTGGTGATGAACCAGAAGCGTTTATTTTTTTTCCTTCTTCGGTATCTTCTTTTGGTTTAAGGCCAGTGCTGTCATTATCAAATTCCAATTCTAAATCTGAATCAAAATCTTCTTCACCAGATTTATCATCTTCACCATCTTCTGAATCATCATCTCCAGATTCAGCCATAACCCGGACTTTTATTTTTTGCTCTTCTTCCTGAAATTGCATCTTCATGTAATCAATGATTTTCTTGGTAACTTCGATTACATCATCATAGGTTTCGGTTGTTTCAACTTCTTCAAGCAAACCACGCTCAATATCATTGAATTGAATACGCAATGCTGCTCCGCCTTTGCAGTGCAGATTAATTCTATCGAGGAAATTTAATTTGTCGAGGTCTGAACCTTTAACACCAAAGAAATCTTTGTCCATAAGCTCTTGGTAAGCTTTGACAAAAGAATTTTTGAGACCAGGATATTTGTATTTGATTTTGCGTTCAATGCGGGAATCTTCAACCACATTGGCAACATCACTGTTTAATTTTAAATTTCTAACTTTAAGCATACCCTCCATTGGAGTGTAGAGGGCATGGCCAACTTCATGGCCCATGAATAAATCATAGATGACACTGGATATGTTTTTGTCCAGTATTGGTACAGTAAGAATACGATTTTGAACATCAAAGGATGCTGTTTGTACCGGGCGTTGTTCGACTGTTAGGTTCTCAGTAGCCATCAATTTGGCTAACAACGATTTAGATTCAATTAATTGCATGTAAACTCCTGTGTGATAACTCTATTATATCACACATTCAATCAAAAATCAAGGTTAAGTTGTTTTTCTGCAACATCTTTTTTCGAAATATGTAAACTTCCGTTAACAATTTCAATTTTAATTGTGTCACCTTCTTTCCAGCCGGTTTCTTCCAACATTTCTGGAGGAAATTTTAACAAAATATTATCCGGATCACCAGGAATGTCTTCAAAAATATCTTCATAATTATAAATTTTGTTCATTGGTACTGTTCCTTCATTTTTTTGTACCAATCCTGGTCATTTTCGAATTGAGACATGACTGCCCATTTACGGACAACTTCATCTAAAGGTTTCCACTCAATCGGTTCTTGTTTTGGCTCAGTATTTTGCGACATTTTTGTCTCCTAACTCAGCAATTTGCGACAAAATCACTTTTTTATCATTTTTACGACTGTATTTTGCGTCATTTTTGTGCGCTTGTACAGGTTTGATTGGTGTTCGACACACCGGTCGTTGCAATTTTACAACAAAACTCATTTTTTTACTCATTTTAACGCCTCATGTTTGAAATTTCTACGGCCGACTCACTGTTAAAAACAGGAACAGCGTTGGATTTGTGCATTGTTGCTATTCCTAGCATATTTGTGCCGGTATAAACCTTTGCTGCAGCTTTGGTTGCGCCGGTTTCACCAGTATTTAACGATTTGTATTGTTTAGTCTCACGACCAGCAGGCGCTGACAGTTTGTAACCAGACAGTGTGTTGTTGGTTTTTTGAACTTTAAGTGGTTTTGTTGGTTGGTGAGACTTCAACCATTTTTCGTACTGCTCGAGTTTAGCTTTGGGCACTTTTTTGGCCTTTGACTTGGGTGTGCGTACATAGAACATCATAAAATTTCTCCAACGAATATGTGTATTATACACTATTCAGGATATTTGTCAATATGTGTGTTGCATAAAAACAACACTAGAGTTTAACCAAAATGTCTTGCTTTTCTTCTGGCAGGTTTTTGATAATCTTCATAACCAGTGAAATAATCATAATCATCATAATTAGATTTTTTTCTTGTGGTTTTTTGTTGGTTTCTTTTATTTTTTCTTGGCTGAAAATTGAAATTTTCATCATCATCATAATTACGAAACTTACCGGAAAATTTTGACACTTTAATTTAACTCCTTATTTAATAGTCTCAAAGGTTATACCACGAATACGAGTTTCTGGCATATTTGTCATGTCGGTTTGCGACACATAGATTATATTCGACATTGGATAGCACAATTTAATTAATTTCAAAAGATTGCATGATGTTCCGTCCATATCATTGAATTTAAATACTTCATCAACAAATGGATAACTCTCTATCAATTCTATTCTTTGTTCTTGGGTGTTTTTAAAGCCATCCCTGAGTAACTTCATGTAAGCATCAGAGTGTACGCCAACGACAAGCCAATCACACTTTGACTTGCACTTTTTTAATAATTTAAATTCATTATATGAGATAGGATCAAATTCACCGGATACGACAATTATTTTTTCTTTGTCCATTATGGTAGAAGTTGTGGGAATGCCTCTTTTACAAATTTGTAATCTAAACCTTTTACTCCCAAATCTTTTTGGAAGATACCTAACAGTATTTCTGCTTCTCTTGGTTCGATTGATTCTAACATTTGAATCAAAAGTTCATTTCTTCGTCTGTCTGTTAAGTTTTCAGCTGTTTCATTACCAACTTGAAACAAGTATAATCTACGCAATTGATGAGCTAAGCTATCATGTGTAATGCCAGGCAACATATCTGTCGGCACTTTATAATTTTCTGGTAACTCTTTTATTTTCCATTGAAAATCTGGATGATATGCTAATTTGAAAACATCAACTAGTGTTTGTGACAGGTTTTGGCCAATCACATCCATTCTTTCTTTTTTGTTTTGACAATTCTCAAACGAATCAAATACTTCATATAACGGTTTCATTAAAATTCCTCAATAACATCAATTAAACTTTTCAGTTTGTTTGCAATCAAATAGTCCAAAATTTTACCTTTGGATGCTGGTTTAGTTTCTTCATAAGTATTTATGATTTTCTCTTTAATATCGCCTGGTATGTTTCTCAAGTCAATGAGTGTCTGGTTGCGAGAATAACCAATTCTAGCGTTCTCATCTTCCCATTCACCATAATCTTTTTCCATCAATTTATCAAATTTGCCTTTACTAATGGGTGTTTGACGGATTTCACGCACAAAACAATCCGATACCGACAATACATTTGGTATACCATCACCCTTATCACCACGGATGATTTTTTCTTTCAATTCAGCAATTGGATTTTCTGAAATGATAAATTTCTTTTGTGCAGGATTATATTGCTTAACGGTAAATTCACTTCTACCATTATACATCTGTAATTGTAGAAAGTCACCATCACTTGAAATGATTAGGATGTTTTCATGCATGATGTGGCGAGGCACAAGTGTACCAATGATATCATCCGCTTCTGCTCCCTCAACATCAACAACTTTGTATGGAAAGTTATCACGCAACTCTTGTTTGAATTTGGAAAGCATGTCAAAAATCATGTGCCAATCAAGGTCTGATTTTTCTCTTGTCTTTTTGCGGCCGGCCTTGTAGAAAGGAAAGAACTCCTTGCGCCAGTATTTACGGTTGTCACTACAGAGTACAACCTCACCGTATTCTTTACGGAATGTCTTTAGGTGAGTCCTGATGATGTTCAGGATCATATGTCTGATAAGACCTTCTTCTAACTTAACACCCTTTTGACTGGCAATTTGTGCCATCAGTCCGGACAATAGTACCTGGTTAAGGTCAACGAGAATCATAATATACTTTCAGTTTCAAAGACACTATTTTACATCATACTCTTGATCTTGGCAAGCGCATCTGATATAAAAGAATTGGATGTAGTTGTTTTCTTGGCAACTATTCCAAACCAGCCTTGTGGTATTAATGTTGAAATATATTCCCTAGGATCACTTAGAACGGCATCAAATGCATCCAAGTTTTCCACTGTGTCGGTTTCTTCGTTGCATTTAAACAACAAAACATGCCAAGTTGGTCCGACAGAACTAACATCTACAGGTATTCCAGGATTCTTGTACTTATTCGATTGTATGTGTATGTCCACATCCGCATGTGGCATAAAAAACAAAGCATCATAATCTTCGATATCTTTAAAATATTCTAACATTGCAAACCTTTAATGTGGGACTTTCTCACTCTTACCATGATCCAAGAATTGTAGTAGTCATCTGTTTCCAGAGCACCTCTGACAAATTGTTCTTTGGCCTCAAGATAACCACATTCACCTTTGCTTTTGCATAGATGTGTGATTTCTCGGCTAAAAGAATCTTGTCCGTGCATTATAACATCTTTTTTCAATTCCTCATTACTACCATAGTAAGTTTGCCAGTCCGAAGAAACTTTGATTTTTTTCTTCTTGCCTTTTACTTGCTTTGTCTTTGAAGAATAAAAGAATTTTTTACCAATGTATTTTTTATTGGTGACTAGGTTTGTTATAATATAAACAAAGCCATAATTGTCACCAATTAAATCTTCGGTAAAATCTTTATTTTTGTATGTCCAGTTTAGTCCCATTTATTTTCATCAGAATCATCATCTTCATCTATATAGTCTTCTTCTTCGGACAATGATTCGATGGTTTCACCACAAAACGGGCAAAACTCGGGATATTCTTCTGAAACTAATTCTTCCATATAAATCATATCATAGCTCGATTCGCAGTTTGTACACTCTGCTGTTATTGTTTTTGTTCCCATTCTATTCCTTTAAGCTGCTTTGGCCCAAACATCACCCCAATTTCCTGACAGTGCTCCTTTAGCATAGTCTGTTGCACGATTCTCAAAGAAATTGGTATGTGTTGGTGCATTAATCATTTCTTCAACCCAAGGCAATGGGTTCTTCTTCACTTTGAAGATGCCTTTTAGTCCAAGACTAATTAGTCTACGGTCAGCAATATAACGAATGTATTGTTTAACTTCAGCATTGCTTAGTCCTTCCATAGGACCCATACTGAAAGCCAAATCAATAAATTTATCTTCTAGTTGAACCATCTTCTCAGCAATTGTATATATCTTACCTTTGAGTTCATCGTTCCAGATTTCTTTATTTTCTTCGATGTATGTACGGAACAATTTAATCATTGATTCAGCGTGCATTGTTTCATCAACGATAGACCAAGTAACAATCTGGCCCATGCCTTTCATTTTCCCGTGTCGTGGAAAATTAAGCAACATGATAAAAGAACTAAAAAGCTGCATACCTTCGGTAAAAGCGGAAAAAACAGCAATGTGAGTAGCAGTACTAGAAATGTCACCATTCTTATTAGAGATATCCAAAACATAATCGTGTTTGTCTTTCATCTCCTGATAATCTAAGAATTGGTTGTATGTTGTCTCTGGTAAACCAAGTGTTTCAATCAAATGACTATATGCAGCCACATGCAATGCTTCTCTTGCAGCAAAACCCATCAACATCATACGCACTTCTGGTTGTGGGAAATATGGAAGATAATTTTTAACATAACCACCCGCCACATCAATGTCGCCTTGTGTAAAGAAGCGGAAGATGTGCGTTAGAAATTGTTTTTCTTCATTGGTTAGTTTCTTCTTCCAGTCTTTAACATCTTCTGCCATTGGAACTTCTGTGTGTAACCAATGTGATTGTTCGTGTTTCAACCATGCGTCATATGCCCATGGATAGTTGAAAGGTTTGAAACTATTTCTTTCGTCTGTCAATCGTGTTTCTATTTTCTTAATCATTGATCCAATCCCTTAATTCTGGTGGTGTTTTAACTCCGACTAATCTTTTTAATACTGTGTTCTCTTCCATCAAAACCAATGTTGGTACAGAACGAATGCCGTACTCCATTGCAACTTCTGGATGAACATCAATATCAAGAACTTCAATTGGTAATCCAATATTCATATTCTCCAATTGTGTTGCCATTGTTTTACATGGTTGACACCATGATGCTGTAAATCTAATAATCTTTTTCATTTTAATTGCACCAACTTTGTTTGGCCTCACCGTAATACTCACGAGCAAAACCATTTGCTATTAACATTTGACGTAAACTTTTACCATCAAGTATAACGTCACCCAATACACGACCACCATATTTGTCCCAGTCCATGAGAACAACTTGGCGTTTGATAGATGCATTTATTTGTGCTTTAGTAAATGCGGTAGCTGCCTGCCCTTTTTGGTCTTCACCAACACACTGAGCTCTAAACCCCTTCTCAGGAGTATCAACACCAAACACACGAATTGAAAGTTCTTGCTTCAATGGTGCTGGTAGAAATGGTGCCTGAAATGCCACAGTATCACCATCAATAACTCTAGTGATAACTGCATCATAGATAACGCCATCTTTTTGTTTACCTTGAGCAAAAGCAACAATTGAGGCCATTGCCAATACTGTTATAATTATTTTTTTCATTTTTCTACTTTCTTTTCTATTGGTGGTGGAAAATAAGGTTCAATCACATAATGATTTGCACCCCACCAACCTATTGCTGACAAAAAACCTATAATGATATATTCGAATATCATTTATCTCTCCATTAACCTATTAGTAAATTCTAGTAACAATTTATGGTGTCTACCATTATGATACTTGCCTTTCATCCAACTGTAACTTTCATACCAATGTGGCTGACTTTCTGGATGACAACCAATAAGACCAATTCTTCCTTTTATGATAGCCATCGGATCATCATTCATATACTTCGCAACAATCTCATACTGACCTGGTCCAAATGCACAGCCATCATAAAAGAACATCTTATCATCAATGCCATTCCATATGATTGGCATATTCTTTGCATGTGGCCTTTTTGTATCTGTGTTTGGTCGTTTTATATATTGCTCAACTTCTACATCACCTAGTATATTGAAATAGTGCTTGCCGGCCCAATATGCACCCATGCAAATACCAAGATAATGCCCACCGTTCTTTACAAACTCAACTACTCTTTCAGAATTATATTTGAACAGTGTATCATATGAATCGGAATCACCAAAGCCACCAGGTACAGCAATCATGTCAACATCATCAAAGAAATCATCTTCTAATTCATTCTTTGAAAACAATTTAAAATTGTAATGTGAACCTAGAGCCTTGATAATTCCATTACCACTTTGCACTGAGCACTTTGGATCATGTATAAACAATGCTATAGTGGGTTTCATTT
>JACCED012426327.1_pt1 | contig 13708 bp, 2 predicted proteins | sample 7455021 | NCBI WGS metagenome assembly JACCED01 (sample SAMN15323456, study PRJNA562643) | freshwater metagenome | isolation source: river surface water | place: USA:Blue River Watershed | collected 2017-08-19 | reverse complement strand
GTGACTCGTTCTTGAAGGTGAATTCCACGGTTTTTACTCGGGTAGCAGTGCACGATGTCGCAAGTAGAGCGAGGATGCTGATAATATAAGTTTTCATTTTTAATTTCCACCAGAAAATACAAGACGTTTTTTTCGTCCGATTCTAGTGAACGGAATCCTGTCGAGGAAGGGGTAGCGGGAGTCGTGGTTTCCTGATCCGGAAATGTTTACAAGGCGATCATAGTGGTCATATCTCTCTAAGTTGAGGAAGGGGGCGCCTGTATCCTGACCTCGTTGAATCATCCAGCGCAAGGCATCAATATTTCGTGTGTCTTGGTATCCGCCCCCTCCTTCAGAATGCACTCCATGGAATGGCTTCTCCCAATAATTTGGACCAATGATCTCGAGGAACTCGTCGGGTGCATATTTTCCTCGAAACCCCTTTCCGAAGGTGGCATATGCATTTGAAATTGACGTCAAAGGGAAGAGTATTCGTTTCTCGTCTTTTGCGGCGACATGCGCGGTGTAGCCGATTCTTGGAAGATCGATACTCAGATCGTAGCCAAATTGGAAGTTGAATGGATTTGGCGCTCCGAATTGAGCGACTGAGTCAAATAGCCCCAAGAAACGTATTCTCGCACAGGGCAGCTCTCGTAGGACTTTGTTTGCGAAGATGCGGGCCGAGGCTGCACCGCGACTAAAGCCGATGATATCGACAGGTTCATCAGGATTTGATGAAAGGTAGTTTTTCAGCTTTTCAAAGCTGGCTTCGAGGCGCTCGTGGGTTCCTGCGCCGAATAAGTTCCCAGTCGTAATGTCCGTGCGTGTCCCGACGCCATGTCTGTAAATTATGGGCCCGTTGTAGAGCGCGGCCATTATGGCCACATTGGTTGGTGAGTTGGTTTTTCCGCCCCATTCGTCTCGGTCGCGATCATTATTTGTTCCATCAAAAGCCGCGAGAATGAGGCCCAGTATATCTATGTTGGATATATTGTTGTTTCCTGAAATTATGTAGATATTATATCCGCCGTTTTCCCCGATGGGGTCTCGACTTAACCAGCGTCCGTTTGATGGATTGTAGTATCGATACCCATAATAGAGAATTCCTCTCTCCGGATCGGGATACTTCGTGCTAAATCCAAATGGACTCGGATTGGTGCCGGTGAGGGGGATCGGTTCGCCGAAGGGGCCGTAGTCGGATTCGTGGGTGATTTGGCCCGAGGTTATGTCGAGGCTGGCGGAGATGTTGCCGTTGCCGTCCATGGTGAAGGCGTGGCTTGCGCCGGGTGCCGCAGTCCAGAGGAGGCCGCCGACGCCGCCGGCGCCCTGGAGGCTGCCGGAGAGGTCCAGACCCCACGTGTAGGATTGGATCAAGGCGTTGCCGGCGAGGCCGTCGAGTTCGGCGACAAGGTTCCAGCCGTCGTAAATGAAGCGACGGTCCATTGTCAGCGCCGACGTGGTGCCGTTCGTTGCGCTCACCTGCTTGCGGATTCTGCGTCCACCGCTGTCGTAGGCAAATTCCAAGCGTTGAAGTTCGCCACCAAACAGGGACGAGAGCTCGGGGCGGGTCTGCATCGCGATCAGGCGATTCTCGGCGTCCCAAGTGTAGAGCCAGCGACCGTCGGAGGTCAGATTGCCGTCGTCATCATGCCGGTATTCTTCCGGGGTTTTCGCAACAAAGGTGTCCCGTTCGAGAGTGGTGACCGCGTCTTCGCCCTGCGGGCCGACGGAGTTGCGCACGCCGGTGACGGTAATTTTGGGACGGCGTGCGGTGGTCGTATTTTCTACGATCACTTGCCGATGAAAGGATTCGCCTTGGCGGTCGGTCGCGGCGGGCGGGCCTCCGTCAACGGAGACGGTTACGGTTGCACCGACGGAGGCAGCGCCGGTGACGTCGACCACACCCGGCACGGTGCGTTCGGTATATTGATTCAGCGTATTGGCGGTGTAGTCGGAGACCCGCGAGTTGAGGGTCGCGGATTTTCGATTTCCGATGTCGTCGAAGGTCCACGCGTAGTCGTGGCCGGGCGTGGCAGTGTTATCCGAAAGCCGTTTCCGGCCTGCGGTCACTTGGCCGAGCGCATCGTAACCGTAGGTCCAATACGACGCGTCGGCGCGGGTTGCGCGCGTGCGGTGATTGGCGGCGTCGTAGTCGTAGGAATGCGAGATCGGTGGCATACCGGCCGCCGCGGGCTGGTTGGAGATCGCGGCGAGTCGATTCAGGCGGTCGTAGGTCCGGGTGGTTGTCAGCCGTTCCGTCGTGCCGTGACGAATCGTCAAAGTCTGCAGAAGCGACGAATCCGGGTGATAACGGTAGGAGGCGGTCGTCGGGCCGGAGGTGATCGATTCCAGACGGGACCCGGGGTCGTAGCCGTAGGTCACCGTGGCAACGTTGCTGGCGGGTGCTCGGCGGGCAGTGAGCGAACTGAGGCGGTGCAGCGAATCGAAGGTGCGAGTGATGGCGGCGGCCTGAAGCGGGCCTGACGTATAGGATTCGTCTTCGAGCTGACCCGAGGTGTGGTAGCCGAAGGTGCGTTGGCCGGCCGCGTCGGAGACCGATTTCACGCGGCCGCGGCGATCGTAGGCAAGCGCGACATCGGGCGTGGAATCGGAGTAGTCGGTAGTCTCCAAGTCGCCCGCGGCGTTGTAGCCATAAGTCGTGGCAATCGTCGGAGTGCGAGCCCAGGTGCGGGATAGCATGCGACCCGACGCCCGATAGGCATAGGTTGGCCCCTTGCCGTCGGCGTAGCGCTTGTGGGTGAGCCAGCCGCGGATGGGGTCGTAGGTCCACGTCGTGACGGCGCGCCCGGTATCGGAGGCAAAATCGCGCCACGTCGTGAGGGTTTTGAGGCGACCCTGGGGGTCGTAGGTGTATTCGACGGGATAGGTGCGGATACCGGAGGTGCCGCGGACGGCGCCGGTCGGCCAATACGTGGTCACGACCACGCCGGAGTCGGGGTGGGTAACCCGATCTTGGCGACCGGCGAAATCGTAGCCAAAGGTGGTGGTCTGGGGTTCGTAGCCGGGCCCGGTGCGGGAGGGATCCGGATCGGGCGAGGTCACCGATTGAAGGCGATCGTCCGGGAAATAGGTGAAGGTCGTTGTGCCGTTCCGAGCGTCGGTAACGGTTTCGAGCCGACCGTGGGCATCGTAGGTGCGGGCCTCGCCGGAGAGCCGTCCGCCGTCGGCGGCGTAGGTGGTGGTGGTGAGCAGCCGGTCGTGGGCAAACGTTTGCACGAGTCGGGTGCTATCGGGGTCCGTCCGGGTGACCGTGCGTCCGCCCGAGCCATCGAGGGTCGTGATGGTGCGGGATTCCAAACCCTCGGCGGACACCCAGGCGCGCAGCCCGTTGAACGCCTGTTCGACGACGGACACGAGCGATGCGGTGTCGGAGAGCTCGGTGTCCCAGACCAGCGTTTCGCTCCGGGTGACCGGATGGATGCCGGCGGAATCGGTCCGGGTGGCGATCGAGGAGCGGGTGCGGGTGATCCGGTCGGTGCCGGCGTAGTCGATGGAATGGTTGCCGTTCAAGTCCACGGCGACGGTGTCCTGCTCCCCGCGAGCGTTGTAGGCATAGAGTAGCGTCACCCCGTCGGGATCGACCTGCCGCACCCGTTGGCCGACCGAATTGTAGAACGTGCGACTGACGGCGCCGTCGGCGTATCGCACCAGCGAGGAGCGACCGGCGAAATCGACATAGGATTTTCGCCACTCGGTGTTGGTCGGTTGGCCGAGGGAATCGACCCCGAGGGCGGTCTCCTTGGTAAACACGCCGTCCGCATCGATGCCGTAATCGTAGGTCCGGGGCGCGGCCGCGTTGCCGCTTTGGCTCAGCAGCGAGCCATCGCGGGCATAGACTTCGATGGTGGTCTCGTTGCCGGGGGCCGACGTCAGGTGGGTGGTTTCACCGGTGGCGGGGTCGGTGGTCGTAAAGTAGCTGGTCAGGCGGGCAAGGGCGTCGCGTTGGGTGGCGAGCCGGCCATCGCGGGAGTAGGTGTTGGTTTCGAGGACCAGCTCGGTGCCATCGGTGCCGATCCGGGTGACGGAAAGGACTCTGCCTTCCGCATCGTAACGGTTGCGCAGGGTGATCCCGAGGCTGGATTCGGTTTCGCGGCGCCCGAGGGCGTCGTAGGTGTAGGCGGCGGTGTGGCCGCTGCGGTCGCGTTCGGAGGCGAGCCCGCAGCAGGCGTAGGTGCGGCTGACAAACGTGCCGTCGTCGTAGATTTGGCGGACGGGCCGACCGAGCGAGTCGAGGTCGGCGGGGTCGGCCGTCCATGCGACGAGGGTCAGTCCGGTGGCGATGTCGCGGGTGGTTTCCGCGACCGTGTAGCCGCGATCATTGGAAACGGTTTGCTGGACGCGGCCGTCGACGATCGCCGTGAGCCCGGAGTCGAAGCGTCCGGAACTGACGGTGGCGGTGAGCGTGCCGTCGGCCGCGGGGGCATAGGTGGCGAGGGTGCCGGTGCCGTTCGGAAGCGACGTGCGACGCACCCGGCCGGAAAACGGCCCGGATTTGATGCTCCAAGTGCGGTTCACGAGATTGTCCGGTGCGTCCCACGCGGAACCGGCAACGACGGCGACGATATCCGAACGCAGGCGGCACGCGTCGTCCCCGATCAGGACGGTGCCGGTCCAGTCGATGCGGTAGCGGCGGCCGGTTTCGTGGCCGAGTGTGCGCTCGATGGTGGTGGTGCGCTCTTCGGGGAGTCCGTCGCCGTCCGTATCGGGAAGCGTGTCGTGGATGTATTCCGTCACGCGGCACAGGGCTTCGTCGACGGTGGCGGGGCCCGCGCCGAGAAAGGGCCGGACGGTTTTCAGGATTCGCCCCGCGGCGTCGTAGGTGAAGCGCTCCCAATTGCCGGTGGGATCGTTGCGTTGGCGGAGTGCGCCGTAGTTCGGGTCCGTGCCGGATCCCGACGTGTAGTAGTCGTAGGTGGTCAGGCGGGCGGCGCCCTCGGGGTCGTCGAGCTCCGAAACCAATTCCTCGCCCCAAGGCAGCGTGCGGTAGGTGCGGACAATCCGGCGAACGATCGTTCCGTCGGGACCGCGCACGGTCTCGGTTTTGATGCGATCCGCACCGATGGCGGTCTCGGCTTTGGACTCCTCGCGCAGGCCGTTGCCGGTGCTGAGCGTCCAGGTGGCGGTTGCGGCCTCGAAACGGTATTCGGTGACTTTCACCGCGCTGCCGGCCGTTTCGGTGATGCGGAGGCGCGTCATCCGGTCCGGGTCGGGGTTTTCGAACCGGTGAGTGATGTAGGGAGATCCGGATACGCCGTAGATTCCCGAGAGAGGGTCGCGGGCGCCGATCTGCGCAGTGGCGTAGAATCGGATTTCGTAACGGTCGGGATTCAAGAGCACGAGATCCGCGAGCGCCTGCGGAGTGCGGACCTGGCGAAGCATGCCCGCGGCGGTGCGGATGGTTTCGAACCCGGCCGAGCCCGCGATCAGGAGCGTGAGGCCCGCCGGGGTGTAGAGCGTCGCGTCGAGGGTCGCGGCGTTGATCATGAAGCCACCGCTCGAGAGCGAGCCCGCGCTCCGGCCCAAACTGAGCCAGTAGACGATGCTGTTGACGTCGTAGTGGGCGGTGCCGGCCGGATTGGTGCCGCAGGCCGGGGCGAGATACGCCTCGATGCCTTCGATCACGTAGTCGGTGTCCTTTTGCTCGGGGGAGAATTCGCCGGAGAGGGTCTGCGGGCCCGCTTCGCAGCGCCGGACGGTGATTTTAGTTTTCGGTTCCCCGACAGCGGCGCTGTTGTGCGGGCGGACGCGGTAGCGAACGACGAAGAGGTATTCGCCGGGGCAGGAGAAATCGAACTTGGCCGTGTAGGCGACCGTGCGGCTGGTCCAGCTGAACCCGCTGCCGCGGGAGGTGCGAAAGGCGATGTTGCTGGTGCCGAGGAGCGAGGTGGCGCGGGCTTCGGCGGCTTCCTCGGTATCCTCTTCCGTGAGGCGTTCGCGAACGAGTCCGACGGAGCGCATGGAAGCGGGGCCGAACAACGCACCCGGCACGCAACCCCGGCCGGCCGTCGTTCGCTCGACCGCGGTGGTTGTCACCGTGACATAGGTCGGCTCCTCCACGGTGCCGGCGAAGTTGACGTAGGGTTCATAGAGTCGGTCCGGGCGACCCGCCGTGACGTGCGCCCCGCCGGGAATGGGACTGGTCGCGGTTTCCGCGTAGCGGCGCGTCGTGGAATGTCGGCGGGTGACGGCCCCGCCGTTTTCCCAACGCTGTTCGATGTCCCACGAATCCTGGTTGGCGAGCGCTTCGCCGGCCCGGATCGAAACCGTCGGGCCGACACCGGTCCAATAGACGTAATTGGTTTCGAGCGCGACCGACAGCATGTCGCCACGGGTGGCCACGTAGGTGTCCCCGGCGTATTTGATCGTGCTGCCGACGCGCAGGCGGCAGGCGACCGCGGTCGCGCCTTCGGCCAAGGCGAGCGGACCGACCACATAGGTGATGGTAGTGGCGGTCGACGATTGCACCGTGAGGCTGGCGCTGCCGACGAAGGGACCGCCGCCGTAGGTCGTGGTCCCGTCGGTAAAGGAAATTTGGGCCTCGAGCGGCAGGGGCGCCGTGTCGCAATCCAGCGATTGGGCGTAGCGCGTCACCGCCATCTCGCCCGTCACAGTGCGGACGAGGTATTTTCGGGGAGCGGAGGTCGTCGCGACGAACTCGTCGAAGCCGACCATCGCCGGGCTCTTCTCGGTGGACACGAATTGAACGCTGCGGTGGATCGGCTTGATCGGTTGGCCGAGGGAGCAAGATCCGTCGGCATGGAGCGGCGCCAGTCCGGCGCCGGCGGAGGTGCAAACGAGCAGGATTTGCAGAGGTCTGGTGCTCATGGTCAGCGGAGGGGCGTGAAGACACGCAGGTTAACGGCGCCCCCTTGGTCCGGCACGACCCCGCGGAGGGGATGCCGCCCGAGGCGGTATTCCTGAAGGTTCGAGACGCCGTCGCCGTCGGTATCGGCCGCGGCGTCGTCGACAAGCGGATCCAGACCTTGGGCCCGTTCCCAGTCGTCCGGCATGCCGTCGCCGTCGGAATCCGCGTCCGCCATCGGCACGGCGTATCGTGTCGTCAAATACTGGTGGAGCGCCGCGCGCTCCGGTGCGGTGAGGACGCGGTCCCAGACGAGCAGCTCGGCGATGTCGCCGTTGAAGTATTCGGCAAAGGCATCGGTGCCGATGAGCGGAGCGGGGCGAAAGGTCACCGTCCAGCCCGGGCGGCGGAGGTGCTCGCGGCCGTTGAAGCGGACGACGGATTCGCCGGCGGCGCTCACCGCGGCGTTGTAGAGGTGCGGTTGCGTGAGCAACGACACGGCGGGACCCGGGTGCGGGTTTTCGTCGGCGATGCCGAAATCGTCCCAGAGCTGGGTCTGGCTGTAGACGGTCGCGTAACCGGTGCCGAAGTGGACGAGGCCGTTGTAGGGGTTGGTGAAATCCCTGAGGCGGGCAACGACGACGATCTCGCCCGACGTGGCGCCGGCCATCGCGTCCGGCAGCGTGAGGGCATCGTCGACACCATCGAAGCGCAGCGCGGGGCGCTGGTTTATCTCCCCGGTCACGAGCCGGGGTCGGCGCGCGGCCTCGGGTTGCAGTGCATGGGCGCCGGTGCCGGAGAGATCGAGCCACCGGGCGACCCGACCGGCGGCATCGGGCGAGATGCCGAGGTCCGTGCGCAGCCAGGCGCGGAGGCCGGCGGTGACCGGGGCCGCAGGCCAGGGGCCCAGGCCCAGTTGGAACGACTGCAAGAGCGTGCGGCCGACGCCGCCGGGATCGCTGCCGGGGGCGTAGCCGAGGCCGCCGAGGTGGCGGCGCTCCCAGTCGTCGGGCAGGGCGTCGCCGTCCGTATCGGCGGCGGTGTTGGGCGTGCGGGGGCCGGAGCCGAGGGTGTATTCGGTGATATTGGACACGCCGTCGCCGTCGGGGTCGGCGAGGCGGTCGTCGACGGCGGGATTGAGGCCGTGGGCGAGTTCCCAGGCGTCGTCCATGCCGTCTTTGTCGGCATCGGCGAAAAGCGGGTTTTCGAAGCCGGCGTAGGCGTCGTCGAAATAGGTCGTCCGGGCGGGATGGCCGGTGAGGCCGAGGGTGGCGAACGCCGCGACGGTGCGGTCGAGCAGGCCGACGTCGGCGGCGACGAGCCGGCCGTCGACGAAGAGATCCCACCGTTTCGCGGAGTAGTCGGTGCGGAGCGTGAAGCGCACCCAGGCAGCGGTGCAGTCATCGGGATCGAGCGGAAGCGGAGAGGTCTCGATGGGGCGCCACTGCCCGCTTTGGGCGCCGTCGCCGTCGAAGACGTGGAGTTGGCCGGCTCCGGCGCCGCCCGTGAGCGCAACGGCGGCGGATTCCGTTTCAAGGAATAGGCCGGTGTCGGGCGTGGCGGCGGCCGCCGGTCGGGCGAAGATCTCGACGAAGGTGACGCCGGGGTCGGGGTTCGCGAAGTCCCGGGCGACAAACGAGAGGTTGGCCGACGGCGCGACGGCGACGGCTTGCTGGCCGCGGTAGACGATGGCGGAGGCAACGGTGGCCACGGCGGCGGTGCTGCTGGCGTTCCAGCCCTTCTGGCCATGGAGCGGGCCGGCGACGTAGCCTTCGGCAGCTTCGAAGCCGGCGGCAAAGGGCAGGAGGTTGAGGGTGACAATCACCGCGGTGCTGGGCGCGGACCAATTGCCGGCGGCGTCGCGCGCGCGGACTGTGACCGAATAGGTGGTGGCCGGGGGAAGGCCGCTGACGGCGAGGGTGGTGCCGGAGGTCGTGCCGCGGGAGGCGCCATCGACGAACACCTCGTAGGCGGTAACGGCGAGGTCGTCGGTGGCGGCCGTCCAATCGAGCGTGAAGCCGCCGGGCACAAGGAGACGCGGAGCGAGACCGCCGGGCACCGAGGGCGCGGTGGTGTCGGCCAGGGTCGTGACGTCGAGCGGAGCGCTGAAGGGGGACCAATTGCCCGCCGCGTCGCGGGCGCGCACCGTCATCGTCGCGGAGGCGGCGGGGGCGAGACCGGTGACGGCAAACGCCGCCGTGGTCGTGGTGCCGAGGGAGGTGCCGTTTTTGAAAACTTCGTAGGCAGTGACGGTCACGTCGTCGGTCGAGGCGGTCCAAGCGAGGGTGAAGCTCGTGAGCGCGAGGTCGGCGACGAGCAGTCCGTCCGGAACGGATGGGGGCGTGGCATCCGTGGCGGTCGTGACCGAAAGTGCGGTGCTTTGGGCGGACCAGTTGCCGGAGGTATCGCGGGCGCGGACGCGCACGGCGTGGGTGGTGCCGAGGGCGAGGCCGGTGACCTCAAAGGTGGTGGTGGCGGTGGAGCCGAGGGAGACGCCGTTGCGGAAGACTTCGTAGGCGGCGACGGCGACGTTGTCGGTGGCGGCGGCCCAAGTGAGCGTGAACGACGACGAGCCGACACGGGAGGCCGCGAGGCCGCCGGGCACGGTGGGCGCCGCGGTGTCGGCGAGGGTCTTGGCGGAGCGGGCGGCACTGAGGGCGGACCAATTTCCGGCGGCGTCGCCGGCTCGAACCTGGAAGCCGTAGGTCGTGAGCGGCGTGAGGCCGGAAACGGCGAATGTGAGCGCGGCGGTGGTGCCAAGGACAACGCCGTCCTGCCGGATTTCGTAGTGGACGACGCCAACGGCGTCGGTGGAGGCGTTCCACTTCAGCGTGAGGCCGGCGGCGGTGATGGCAGAGGCGGCGAGGCTACCGGGCACCGCGGGCGGCGTGGAATCGGCGGGGGTGGAGACGGGCAGCGCGAGGCTGGGCGCGGACCAGTTTCCGGCCGCGTCGCGGGCGCGCACGGTGAACGTGTAATCGGTCACCGGAACGAGGCCGGTGATGACGCGCGAAGTGGCGGTGGTTGGGCCGAGCAAGGCACCGTCGCGGAAGACTTCGTAGCCCGTGACGTGGACGTTGTCGGCGGGGGCTGTCCAACGGAGCGTGAAGCCGGTGGCCGAGAGGTTTTGCGCGAGGAGCGCCGTGGGGACGGCGGGCGGGGTGGTGTCGGCGAGCGTGGTGACGGTGAGCGGGGCGCTGAGGGCGGACCAGTGGCCGGCGGCGTCGCGCGCGCGGACGGCGACGGTGTAGGTGGTCTCGGGGACGAGATTGCCGACGGTGCGGGTGACGGCGCCGGAGGTGCCCAGGGAGGTGCCGTTGCGGAAGACTTCGTAGCCCGTGACGCGGACGTTGTCGGTGGCGGCGGTCCAGCTGAGTTTGAAACTGCTCACGCTGACGGCGCTGGCGGCGAGGCCCAGCGGGACGGACGGAGCGGCGTCGTCGGGCGGTGTGGCGACGGCGAGCGGGGCGCTGAGGACGGACCAATTGCCGGCGGCGTCGCGGGCGCGGACGGTGATCGTGTAGGTCGTGGCGGGGGCGAGGCCGGTGAGAGTGCGGGTGAGTGCGGCGGTGACGCCGAGGGAAACGTTGTTGCGAAACACCTCGTAGGCGGTGGCGGCGACGTCGTCGGTGGCGGCGGACCAGGCGACGGTGAAACCGGTGACGCCCAAGGCGGAGGCGGCGAGGTTGAGTGGGGCGGCCGGGGGCGTGGTGTCGGGGGCGGTGCGGACGACGAGGGCGGTGCTTTGCGCGGACCAGCGGCCGGCGGCGTCGCGGGCGCGCACGCGCATGGAGTAAGCGGTGTTGGGCGCGAGGCCGGTGACGACGAAAGAGAGGCCGGTGGTCGGGCCGAGGGAGGTGCCGCCGCGGAAAACTTCGTAGGCGGTGACGCCGACGTTGTCGGTCGACGCGGACCACGAGAGGGTAAAGCGATTGATCGTGATCTCGGTGGGCGCGAGGCCGACGGGCACGGTCGGCGGCGTGGTGTCGGCGAGCGTGGCGATGGCGCGGGGGGCGCTCTGGGCGGACCAGTTGCCGGCGGCATCGCGGGCCCGGACGGTCATCGCGTAAGTGGTGCTGAGGGCGAGGCCGGTGACGCTGAACGACGTCGCGGTGGTGATGCCGAGCGACACGCCGTCACGGAAAACCTCATACGCGGTCACGCCGACGTCGTCTTTGGCGGCCGACCAGCGGAAGAGAAAACCCGAAATGCTGGGCGAGCTGTAGGCGAGGCCGGCCGGCACGGAGGGAGCGGTGGTGTCGGACAAGGTGGTCACCGGGAGCGGGGCGGAGGCGGCGGACCAGTTGCCGGCGGCGTCGCGGGCGCGGACGGCAAACGTGTAGGTCGTCGTCGGGGCGAGACCGGCGAGGGTCTTGGCGGGACTGGCGGTCGTGGCGAAAAGCACGCCGTTGCGGTAGATCTCGTAGCCGGTGGTGCGGACGTTGTCCTTGGGGGCGGTCCAGCGCAGGATCAGTCCGGTGGCGGTCACGGTGCCGGCGGTCAGCCCGGTCGGGACCGGCGGAGGGGTCGTGTCGGGGAGCGTCGTGACGGTGTGCGGCGAACTCTGGGCGGACCAGTTGCCCGCGGCGTCCCGGGCGCGGACGGTGAAAGAATAGGTGGTGACCGGGGCCAGGCCCGTGACGGTTTTGGTATTCGGAGCGCCGACGCCGAGAGAGGTGGTGCCGCGGAAGACTTCGTAGGCGGAGACGCCGACGTCGTCGGCCGGGGCGGACCAAGCGAGCGTGAGACCGGTGGCGGTGAGGGCCGAGGCTTCGAGGGAGGCGGGCGGCGCCGGGCCGGTGGTATCGGGCAGCGTGGTGACCGTGAGGGTGGCGCTGAGTGCGGACCAACGTCCGGCAGCGTCGCGGGCGCGCACGCGCAGGCCGTAGGCGGTCTTCGGTGCCAAGCCGGTGAGGGCCAACGAGAGGGCGGCGGTCGTGCCGACGGAGACGGAGCCACGGAAAACTTCGTAGGCGGTGACGCCGACATTGTCGGTCGAGGCGGACCATGAGAGGGTGAGGCGGTTGACCGTGATCGCGGTGGCGGCGAGGCCCGTGGGCACGCTGGGCGGCGTGGTGTCGGTCTGGGCGTGGGCGGTGCAGGCGAAGGCCGTGCCGACAATTGCGAGGGCCAGCCGGGCCCAGGACGGGGCGAGCGGTTGGCGTGACGTGCGAAGGGATGGCCGGGCGGCTGGGCGGCCTGGCGGGCGCTGGGTGCGAGCCGAGGAGCGGGCGGACGGCGGGGCGAGGACGGCGCACAGGTTCATGGCTGGAAATGAGGTTGGGATCCGCCGGTGGTCAGCGACGCGGGGACGGGCGGTCGACCCGGCCTGCGGCGGGCAGCGTGGACGCGATGCGGGGCAAGCGGGCCGAAACGGGAGGCGGAGCGGGAGTGCGGCCAAGCGGCCGAAGTCGGGTGGCAAGCGACGGGGAATCCGAAGGGGCGCGGAACACAGCGGCGCGACTCGACGAGCCGGGGAGGCGAGGCACGAGTTCGCAGAACACCTCAAAAAAGGTGGACGCGGAACTTGACACCGGGGACTGCAACATTCTCGGCCCGATGAATCGGAGCACGCCGGACGTTGGGTCCGGGCGAGAAGGGCGTGGTCCCGATCATGGCGCGGGTCCCAGCCGGGTCGCGGTCAGGAATTCGGAGCGGCGGGTTCGGCGGGACAGACGAAATGGCGGCGCCAGACAGGCAGGAATGTCCCGTCGCCCGCGGTCGTGCGACGGCGCGTGGAGCCGGGCATGAAGCGATTTCGCTGGCGGCGGCTTGGCATCGGGGCCGGATCTGCCCACGGTCCGGCCATGTATGTTCGTATCGCAGCGTTCGTTTTGGCCGGCGCGCTGGGTAGCTTGGGTGCCGCGGGAGCGGAGCCGGCGGATCTCGTGATCACGCGCGGGCGCGTCGTTACCATGAACGCGGCCCGGGCGGTGATCGACGACGGCGCGGTCGTGATCCGCGGCGAAAAGATCGTCGCGGTGGGCCCGTCCGCCATCGCCGCGGGCTACACGGCGGCCCGCACCATCGACGCGCGCGGCGGCATCGTGATGCCGGGTATGGTCAACGCCCACACGCACGTGCCGATGACGGTGTTCCGCGGGCTGGGCGACGATGTGCCCGACCGGCTGCGGCGTTTCATCTTCCCGCTCGAGAAGGCGCTCGTGAACCGCGACCTCGTCTACTGGGGCAGCCTGCTCGGGTTGCTCGAGATGCTGGAGGGCGGCGTCACGACGTTTGCGGACATGTATTATTTCGAGGACGAGGTGGCGCGGGCGACGAAGCAGGCGGGCCTGCGCGCGGTGCTCGGCCAGACGATCGTCGACTTCCCGGCGCCGGACACCCCCGAGCCCTACGGCGGGATCGCGCTCGCGAAGGCGTTTGTCGCCGCGCACCGCGGCGACCCGCTGATCACGCCGGCTTTTGCGCCGCACGCGCCCTACACGGTCGACACCGCGCGGCTGCGCGAGATCGCGGGCGCGTCGGCCGAGCTCGGCGCGCCCGTGCTGATCCACCTCGCGGAGATGACCGAGGAGATGACCAAGCTGCGCAAAGAGCACGACATGACGCCGGTCGAATACCTCGACTCGCTCGGTCTGCTCAACCGGCGCCTGATCGCGGCGCATTGCATTTTCGTGACCGACCGCGACATCGGGCTGCTGAAGGAGCGCGACGCCGGCGTCGCCCACGCGATGGTGGCCAACATCAAATCGGCCAAGGGCGTCGCGCCCGCGCTGAAGATGTTCAACGACGGCCTGCGCGTGGGCCTCGCGACCGACGGGCCGATGAGCGGCAACACCCTCGATATCGTCGGCCAGCTCGGCTACGTGGCCAAGGTCCACAAGCTCGACCGCAAGGACCGCAACGTGATGCCGGCGGCGGAGGTCGTGGAGATGGCGACGCTCG
>JACCED010467901.1_pt1 | contig 13708 bp, 15 predicted proteins | sample 7455021 | NCBI WGS metagenome assembly JACCED01 (sample SAMN15323456, study PRJNA562643) | freshwater metagenome | isolation source: river surface water | place: USA:Blue River Watershed | collected 2017-08-19 | reverse complement strand
GCCAGAGGTCAGGTGTTACCGACATCGCTCTTGCAACGGGGCCGCATGGTGGCGGCTAAGGTGCGGAGGCTTCCGGAATAGAAATGAAAAAGGAATCCCGACGGCGAGTCGCACCCATCTTTCTATTTAGCATTGCAGTTCATATCGCCGCGGGGCTTGTAGCCGGCGTGATTGTGGTTGTCCGACGGTTGGCGCCGGTTGAGAAGGTTCAGGTGGCTGCGAAAACGATTTCCATTCCTGCTCCTGATAGAACTGCGGCGGCTGCGGCTTCAGGTAACGAGGGGGTTGGCGGGGCAGCATCGCCTCAACGCGAGGTAGCCGCGAGTGCGATCAGAGACCTTGCGTTCGAGAATATCTCCTCGCTGAAGGCCGCAAACGAGAGCGGGAGTCCGACAATTTCGTCTTTGGTGAATGGCTATCTTCAATCGACGGGCGTGGGAACGGGTATCGGATTCGGGCTTGGAGGCAGCGGCAGCAGTGTTGGAGGCGGGGGTCGGGCGGAGCAGGCTGCGCCCACTTTCCTCGGAGTCAAGGCACCGGGGGAACGTATTGTTTTGATGTTTGATATTTCGAAGACAGTGAGCAACGCAGCGGCCAAGGCGGGCATGCCCATGGAGCGAATTCGCGAGGAGACAGTCAGGCTCGTCGAGAATCTAGGCGGAAACGCCCGGTTCAACCTCGTGCAGTTCGCTCGAAACTACGCGCTTTTTCAACCCAGGCTGGCCGCGGCTTCCCGTACCAACAAGGATGCTGCATGCCAGTGGTTGAGTCGTTTTTTTGGAACACAGGGGACCCTTCCATCCGGCATTCCTTCAACAGTAACCGGGAGCCCTGGATTTCTAGTCGCGCTATCCGAAGTGTTCAAGCTGGACCCTGACTGCGTTATCGTGATCAGCGATTGCGACATGCAGCGCGGGACAGCGGTAAATGCGAACATTCCCCTCGAGGAAATCGAGAAAGCAATCGCTGAGCTGCAGTCCAAGCGACCGACGGCTGCGAGAATCCAATTCATCGGAGTCGGGGCAAAGGAGGCCACCGCGAACCGGCTCAGGCAGATTATTGCGCGCCATGGAGGAGGCGGAAGTTATACCGCCCTAAAAAACTGAGCATTTCCGACCGCAGCGCCCATTGGACGCTATCCGCCTTTGCGATTCGCCCTGGCTATTTCGGAAGCCTGCTTTGCGTTCGCGGTGACCGCAGTCCAGTTTTCTGAGGTGATGAGTTCCTTGGGCGCGAGCCATGAACCTCCAATCGCGGCAACAAGCGGATCTGCGAGGTATTTGCTGGCGTTCGCCGCATCAACTCCACCAAGAGGGATGTATTTCACACCAAGATGCGCAAACGGCGCAGCGATGTTACGAAGGTATGCCAGCCCGCCCGATGCTTCACACGGGAAAAACTTCAACAACCTGCAGTTCATTTCAAGAGCTGCCTCAACGTCGCTGGGCGTGCAGATTCCCGGGGCAAAGGATAGCCCGCAAGATGCAGCCGCACGAAGGACATTCTGGTTCGTTCCCGGGGAGACTCCGAAAGCCGCGCCCATTTCTTGAACTTGCCTCACCTGTTCTACGGTAAGGATTGTCCCGATCCCAAGCGTCATGCGGGGACAGTGTGCGAGAATTGCGCGCGCGGCGTCCATCGCGAGCGGTGTGCGCAGCGTGAGTTCAATGAAATCCACTCCGCCCTCGATCAAGGCATTGGCAAGCGGCACGGCGTGCTCGGGTTTTTCAATAGAGAGAACTGCCACGACACCGGATGCGGAAATTCTTTTTTGAAGGTCAGGGCAGAACATGGGGTTCATTGAATGGAAACCGGAATGTAAAGGTGCTCAAAAATCGTTGATAGCAATTCCAAGACTGCAACACCTGCGCAGGTTTGGTCACGGTTTATGTGTCGTAGCGACATCGGGTGCTGCCAACAGGAAGGCATACCTGCCATCCACAAACCATTCACCGTGCCAAGCGGAAGCATTGAGCCGGCCCGCTGTCCCCGCGCCCGATCCAATTCCAACGGCATCCCGGTGGACCACCCAGAGAAACCCGCCGGCGTCAGGCAAAGCCAACTGGGCAACAGTCGAGTCACGCCACTTCAAGATGCGTCCACCCGTCGGCCGGATTCCCGAGAGCCGCGCAGACATTCTTGCCCCCTCAAGTCCGCTGATAAAAAGCCAGTCATCAATCTCGCCGGGGAGGCCTTCGAATATCTTCCACCCAGCCTCGGTCCAAGGTCCACTTGAAACAACAAGCTCCCCCATGGAGGCCTGCACTTGGACCGGCTCGCTTTCCATCCAACGTTCCCAGCCAAACCACCCGAGAAAAACCAGGGCGCCGGTGAGCACCGCGAATACACCGAGCACCCGCTCGAATCTGTTTCTCACTCTTGGCGCCGAGCGCACCGCCGATCCCAGCAAATGCTTCTCCAGCGAATTGATCGACATCGTGGACAGGCAGTCCTTGAGGCGCATCTCCAAGTGTTGGTCTATTGCAAACTGCGACTCGACCTGAACCAAGAGTTCTTTGACCCGCGCCACCCGCAGCTCAAGCACCCTCGCGATTCCCGAGGGTTCCAAGATGCTCATGCAAATCAGCCCTCTGGCAGCACGTTCGACGCGCTGCGCACAGCCAAGGAAAGCCTCCATTTCCGACCCAAGATCCGAGCCGGACGGATCCGCCGCAGGCTGTCTTTGGGACTGGATCCAGCACCACCTGAGGGCCCACTGCAAAATGTGAGACTGCTCCCGCCACTGGGACGCCCTTGCCTCAACCTCCGAGATGGTCTCCGCCATCAACTCCAAGGCAACCGACCGCCTACCGTTGACAATCAGGGCAAACTGAAAGAGCTGGTCGATGGATTCAGGCGCGAGGAACTCCATGTGTTGTTCCACTACTAAAGCCCAACTCCCCCGCGTGCGGCAACCCTTCCCCGCCCGATTCCCTGTCCGATCACCTACCCGACAGCTCTGGGTGAAGAGTTCCCACAAATCTCCTTTCCCGAACGTCCGCGGTGCGTTGAAGTAGAGGTTGCGCCTTTTAGCCCTGAGCAGCGATCCCGAATGACCTTCATCTCCGCCAACCCTTTTGAATCTGCAAGGGGTGACTTCCCGATCCTCACACAAGAGGTAAACGGGCATCCCCTGATTTATTTCGACAATGCGGCCACCACTCAGAAGCCGCGGGCGGTTCTGGACGCTCTGATGCACTATTACGAGCGCGACAACGCCAATGTTCACCGTGGCATCCACACTCTCAGTTCAAGGGCCACCGAGGCATTCGAGGGCGCCCGAGCGAAGGTGGCCCGTTACATCGGGGCCGCAAGCCCTGAGGAGATCGTGTTCACCAGGGGCACCACGGAGGCGATTAATCTTGTGGCGCAGGCCTGGGGCGGCGCGTTCCTGAAGCCCGGAGACTGCATCCTGCTCACTGAAATGGAACATCACAGCAACCTAGTTCCATGGCAGCTGGCAGCAAAAAAGACCGGCGCACACCTGCGTTTCATCCCGCTCACACCCGATGGGTTGCTCGACCTTGAATCCATCGACTCCTTGCTCACCCCGGAGGTGAAACTGCTGAGCCTGACACACATTTCAAACTTCCTGGGTACGATCAACCCGGTGAGAGAGCTGTGCGCCAAGGCGCGTTCGGTCGGAGCGATCTCGATGGTCGACGCCGCGCAAAGCGCGGGCCACATGCCTCTCAATGTTGCAGATATCGGCTGTGATTTTCTGGTCTTTTCCGGACACAAGATGTGCGCTCCCACCGGAATCGGTGCGCTGTACGGCCGCAGCGAGGTCTTACACGTGACACCCCCATGGCAGGGCGGCGGAGAGATGATCCTTTCAGTGCGCTACGAGAGCAGCACCTACAAGGAAGCTCCATCGAGGTTCGAGGCCGGAACCCCCAACATCGCTGGGGCAATCGCGCTGGGCGCGGCCGTGGACTACTTGGAGGCCATCGGGCGCGAATCAATTCGAGTTCATGACTCGGGCCTTGCGCGGTTGGCGTATCAGAAAATCTCCCGACTCCCCAATTACCGCGCGCTAGGCCCTACAGAGGATCGCGGAGGATTGGTAAGCTTCGTGCACGAGTCCATTCACCCGCATGACCTTACGGCTTTCTGCGATCAAAAGGGGCTTGCGCTCCGGGGCGGCCACCATTGCAACCAGCCGCTGATGCGCAAACTCGGCTTCCCAAGCACGAGCCGCGCGAGCTTCTATCTGTACAACACGGAGACTGAAGTCGAGCGAATGATCGACATCCTCATCGAGGCTAATGCTTTTTTCAAATGAACACGGAATTTGAGGAGCTCTACCAGCAGATCATCCTTGATCACTCCAAGCGCCCGAGGAACTTCGGGACCTTGGACGACCCCGCTGCTGTTCATGTCGAGGGCGACAACCCCTCGTGCGGGGACGAAATTCAGTTGCACGTCAAATTCGGGGCCGAGGGTGAAGTGGAGGACATCAAGTTCACCGGCGTGGGTTGCGCGATCAGTCAGGCGTCCGCGTCACTGATGACGCTCAAATTAAAGGGAAAATCGCGACCCGAGGCAGAGCAAATGCTGCAGGCTTTCACGGATCTTGTGACGAAAGACCAGCAGGAAGGGCCGCGGATGCTGGGCGATCTCAGGCTTCTGGGAGGCGTGCGCCGTTTTCCGCAAAGGGTGAAGTGCGCGATGCTCGCATGGCGTGCCTTCGAGCAAAGCATCACCGAGTCACCGGGCATCGAGAACGTCTCAACCGAGTAGCTCAACCGAGTAGACTTGCCGTCGCACGCGGGCGGGGGTGATGCCCACGGAAACCATCGAAAGAAGGACCCTTGCACACATTTGGAAACGATGGCACTGTAGATTGTTAGGAAGATTAATGTTAACCCGCCAGAGCCGTGCATGCGTCTTAACCTCCCACTCACCAAGAGCCACCCGAGGGCCCTCCAATGCTCCTCCTTTGGGGCCGCTGGCTCCGAGGCCGCTGGCTCCGAGGCCGCTGGCTCCGAGGCCACGGGCTCCGAGGCCACGGGCTCCGTAACCCGTTGCGGCGACAGGGGGTTCACTTTGGTTGAAATCGCGCTAGCGATGGCCATTTTCTCGTTTGCGCTCGTGAGCATGCTTGGGCTGCTTTCGGTCGGGTTGAAAAACTCCCGCAAGGCGAGCATTCAAATCGCAGCTGCCAACATTTTGTCCACGATTGCCGCCGACATCCAAGGCGCGCAAATCTCGAACGTCTCCAACGGCGAGTACACCGCAACCTCTCAAAAGCTCAAAATCAAGGCGATGGTGCTGGCGACTGGAGCCACCCAGATCACCTACCCCGCTCCATTGATAGTGGACGAGGCGTGTTCCCCCATCAACCCAGCTGACAGCCAGGGATTGGTAAAAACCTTCCGGGTGACTCTCTCCTCGGCGGAGCCCAGCGTCAGAGCGGTTCGCGTGCAAATCCGGTGGCCTTCCACAACTCCCGACAATGCACAACCCGAGGGCTCATTGAATTCCTTGGTTGCGCTTCCCTCTCCTTGAGATGAACACATTTTACAGCACAAAAAACCGGCCACTTCGCGGATGGGACGGCGGCTTCACCCTGCTGGAACTCATGGTGGCGATTTCCATCCTTGTGATGCTGTGTGGATTGGTGATGCAGTTAATGGGCTCGGCCACGCGCCTCACCAGCACTTCAAAGCAATCCTCGGACTGTGACTCAGAAGCGCGCTTCGCACTGTCGCAGATCGCCTCGGACCTTGGACGCAGGATTCGTCGTCCGGACGTGGATGCTTTTCTGGATAAAACAAAGGGAAACGATCGGTTTTTTCTTTTTAGCGAAACCGCTGGATGGGCGCCGAATGCTCCAAACCCGAGCACTGTTTCGCTCGTCGGATACCGCGTGTACAATCCGCCGGGCAGCAGCACTTTTCAGCTGCAAAGATTTGCGCGAGCCCTGCCATGGACTTCAGAGGGGGGACAAGGCATCCCCTTTGTCGCTCTCGACGATGCGCGCCTGCCCGTGCCAAGCACGACTCTCGCCGGAATGAACCAGAAGGGAACCGGAGGGTCCTTCCCGAGCGTCATCTCTGGAAACGACAGTGAGAATAATTTCTACCAACTACTGGCTGAAAATGTCGTCCGCTTTGAAGTTTCGCTGATACGCAAGCCGGACTCACTGAATCCAACATCTGCAGTCCAAGCAGTGGTCCCCGATGATCAGGTGGTCAGGGAGCTAGCATCTTACGGATTCACCCGCCTATCGGGCGTGGTGATCTCGATGCTCATCGTGGACTCGCAAAACATGGCGAGAATTTCACCTCAAGATTTTTCGCCTCTTGAAAGTTTTGGCGACACGAATGCGTCGATGTATCCGCTCTTGCCAATGGACGAGTGGCTGAGGACTTTTTCGCAAATGTCATCGGGCTGGCCCAAACCGCTCAGATCTGGCATGCGATTTTACCAGCGGACAATTTCCCTTTGAGGGATCCCCGTAGACCCCGGTACCGCACCCAGCCGCACGCCTGCCACCGAAGGGTCTCGATTGAAATCGCAGCCAGCCATGGGGCGCAATCAGCCATTCAGAACGCGTTAAATAAAGGGCGCCGCGCATCAACTGCAGCGGCGCCCTCATTCAAATCAGGCTAAGAGCCCGTCCCAGCTAGAAAGCGTTCTTTCGGTAGGCTCCCATCTCCGGGGCATCAGGATTCACCTCGGGCCCAAAGTAACGCAGCACCACAAGCGGTTCGGTTTCGCTCAAGTTCTCAAAGGTCACCCCCGCCTTGGCTCCCGCCTCCGTGCAGAAATATTCGTCCTCGGTCAGCTCCGTGAACCGAATCAGCTTGGGGCTGTTCAAGGTCTGCCCGTTGATTTTGCCAACGCCCTGCACGCAGATCAGGCCGTACGCGCCGTTGTCTCGGATCGTGCACTTCGTCTTCGGCTCAACGGTGAGCTCCTTGGCGGTGAAAAGCTGCTCGCTCTTGATGCGGCCGTAGACGATCCAGCGGTCCACGAAACCTTCCTTTCGCGTGTCTGCAACAGGCACGGGCTCAAGGTAGTGGTTGTCCTTGAAGTTCTCGTCGCAATTCCCCTCCCAGTCCAATTGATCCACGATGAAATCGATGTCCCGGTGCTTGTCCTTGGGCATGTCCTTCACGAGGAGCTCCCAAGGAACATAACGGCCTTCCACCAAATTCTGGTACATTCCGAACACATCACTTCCCCATTGCGGCTCGTAAGTGCACAACGAACCGGGAGCATGCAAAACGCACGGCGGGATCAGCCAACCCGTCCCGGGCTTCAAGCGGTAGGCACGCGAAAGATCCAGAATCCCGTTGTCCCCCTTGTTCCAATCAGCGATGCAGCGGCGCACCTGCTCTTTTGTGGTGCCGGGCTCAAGCCCCATGAAAGTGTACGGAAAATTGTTTCCAACGTTGTTATGCTGAGGCGGGAAGTAATACGACTCGGGCTTGCCCTCCTGACCCACCAATTTCGCCTGCGCGGCGCTTTGATGCATGTGGTGGGGAATGGGCCCCATGTTGTCAAAAAACTTCGAGTACACGGGCCACTTGCTGTATTTGTTCCAGATCGATTCGCCGATCAGAAGCGCCCCGCACTCTGCGACGGCCTGCTGCAGGGTGAAACGCTCCTTGCCTGCCACCACGTAAGAAAGACCCTCATCCTCCGTGCGGTTGTCGTTCGCAGCGGGGGTGGTGGAAGCGAACCAGCGCTCGTCAATGCCGCCGCGGTTCAATCCAAACGCATAAAGATCATCCGGATGCAGCTTAAGGCGTTTTCCGGGCTGCAGGAAGGAGCGGGGAACCCAGCAGGGCGCAAGGCGCAGCAGGCCGCCCGTGGCCTGCAACTGCGCTTCCACCAACGGCCGCACGTTGGACTTCAGGGTATGGAGGGAGGTGACGTGATTCATAAATTTATCGAGGTTTGAGCAGAAGAAATGCGCCGGAGTTTTTTTCAGGCGCGGCGAAAAGAATCAATTCTTTTCACAGAATCAAGGCCCAAGCAGCTCTCATCTTGACTATTGGGACTGACATCCTTTCTCTGGGCACATCTATGAGATGGCAATTTCCCCTCCCCTTGATCGTTTTAGCCGTAAGCGTCGCCGTACATGCGATAAAGCCCGCCGCTTGTGCTGCGGATCCGATGCCAGCCGAGGTTCGCACCAACGGCTTTTTGCTTGGAACCCAGTCCTACACATTCAAGAACTTCACATTCGAAGAGGCATGCGCAAAGACGGCGTCTACGGGCGTGCGCACCACCGAGCTTTTTCCAGGCCAGAAAATCTCAACCGCGCTTCCCGACCAAAAAACGGGCCCAGGCGTTTCCCCGGAAGGCATGGCGGCCATCAAAGAGATTCTGAAGCAAAACAAGCTAACAGCGGTCGCCATTGGGGTGATTGGCATCCCTAACAACGAAGAAGGAGCGAGAAAAATCTTTGAGTTCGCGAAGGATCTAGGCATCCGAGTGATCAACACGGAGAGCACGGATTCCATCGACATCATCGAGAAGATGGTCAAGGAGTTCGATATCCGCGTGGGTTACCACAACCATCCGCAGCGTCCCGACAACCCCAACTACAAGGTTTGGGATCCAAACTACATCCTTGAGCTGACGCAGGGACGCGATCCGCGCATTGGCTCCTGCGCCGACCTCGGACACTGGACCAACTCCGGCCTTGCGGCGGCGGACTGCATCAAGATTCTGAAATCCAGGATCGTCTCCAGCCACCTGAAGGACATCGCCCACGGCAGCCGCTCCTGCACGCGACCCGGCACGGGCCGCGCCAAGCTTGATGAGGCGCTGCGCGCCCTGAAGTCGGTCGAATTCGACGGGCCCATTTCCATCGAGCACGAGATCAACTGGGAGGACAACGTCGAGGACGTCAAATCCTACGTGACTTTCGTGAAAGAACTTAAATAACCCAATAACCCCCGCAAAGTTTCAAGGGCGGCCACCCTCGCAGGGGGCCGCCCTTGTATTTTGCCCGGGTCTGGCGCCTACTTCTGCAGTCCCACGCCATCCCTATGCGACTCAAAATCCTCACCCTCCTTCTCGCGGTCGCCACCGCATGCGCAGGCGCCGATTCGGAAACCCGGCCCTTGATCGTCGGAATGGAACTCGCTTATCCGCCGTTTGAAATGACGGACGAAAAAGGAAAGCCAACAGGGGTCAGCGTCGAGCTCGCAAACGCGCTGGGCTCACATCTTAACCGCCCTGTTGAAATTCAGAACCTTCCTTTTGACGGACTGATTCCCTCGCTAAAAACAGGCCGGATCCATCTGATTATTTCCTCCATGACAGCGAACCCAGAGCGAGCGAAAGCTATCGATTTCTCAGATCCATACCTCTCAACCGGACTCTGCCTCTTGGTTGCTAAGAATTCCACCATCCAGACGATTGCGGATGCCGACCAAAAGAAACGTGTCATTGCGGTGAAACAGGGCACCACCGGGCACCTGTTCTCAAGGTCCTTGAAAAACGCAACCGTGCTCGTTCTCGATCGGGAATCCGCCTGCGTGCTCGAGGTGGCGCAGGGAAAAGTTGACGCTTTCATCTACGATCAGATGTCTGTCCTCAAGCATGCAGAACAAAACAGTGAAACCACGCGCCCGCTGCTCGTCCCGTTTCAAAGCGAATCGTGGGCGATCGGCATCAAAAAGGGGGATGAGACTTTGAAGGCAGAGGTGAATACATTCATCCGGGCGTTCCGTGATTCCAAGGGTTTTGAAAAGCTCGGCGACCGGTGGTTATCGGCACAGAAGACTGCATTTCAAAAACTTGGGATTCCGTTTGTTTTCTAGGCTGTTCGCATCATCCCAATGGCCCGAGTGATGTCACTCTTGAAACGCGCGTTGATCCTGCCCGAACGTCAGGAAAGGGCGGGGCGTTTCCAGCATTGGTTCAACCTCGTGCTGGTCATCTCGACGGCCATCGGCCTCGGCTGCCTCGCTCTTGAGCGCGCAAACTTATCGTGGCAGTGGGACCTCCTGACGCCCTACTGGCGCCTCTACATCGACGGATGGCGCACCACAATCGCTCTGAGCGTCTCAGCACTCGTGACCAGCGCCCTCATCGGTCTTGTCCTGGCGTTGCTCCGACGCTCAAGGTTCGTCGCATTGCGTTACGCCGCCGCTGGAACTGTTGAACTCGTCCGAGGCACTCCTCTTCTGGTTCAAATCTACATCCTCTTTTATATTGTTGCTGAAGCGGTTCATCTGGAAAACAGGTTTGTCGCAGGCACCATCACGCTCTCCCTGTTTAGCGGAGCGTACATCTCGGAAATTTTACGCGCGGGAATCGAGGGAGTCGGCAAATCCCAAATCGAATCCGCCAAGGCGATCGGCCTGACACAGCTTCAAACCTACAGGTACGTTATTTTCCCCCAAGCTCTCAGGGCCTCCTTGCCCGCCCTTGCCGGCCAGTTTGTTTCACTAGTGAAGGACTCCTCGCTCCTCTCAATCATCGGTCTGAACGAACTCACTCAAAACGCACGGAACGTGGCCAGCTTCACTTTCAGTAATTTTGAGAGCTACCTCCTCCTTGCCGCAGGGTATTGCGTCTGCACACTGCCGCTCTCCTTTTGGGCACGCCGCTTGGAAACCCGGATGCGCTATGAAACTTGATATCGACAACGTCAACCGCTCGTTTGAAGCGCGCAAGGCTCTTTGCAGCGCCTCGCTTTCTTTGGAGGACGTCCGTTCCCTTGTGCTCATCGGCCCCTCCGGAGGCGGCAAGTCAACGCTGCTTCGCATTATCGCGGGACTCGAAACACCCGACTCGGGCACCGTGGCGATCAACGGCAAAAGCGTCGCTTTTGAGGGGCGCAGCCTGCTTCTACACCGGCGCAACATCGGAGTCGTCTTTCAAGCCTTCAACCTGTTCCCTCACCTAACCGCTCTCGAGAACCTGCTGCTGCCCCTAACCGTTGCGCACGGGCAAACCAAAGCACAGGCGCAGGATGCCGCACTGCAAATCCTCTCGCGTTTCGGCCTCGAAGGGCACGCCAACCAAAAACCGGCATCGCTTTCAGGAGGCCAAAAACAGCGAATCGCCATTGCGCGGGCGCTTGTAACAAAGCCCCAGCTGCTTCTCCTGGACGAACCCACCTCAGCCCTTGACCCGGAAATGACACACGAGGTTCTTGAAATGATCAAAGAGCTGCGCGATCAGGGCCGTGAACTGATTTTGGCAACACACGAAATGGCTTTCGCTAAAAACGCTGCGGACCAAATCGCCTTCGTTGCAGAGGGGCGCATTCTTGAGTCTGGGAAGCCATCGGATTTGTTTGCATCCCCGAGGAGTCCCCACTTGCGGAAGTTTCTTTCCAAGGAAATCCAAGCGTGACACCAGCGACCGAATTCACAACCGCCCGCGCACGAACCGATGTTTTTAGAGTTGCTTGAATACTTCATCACTCCCTGCTCCGGGATGGCTCGGAAAATGGGGTTTCTAAAGTCTTCCATTCAGGTGCGTGCGAGGTATCGGCGCTGCCGCAACGCGTGGCAGCCGCATTTGGAGCGCACTCGCGAGGCAATCTTGGAGGCGGCGAACCTCAGCAAGGGCCGGCGCAAAGCGGTATTGTTTGGCGCCGGACTTGTTCACGACATTCCATTGAAAGAGCTTTCAGGAATGTTTGAAGAGGTGGTGCTGGTTGACATCGTCCACACCCTTTCAAGCCGCTGGGAGACGGCAGCTTTCCGGAATGTTTCACGAATCTCGGCCGATGTCACAGACACCGTCGCGAAACTACCCGAGCTCGCACGATCCAACGGGAAATTACCCAGGCATCTCCCCCAGCTCTTTCTGCTCGATGAGCGGGTCGATTTCACGGTTTCCGTGAACCTGCTCTCGCAGCTGGGATGGGTGCCCGGATGGTACCTTAAACGCTCCCATCCGAAGGGTGTGGTGGAAGACTTCCAGCGCCACCTTGTTGAGGCGCATCTGGAGTACCTGCGGATCCTGCCCGGCCACACCTCACTCATCACCGACTACCAATGGCAGACCTTGCCAACAGCCGGCGCTCAGACACAGCTTGGGCTTTCTGCGTCCGACCCATGGGAGGTGCTTCAGGGATACCGCCTTCCAGCTCCAGACCGGACCTGGGAATGGAGGATTGCACCCGCGCCCGAGCGCGAACTGAATTATGACTTTGTGGCTTCTGTGGCCTTTTTCCGCGACTGGAAAGCCAGCTTTCAAAAAAATCCGTAGTTTTTGAAACAAACCCAACCGCGCATCGCGGGGCCAGCGATGTAATGAGTGGAGACCGGCGCGATTATGCGTCGCGTTTCCGCGGGCGCGTCGACAGGGGTGGCGACGCGCCCGCTTTTTTTTGCCTTCTAATTGCCTGGAAACAAAAAAGCGCCCCTCGAACAAGGGGGAGGGACGCTAAAACTCAGAACCGGTCCGGAATCAAAGTCACTGCGGACCACCGCGCCCGTAATCGCACGGGCCACGGGGCAAGAGGGGCGACATCACACCTTACAGCAAAGCATCAAGCTTCGAAGAGAGTGTGGCTTTGGGAGCGGCGCCAACCGTCTGATCGACGACTTCACCGTTCTTGAAAAATAACAGTGCGGGAATCGAATTGATCCGGTACCGGGCGGCCAAGCTTTGGCAGTCGTCCACATTCACTTTCCCCACCTTCGCCTGCCCAGCCTTGGCATCTGCAATTTCATCGATCACAGGTCCAAGCATCCGGCATGGGCCGCACCATGGCGCCCAGAAGTCCAAAAGCACCGGTACATTGGACTTAAGAACTTCAGAGTCAAAATTAGATTCGGTAATCGTGAGTACATTGCTGCTAGCCATAGATTTATAAGAGTGAATGAAAGAGGTTGGATAAATTAGTTCAACGGTTGGTTGTCGCGCAGAAGTAAGAACCGGATCGGACTCACCTACGACTTTAAAACTGAATAGGTGAGGAAGGTGCTGACCAAGGCCAAGGCCGCCACCGCAAGAGCAGCGAAGGCTAGAATCTTGTCCAAGCCCGAGACCGATCCCGACTCGGAATCTGCATCTTCAGAATCAGAATCGGCCGTGACCGGAACCTTCGAAGGTTTGGGTGACGCAGGCGCACCTCCAGCAGACATGGGGGCTGACTTTGGAGCAGCAGAGCCATCTCCTGCTTCCGATGCGTCACCCTGGGCAGCAACCGGCGCCTTTGCCGCGCCCGCTTTGAGAGGCACGCTTGCAGGGGCGATCGGAGCCGAGGCCGGCTTCAAAGGCGCGGATGCTGGCTTCAAAGGGGCAGAGGCCGGCTTAAGAGGGGCTGACTTCGCCGCAGTTCCAGAGGCGGGCGCTGCAGCCATCGGGATAGTCGCCGGGGAGACCGTGGTCGAGGGTTTCGGGCCAGCTGCGCCCGCACCCGGGGCGGGGCGGAGTGGCACAGTCTGCAAGCCAGAGCTGGCCCCAGCACCAACTGGGGGAGCAATCGCCGCTGGCCGGACAGGAGCTGAAGGCTGAGCCATCGGCGCAGTCACGGAAGATGGCGAAATGGCTGCGGCTGGGGGTTTCGGAGGCGCAGGCAAGCTTGGCGCGCTAGGAGCGCCGAGTGCAGGAGGCGCGGGCATCGCCGGAGCCGCGGGGGCCGCGGGCAAAGCGGGCTTCGCTACTCCCACCGCAGGAGGCGCGGGCATCGCCGGAGCCGCGGGGGCCGCGGGGGCCGCGGGCAAAGCGGGCTTCGCTGCTCCCACCGCAGGAGGCGCGGGCATCGCCGGAGCCG
>JACCED010553806.1_pt1 | contig 13711 bp, 15 predicted proteins | sample 7455021 | NCBI WGS metagenome assembly JACCED01 (sample SAMN15323456, study PRJNA562643) | freshwater metagenome | isolation source: river surface water | place: USA:Blue River Watershed | collected 2017-08-19 | reverse complement strand
CACGACTACCTGTTCAACATCCCGGCTGACGAACGCGAGCGCGCCAACCTCGGTCAACGCGAACCCGCGCGACTGCAAGCCATGCGCGCGGCTTGGGAAGCCTGGGATGCCACCGTGCCCGCCATTCCTGAAGACGCTAGTGTCAGCTTGGGCTACTCGGTCAAGGACATGCCCCAGCGCTGAAGCTCTGGCGGCTAAGATCGGGCATGCCTGACTTGCAACGCTTTTTGACCTTCCGCCAATGGCCCCAGCTGACGGCGCCGCTGGCCCGCACCGAAGTGCTGGCAGGCCTGACGGTGGCATTGGTGATGATTCCCCAAGCCGTGGCCTACGCAGGCTTGGCAGGCATGCCCCTGGTGACTGGGTTGTACACCTGCCTGATTCCAGCGCTGCTGGCCGTGCTGTTTGGCAGCGCCAACCGCCTGTCGGTAGGGCCTGCAGCCCTGACCTGCGTGCTGATCGCTGCATCGCTTACCGGCATGGCCGAACCCGGCTTGCCCGAGTGGGTGGCCCTGGCGGTTTGGTTGTCGCTGCTGTCGGGGGCCATTCAACTGCTGCTGGGCCTGGGCAGCTACGGCTGGCTGATCAACCTGGTCAGCGCACCGGTGATGATGGGGTTCACCCAAGCTGCTACCTTGCTCATCATGGCTTCACAGGTCCCTGGACTGCTGGGCGTCAACGTCTGGAGCTGGGATGTGCAAAGCTGGCCCCTGTGGCTCAGCAACTGGCCTGCGTGGTTTGGCCTGGGCAGCCTGGCTGTTCTGCTGCTGCTGCGGCACTTCAAGCCCCGATGGCCTGGCATCATGATCGTGATGGGCGTGGCATCGGCTGTGGCTTATGCCACCGATTACCAAGACCACGGCACCATGGTGGGCTTGTTGCCTTCGGGCCTGCCCGACTTTTACTGGCCAGCTTGGCCGGGACTGGACACCCTGAACCAGCTTTGGGTTCCCGCCATGGTGATCGCACTGGTGAGCTTTCTGGAAACAGCTTCGAGCGCCCGCATCGAATGCCGCCGCGATGGCAAGCGATGGGACGACAGCACCGAACTCTTTGCACAAGGCCTGGCCAAACTGGCCTCGGCGTTTTCAGGCAGTTTTGCCACCAGCACCTCGTTTTCGCGCTCCGCCCTCATGCTCTATGCCGGAGCGCGCTCGGGCTGGGCGGTGGTGGCCTCAGTGGGCTTTGTGCTGCTGGCTTTGCTCTTGCTCATGCCCGCGCTGCAGTTCGTGCCGCGCTCGGTCATGTCGGCGGCGGTGATTGTGGCGGTGCTGAACTTGTTCCAGCCCCGACAGTTTTTAAGTCTCTGGCGCGTGGGCCGCATCGAGACCATGACGGCAGGCATCACTTTTGCCATGACCTTGTTGACAGCACCGCGCATTTACTGGGGCGTGATGACCGGCGTGCTGGTGGGCCTGAGCCACTTTTTGCACACCCGCTTGCACCCGCGCATCATTGAAGTGGGCCTGCACCCCGACGGCAGCCTGCGCGATCGGCATCTTTGGAAATTGCCGCCACTCGCACCGAATCTGTATGCGCTGCGCATGGACGCCGAGCTGGACTTTGCCGCGGCCAGTGACTTTGACCGCGCCATCACCGACCACTTGGCCCAGCACCCCGATGTGAAACATGTGGCCCTGTTTGCACAACCCATCAACCGTATCGATGTGACCGGTGTGGAAACCTTTGGCCAGTTGCACCGCCAACTGACCAGCCGGGGCATCACTTTGCACATCAGCGGCATCAAGCTGCCGGTTGAGACCACCTTACGCCGTGCTGGTGAATTGACTGAAAACCAGCACCTCAAGCTCTACCGCACCGATGCCGAAGCTCTGCAGGCCCTCAAAGCGTTGGACCCGCTGCCAGCCGATATCAGCGCTGCGGCCATCTGAAGCGCATCAACCGGGAATTTCGGCCTCGACCAATAAAGCCAGCAATTGCAAAGACTCCTGCCAACCCAGACAACAGGCCTCGGGGGGAATCAGGTCGGGAATGCCCGTCTGCTCGATGTTCACCTCGGTGCCCACCGAGACCGTTCGAAAGCGGATGGTGGTGACCATCTCGCCCGGCAAATCGGCAGCATCAAAGCGGTCGGTATGGCTGAGCAATTCAGCGGGACGGAATTCCAGGAACTTTCCACCAAAGCTGTGCGATTGACCATTGCTCAAGTTGGTGAACGACATCCGGTAAACGCCACCGACACGGGCATCCATCTCATGCACGCGGCCCGTGAATCCATGGGGCGGCAACCACTTGGCCATCGCATCGGGATCGATGAAGGCGCGAAAAACGCGCTGTGCAGGTGCACGAAAAACACGCTGAAATTGGACGGTATGGGGCATGGGTTTTCCTAAGGACAAGCCATTTTGCCAAGGGTCAAGCCAAGCCTTTTTCGAACTCGGTCAACCGTTTGTAAATCGATCGCAGCTCGGTGATGTCGGTCCAACGCTCAATCAGGTAAGAAAACGCGTCGTTCACTTTGTTGAAGGCATTGCTCACTTGCTGGATCACCCCCAGCGTGATCAGACCGGTGAACAGCGAGGGCCCCATCAAGAGGAAAGGGAAAATCACCATCATCTGGCTGTACAAATTGCTCCACAGGTGAAAGTAAGCGTAGTGGTTGAACAACCTGAAATTGTTCAGCCGCACGCCGGTAAACAACTCCAGCACCGTGGGCAAATGCATGCGGCTGCGATCATCTTCGGCAAACACCAGGTCCTTGCGCAGTGCGGCCTCGGTCTTTTGGTTGTTGTACTCCAGCCCTGGCAGGCGTATGCCTACAAACCACGAAATGACGGTGCCGCCCAGCGCCGTGACCAGCGCCACCCAAAACAGCGAACCCTCAAACTGCAACCAGGCAATCGCCATGCCCGCGGACAAGGCCCACAAAATCGGAATGAAGGACACCAGCGTGAGCAGCGCACGCACCAAGCCCAGGCCCAGGTTTTCGGTCTGGCGGGCAAAGCGCATGCAATCCTCCTGAATGCGTTGCGAAGCACCCTCTACCGTGGCATCGGTGCGCTGCCAGCGCGGCAGATAATCCTCGGTCATGGCCTGACGCCAGCGAAAAGCGAAGTGAGAAGCCAGATACGTCTCCAAACTGCGCAGCAACATGAACGGGAAAGCAATCCAAGCAAACTGCAGCATGAAGCCCCAGAACTTCTCCAGCCCGCCGGCTTGTTCGGGCTTTTGCAAGAGGTCATAAAACTCGCCGTACCAAGCGTTGAGCTTGACGGTCTGCTGCACGGTGATGAACACCAGTGCCACCAAGACCAACAAACCACCCCAGGCCCAAAAGGCCCAGCGGCGTGAAAGAAAGAAACTGCGGAACATGGGGTCTTCTTATTCAGGGGTTGACGCTGTCCACCGTCTCGGTCTTGAAGTCAGCGGGCAGCACCACTTCGAGCAACTCCAGATCCTCGCTGTGGCCCAGCTCGCGGTGGCGAATGCCAGGCGGTTGGTGGACACAGGAGCCCGCTTCCAGCCGAACGGCACCCTGCCCCTCGTATTCAAATTCGATCCAACCCTTGAGCACATAAACCAGCTGGAACTCGGTGTGGTGCAAATGCGGCTGACTGGAAAAATCATGCCCGCCTGCGGCGCGGATCACACTGGCCGTGACACGGCCTTGGGTGGCCTCCTTGAACCCCAAATCACGGTACTCAAAAAACGAGCGCAGACCACGCGCGAACTGCGCATCTTTGGCGTGCGTCACCACAAAACCTTGTGTCGTCATGGGCATCTCCTGGTTCACTCAATGAGGTTGTACACAGTCAATCATCGTAAGGACAGTCACGGGGCAAGGCTGTCACCCTGCAACATCGCCATTTGCAGCCACTTGACCGAAACAAAAAACGATTGAAGAGACAGCAGCAAGCTCTCATCTCATTTAATCGACCCTGTCGATCAACCCTCGCAAATTCAAAACCTCGATCCAGCCGCGACCCAATTTCAAAACACCATCGCCTTCCAGCGCTTTGAGCGCAATCGACGCCTTCGGACGGCTGATGCCGCAGCTGGCCGCTACCTGCTCATGCGTAGCGACGACGACGGTACGCGCGTCGGATCGGCTGGGCAAATCAGCCGCCATGCGTGCCAAGCCGGCACAAAGCCGAGGCTGCACGCCTCTTGCAGCCCAACTGCGCTCACGTGCTTGCACCTCTCGCAGACGCTGACCGAGAAAACGCACCAGCATCAGCAGCTTGTCCTGATCCGTCAGCAGACAAGCCTCGATGTCTTTCAGCGGCAGCCATTGAATGGTGCTGGGCTCTCCCACCACCAAGTCGCTGCCACTGGGCAACTGGTTGAATAAATAAGACAGAAAAGCCATTTCACCCGCGCGAAACGAGATGGGAACGATTTGCCCGCCTTGGACGCCCGGCACATGCACCACAGCATCGAGGCGACCGCTCATGACGAAAGGCAATTGCGTCACGCGATCCCCCGCTTTGCATAAACTCACCCCCGCAGCAAATCGGTGCAGCGGCCTGCTCTTGAAGGCCAGCGGTTGCGCCAGGGCATTCGCAAACTTGCGGCCCAATTGACGGCTTTGCAAAAGTTCTGCCGCGAAGCGATCGCTGCCGTTCAGGTGACTAGGGGTCATCCCTTTATTGTTACCGAAGATACTGAAACGCCATCAAGCGTGGCACATGATCTTTTATTCGCACAGGGGCTTCACAGCGAATGTGCCCACATCCCATGCTGCTTGCAGCGTCCTTGAAAGGATTCTCATGTTGAACCGCCGCCACTGCCTGACTTACATCGGAACCAGCGCTTTCGCAGGTTTCGCCCCGAGCCTGGCCTTCGCGCAAGGCAAACCTTTGAGGATACTCGTGGGCTACCCTGCCGGGGGCGCTGTGGATGTGGTGGCGCGCCAAGTTGGTGAAGAGCTTCGCGCCGCAGGCTACAACACGATCATTGAAAACCGCACGGGTGCCGCCGGGCAACTGGCCACCGAGGCCATGCTGGCCGCACCAGCCGACGGCAGCACGGTGGTGATGATGCCGGGTGGCAATGCGACGATCTTCCCGCATGTCTATCCCAAGCTGCGTTATGCAATAGGTGATCTCGCACCGTTGGCAGGTGTTTGCTCTTTCCAGTTTGGTTTGGGCGTCGGACCGGGTACGCCTGCCAAGACGCTCAAGGAGTTTGTCGATTGGGCCAAGGCCAACCCTGGCAAAGCCAGCTACGGCACACCAGGCGCTGGCACGGCCATGCACTTCATGGGCGTGATGTTTGGGCGCAAGGCCGGCATCGATTTTCAGCATGTACCGTATCGCGGCGGTGCAGCCGCGATGACGGACGTGTTGGGCGGGACAATTCCTGCCCTCTCCACGACCCTGCCCAACCTGGTGACGCACCACAAGTCCGGCAAACTTCGCATTCTTGGCTTCAGCGGCGACAAGGCCTTGCCAGGCTTGCCGGGCGTGCCCACCTTCAAAGAGCAGGGTTACCCGGAATTGCAGCTCTCAGAGGTGTTCGCGTTTTTTGCATCGGGCAAAACGCCCAAAGCGCTCCAGCTGGAACTGGAAGCGGCGATTGTGGCTGCGGCGCGCAGTCCGCGCCTGATCGCCGCCATCGAAAAATTGGAGTTTGATTCGGACGTCAAGTCTTCTGCCGATTTGGCGCGCCACCTCAAAGAGGACTTTGAACGCTGGGGACCTGTCGTCAAAGCCACGGGATACACCGCTGAAAATTGATGCACCTGTGTTCGCAAACTTAGGTGACTCGGTGTGAAACGGCCCAATATTTTGCTGATCATGAGCGATCAGCACCGCGCTGATTGCTTCGGATTCGAAGGACGCCGGGTGCGCACGCCGCACCTGGATGTGCTGGCTGGGCAAGGCACGCGCTTCACAAACTGCATCACGCCCAATGTCGTGTGCATGCCCGCAAGAAGCGCCATCTTGACCGGCATGCTGCCGCTCACCAGTGGGGTGCACGACAACGGCATTGACCTGGACGAATCCATCGCGGCGGCTGGCTTTGCCGCTTCCCTGAGCAAAGCGGGCTACGACACGCGATTCATCGGCAAGGCGCATTTCTCGAGCAACCATTCCTACGCCAATCGCCCAACCGGACGCTGCGAGAACATTCCAAGTTCCCATCTGTTTGCAGCCGATTGGAGCGGTCCTTACATGGGTTTTGAACAGGTCGAATTGATGCAACTGGGGCACAACTACTGGCTGCCCGAGCCCAGCCCCGGCGGCTTGCATTACGAACGCTGGTACCACCGCGATGGCTTGGGTGCACTGAAAAACGCCCTGTACAGCCAGCGACTGGACCCGCAAACCCAGGCTGCGCAAACGCACAACAGCGCCTTGCCCACGGCTTGGCACAACAGCACCTGGGTGGGCGATCGCACGGTGGACTACATCGCTAGGCAAGGACGGCTTCAGCGGCAAGCGGAGCAACAGCAGCAGCCAGCCAAGCCGTTTTGCGCCTGGGTCTCGATGGCAGACCCACACCATCCTTTTGACGCACCTGCGCCTTGGTGCTGGATGCACCGCCCCGACGAGGTGGATCTGCCAGCGCATCGGCGCAGAGATTTGGACAAACGCCCGTGGTGGCACAGAGCGGCACTGGAAAACACCCCCGGTGGCACACCGGAAAGCCGAAAAGTGCGCGAGGAATACTCGCGCATGCCTGAGCAAAGTGATGCACAGCTGCGCGACATCATTGCCAATTACTACGGCATGATTTCTTTGGTGGACCACCAAGTGGGGCGCATCTTGTCTGCCCTGGACGATGCGGGTTTGGCCGAAAAAACCATCGTTGTGTTCACCTCGGACCACGGCGAGTTGCTGGGCGACCATGGCCTCATGCTCAAGGGTCCGATGCATTACGAAGGACTGCTGCGCGTCGGCTTGATCGTGCGCGGCCCCGGCATCGCCGCCGATCAAGTGAACGACCAGCCCGTTTCCACGCTGGACTTGGCTGCGACCTTTGGCGACTGTGCAGCGACACCTGTGCCCTCTGCCGTGCACAGCCAAAGCCTGCGCCCGCTGCTCACTGGCTTGGGGTCTGCACAGCGCGACCACGCTTACAACGAATGGCGCCTGGGTCCATCCCGTTGTGGCGTGGCCCTGGACCTGCGCACGGTGCGCACCCGCCGCGCCAAGCTCACAGTGGATTTGATCAGCGGTGATGGGGAAATGTATGACCTTGAAAACGACCCCCACGAATGCATCAACCGCTTTGACGACGCCAAGCACCGCGGCTTGCGTGATGAGCTGATGCAGCGGCTCATGAGCCGCCCTGAGGACATCCGCACGCCACTGCCTGAGCCAGTTGGCCCAGCTTGACTTTTCAACCAAGGAGATTGCCATGTTAAACCGCCGTTCTTTTTCTGTGTATGGTCTGGCCGCTGGTTTTGGCGCACCTGCCTTCGCGCAATCTGACCCGCTGCGCATCGTGGTGGGGTTTCCTGCTGGCGGTGTCGTTGATGTCATTGCCCGCGAGCTGGGCGAGGCCTTGAAGCCGCATCTGGGCGGGCGCGCTGTCATTGTCGAAGCCAAGCCGGGAGCAGGGGGGCGCATTGGCGTTGCTGCGGTGCGGACCGCAGCCGCTGATGGCAACACCTTGCTGTTCACGCCCTCATCCATCATGACGCTTTACCCGCACGTGTTCAGCAAGCTCGGCTACGACACGCTCAAAGACTTTGTGCCCATCAGTCCCGTTTGCCTTTCAGCCAATGCGCTCGCGGTGGGTATGCATGTCCCTGTGAATACGCTGGGCGAATTCATCACCTGGTGCAAAGCCAACCCCAAAGATGCCTCCTATGCGTCGCCTGGGGCAGGCTCGGCCCCCCATTTTTTAGGTGCGCAGATTGCAAGTGCCGCTGGCGTTGAGATGCTGCACGTCCCCTACAAAGGCGCGCCGGACATCCTCAACGATCTGTATGGCGGGCGCATCGCTTCCTTCGTCACCGCTCTGTCGAATGCGGTTCAACCGCATTTGGGCGGAAAAATGCGGGTGTTGGTGACCACGTCACCGAAACGATCGACGCTTTTGCCCAACGTGCCAACGGTTGCGGAGGCCGGTTTCCCGCAGCTCACCGGCGTGGAATGGTTCGGCTTGTTGGCCCCGGCCGGTACCGATCCGGGCCGCGTCGCGCAGCTCAGCGCCGCCGTCGCCAAAGCGGTGGCCAGCGAGCGCATCAAAGAAGCTTTTGGCAAGCTGGTGATGGAGCCAACTTCCAGCAGTTCTGCCGAGTTTGCCAAGACCGTCAAGGTCGACACCGACCGCTGGGGCGTGATCGCCAAACGGCTCAGTTACCAGCCTGTGGACGCATGAGGCGCAGCGTTCATGAGCACCTTCGTTTTGATTCATGGTGGGTGGCATGGCGGTTGGTGCTGGCGCAAAGTTGCAGATCGCTTGCGCCATCTCGGGCACGAGGTTTTTACACCCACACTCACTGGCATGGGCGAGCGTGAGCACTTGTGGACGCCTGAACTTGGACTCGCCACACACACGCAGGACATCTTGAATCTGGTCCGCTTTGAGCAGCTGAGCCATGCCATCTTGGTCGGTCACAGCTATGGCGGTGCCATCATGACGCTGGCGGCAGATCAAATTGCGTCAAAGATCGATGCCTTGGTCTATGTCGATGCAGTGATACCCGAAGACGGCGTGCCCGGTTGGCATGGCTTTCCCGAGCAACGACAAAAGGACATGCTCGCCGCCGCTGAAAAACTCGGTGGCCAGCGCATACCTCCCCCCGATCCAGCGCTGTGGGGCGTCACGAGCGAAGACGATGTCGCATGGCTGCGTGCGTGTTGTTCTCCCCATCCACTCAAAACCATGCTCGACGCTCCGCGGCTGACCCACGCATGGACAGCCGTTCGCAAAAAACATTACATCTTGGCGGGCTCCCACCCCAACCCTCGGTTCGAAGCGCACCACAAGTGGGTTCAAACCCAAGCTGGTTGGACGTCTGAAGTGCTGGTTGGCGGCCATGATTTGATGGTGACGCAAGCCAAGGCGCTTTCTTCGGCGCTTCAACGCATCGCCACCGTGCACCCTTGATCCATGTCGCTCCAACCATTCAACACCCTGATTCTTCTGACCGACGAGCAAGACGCGCACGCCTTGGGCTGCGCCGGTCACCCTTTCGTCAAGACACCGCATCTGGATGCACTCGCGGCCCGTGGCACGCGATTCACCCAAGCCCTGACACCTCCCCCCATTTGTGTGCCCGCACGGGCCGCTCTGGCCACCGGGCGCTGGGTGCACGACATCGCCTACTGGGACAACGCCATGGGCTACGACGGCCGCGTCCCCGGCTGGGGGCATGCGCTGCAAGCGGCTGGGCACTGCGTCGAGTCGATCGGCAAATTGCACCACGTCAATGCGACTGCAAGCACCGGGTTTTCCGTGCAGCATGATCCCTTGCATTTGGCCGACGGCATTGGTCAGGTCTGGGGTTCGGTGCGCAACCCCTTGCCCAGCAGGCCACGGCCATCGCGGCTGTTCACGGAACTTGGCGCTGGGCAGTCCAGCTACAACCGCTACGACAGCGCCTCGGCAGAACACGCCGCGCAGTGGCTGCACGACAAGGCCGCCGACAAAGAAGCCGCGCCGTGGACCTTGTTTGTCGGTTTCGTCGCGCCACATTTCCCGCTCGTCGTGCCACAGCGCTACCTGGATCAAATCAACTTGGATGCCATTCCTGACCCTCGGCTGCATCCGCTCAGCGGCTACCCGCGCCACCCTTGGGTGCAACGTCATGCGGATTTTTCCAATGCAGACGATGAATTGGGCACGCCCGAACGCCGCCGCCTGGCATTGGCTTGTTATTACGCCTTGGTTTGCTTCATCGATGAGCAAATCGGCAAAGTTCTCCAAGCGCTCGACCAAGCCGGTTTAAAGCAAACCACGCGCGTCATCATGAGCAGCGATCACGGTGACAACCAAGGTGTGCGCGGCATGTGGAACAAATCGACGCTCTACCGCGAAGCCACCCACATTCCCTTGATCTTGGCTGGGCCGGGCGTTCCAGCGGGCAAAGTCTGCGCGACCCACGTCAACCTGGTCGACATCGCCCCAACCGTGCTCGACAACGCCAAGCTGCCCAGAGACCCATCGCTGCCGGGCCGATCGCTGGTGGCGATGGCCCATGAGAAAGACGATCCAGAGCGCATCGGTTTCAGCGAGTACCACGCCGTGGGCTCGCCCAGCGCAGCGTACCTGGTGCGACAGGGTCGCTGGGCCTACCACCACTACGTGGGCTACGAGCCGGAACTGTTCGACATGGCGGCCGATCCGGGCCAAACCGTGGACCTTGCTGCAAACGAGACTCACCGGCAGATCCGCGAGCACATGCAAACGCTTTTGCACCAGATACTGGACCCCATCGCCACTGACCAGCGCGCCAAGGCCGATCAAGATACACTGGTCGCCCGATTCGGTGGCCGGGAAGCGGCTTTGGGCAAAGGGCCTGCTGGGGCCAGCCCAGTGCCGACGCGCTGACGGTCGCTGGCGGGATACCCCCCTGCAACATCGCCATTTTCAGCCACTTAACTGACCGCTGGGGTGAAAGACGATTGACCAGCCTAGGTGACTTTCATGGCTTCAAGGTCAAGTGGTAGGCATGGAATTTTTGATCACGCGCCCAGCCGATGGACTCGTACAAGGCTTGGGCTGGCAAGTTCTGTACATTCGTGGTCAAGGACAAGCGCACTGCGCCCATTTGAAGCGCATGGTCAGTAGCGGCTTTCAACAATCGCTCACCCACACCCATTCGCCGTGCGGATGGTGCCACATACAAGTCGTTGAGGACAAAAACCCGCGCCATCGACACGGAAGAAAAACTCGGGTAAAGCTGCGTGAAACCCACAGCTTGCCCTTGTGACTCGGCCAACAGCACCACCGATTGCCCGTGCTCAAAGCGCGCCTGCAGAAAGTTCCGAGCGGCTACCAGATCACTGACCTGGTCATAAAACTGTCGATAGCCATCGAACAAGCCCGCCACAACATCCAGGTCAGCCAGCACCGCTTGACGAATGGTGATCGAATTCATGGGTTCTCCTTTTTTGCGGGTTGGACCTTGTAGGCTTGCATGCCCGAGACCACTTGCGAAGCCTCGGTGGTGTCATCTGGGTAAAAACGGTAACTGGGCGCCAAGATGGCGGCAACGGACTGCACCTGAATGACCATCACACTGCGAATGGTAAATCGTTGGCCGACCATGGCCAGCAGAGGCTTGGCCCAGGTCGCAAATTCGGGGTCGGCCGCACGCACCTCGCGTGCCATGCCTAAAAGCTTGAATCCCTTTTGCACGAACACATCGACAAAACTCAAACACACCTGCGGGTGCTGCGAAATGTTGCGTGCAGTGATTGGCGAAGCGATGTGCGCCACAACCACATGCTGGTCATCGGCAATGGCCCAGACTTCTTTCGGCGAGACATTGGGCTGGCCCTCTGCATCCACCGTGGCCAGCCAACACAGCACACTGCGACGGGCGGCTTCGCGGATGGCTTCATTCATCAATGGCATCAAATCCCCATATCCGGCTAAGAATCAACGACTACACGGGCATCCCAGTCCCGTCACTTTTGCGAGGCCATCCAATGCGCCACGATCGCATTGGCATGGCCATGACCCATGCCATGCTCGGTCTTGAGCCAAGCCACCATCTCTATGTGCTTCATTCCAGCGCAAGACTGGAGCAAGTCAAACCAATGCGCTATGGGCAGCCCGTACTTCTTTTCGATGGACGGGAAATACGAAGCGGGTCCTTTGGGTTTATCGAGCGTGGTCATTTTTGTTTCTCCTTTTTCATGTGGACTCATTCTCCGTTCTCCAACAAATCCAGCCACATGTGAAGCTTGGCACGGTAACCACCAGCGGTCGCAACAGCCATGGGCTCGACGCCATAGGGCTGGAAACCCATGCTTTGGTAGAGCCGTTCTGCGGCGACATTGCCTTGTGTCACTTCGAGCTGCAACACGCGCAGGCCCTGCCGCGCCATACCATGCTGGACGGCGGCCTGCATCAACTGCCGCGCCAGTCCTTGTCCACGGAAATTTTCATGTACGAACATGGCCACGACCGACAACCCTGCTGGATCGGCAATGCGGTGAACCCACCAGTCGTCGAGATGCAAAGCACGCTCTTGGGGGGTAGAAGTGAAGGAATCAGCCGCGTGCTCATAGGCATGCAACATCCGGTCCTTCGCACAGGCTTTGCTGGACATCGATGACGAGGATGGCGGTTTGCATGCACAGTTCCATTTCAGATAACGCCCGATTGAAGCCAGTTACTCAGCATGATGACAAGCAATGCAGAGCTTGTTGCCATCGGGATCACGAAAATACGCGCCATAGTAATCGGCATGGTATTCGGGCCGTAACCCTGGCTTGCCCTCACAAGTGCCACCGCTCGCCAAAGCCAACGCATGCACTTGATCGACTTGCTGGCGCGAATCGGCCAAGAACGCGACCATGTGGCCATTGCCTGCTTGGTGCGCTTGTTGGTTGAAGGGACGCCCAATGAGAAACAAGGGCCTCGGATCTGGCGATGACTGCCAACCCGCCCAAGGGCGCTCCTCCTCTTGAAAGCGGAACGCAATGCCAAGCAATGCCAGCACGGGCTCATAAAAAGCCATTGCGCGTTGAAAGTCACTGACGCCCACCATGATGTGTGAGAACACTTGGGCACTCCTTTCTTCTAACGATTAAAAAATTGCCTTTGAGCTTTCGCGGTGGATGAATTCACGCGGCCTCATGGCATCCGTTCGGCCTGACGATTCGCTCGGTGGATGCCGGATATTTGGCGAGTTTGGACAGGGGACGTCGAGGGCGGGTAAGCAGTTCACCGCCACAGTTAGGACATTGACCAGCGAGTGTATTTGTAGCGCAAGATTCGCAAAATGTGCACTCGAATGAGCAAATGCGTGCTTCTGTGGACTCAGGTGGAAGATTCTTAGCGCAGCATTCGCAATTGGGGCGCAATTGAAGCATGTTGTCTTCCTCGGTGAAATGGAATACTGGCCTGACATTTGAGTTGAAAGGCAGTTTAGGCAGAACCGCGCGACGGATCGCACTGGTGCAGGAACTTGGAGCACAGATCGCGATTGGGCGCGTCTCTTCTCGAGTGCATGTTTGCAAGTTTACGCATTCGATGTGTTGTTTTGTACCGGGAGGTGCAGGGCGTTGAAAAATCGAGGCACAACAATAAGCTTTCGGCACTAAGGCCCAGCTCAAAAAATTGCAAGTTCAAGCCGTCACGATCCAGCCTTCTAACGGGTCAAAAGGTGGCAACCCGTATTGCGGGTGTCCGGCTTCGTGCTGTTGCTGTGCCCAAGCCGCTTGCATCAAACACAAAGTCGCGTCCAATGCGTCACCGCTGGCATCGTCGGCTAGCCGGCCCATGAGTGCGTTGCTGGCCACCAAGCGAAGGCCCAGCCGAGTCTCTCCTCGCTCAAGTGCGCCCAGCAGTTCCCGCCGGGCCAGCAATCGCTCGGTCGTTTGTTTGGCTTTGTCGTCACTTTTGTAGCTGCGCTGGCCCAACACCTCTCGCGCCAGCAAGCCGGGATAAGCCTCGAGCGCCACACGCCGCACATCACCGTGATGCAAGCCTGGAAAATGACCGCCAGCCTGGCGCAACACTGGCACCCCCGCATGCAGCATGTAGGCCACTGGAGGGTTGACCCATTTCATGGACGGACCGGGGCCGGCGGGCTTGTCGGTGGCGCGATAGGCAAACT
>JACCED010283324.1_pt1 | contig 13713 bp, 12 predicted proteins | sample 7455021 | NCBI WGS metagenome assembly JACCED01 (sample SAMN15323456, study PRJNA562643) | freshwater metagenome | isolation source: river surface water | place: USA:Blue River Watershed | collected 2017-08-19 | reverse complement strand
GCCGGCGAAGAAGCATCGGTCGTGGTTAACAAAGTGCTCGAAGGCAAAGGTAACTACGGTTACAACGCTGCCAACGGCACCTATGGCGACATGGTCGAAATGGGCGTTCTCGATCCAGCCAAGGTCACACGTTCTGCTCTGCAAAACGCGGCATCGATCGCTTCGCTGATGCTGACCACCGATGCGATGGTATCGGAACTGCCTGAAGACAAACCAGCCGGTGGTGGTATGGGCGGCATGGGTGGTATGGGCGGTATGGGTGGCATGGACGGCATGATGTAATTTTGCTGTTATCCACATCAAAAACCCCGCAGTGCGAACTGCGGGGTTTTTTTATGTCCGCTTTGAATCGATTGTCTCTGCTCCCCACACCCGACTTCAGTAACGCCGACACATCCTCAAGAATCATGCGCTTCGGAAGCAATGTCGTTCTCAATGAATCGACAGGCTGAGCCGTCGCAACAATGCAAGACCTCGCTTTAAACTCTTGTCCAGAAAATTTTTTCATCGTTCTTTAATCGTACCGAAAATCGATTAAAGAACTCTCCGTATTCAAATAAAAAGCACTTTGTGTTCGCTCAATGTTGCACTGCTCGATTCATCGAACTAATGATTGCATTAGTCACTTACCGCACAGTCGGATGATTTTGATTGAACAGATTGTCCGATAAACAATAATTCAATTATCCAACCAAAACGGGAGGGGACATGTTATCCAATGTTATCGCTAGACAAACGCGTCAGCTTTGCAAAACAGCACCAACAAGATCGCGACTCGGGCAACTCACCATGGATTGCTCAAAAGCACTGAGAGAGGTAAAAATCAGTGTCCGATCAAAAGATGAGATCGCAATCATTGATGATCACTACCGGCACGCCATTTATGAAGAAACGATGACGGCTTACCAAGCCGTTCCTGATGTCACGATGCCGGACAACTCGCCCGAGGCAAAACTTCGGGCACAGGCCTGGCAACTGATCGAAAGTTTGTCATCTATGGATCAATTCTTTGCCCACTATGACGTCAGTATTCCAGGAGTGAGCCTGGAAGTCGCCATCCATCCAAGTCACCGAGACGCGCTGATCCATGACTTTCGAGAGAGCTGGTTTAGCATGAATGCCGAAGACAGAAAGGCTCTGAGTGAAGTCATTAGCGAGAAAGCCTTTCACCAACTCGGCATCACGCTGAATGCCAGCGAAAAGCAGCATGCAGCACAAAAGGGATTGAGTATTGCACCACAACTGAGCATGGCACACTGCCTTGCGTTGCTGGATTATGCAAATTCAAGTTCAGGCAGCTTTAATGCCACCAACAATTCGGCACGCCTATGGCACTACTACGGTGTTGATACGCTGGCAAAAATAACGGCCTCACTATATGAGCCTTTTTGCGAAGCACTGCGAATCCTTGAAAATTATCCGGCGTTTTGTTATGAGGGACCGGCATACAAAGGCCTGTCCATCGCCAGTCCCGCAGGAAATTTCAGGCTGAGTTGCATGCAAGCTGGCATGCCGCTACATTGTGCCCACGGTATCTCAGCGACTTCCCGGCGTGAGAAAAACTATGCGAGCAGCAGTAATATCTGGTCGACCCGAGATATGCAACTCACCTTCGTACACAGCCGGGGAATCAAGATTCATCTTTTCAATGACGTGACATCTCGAGATCAAATGGAGATCATCATCCCCGAAGGGCGTCAGCTAACGTTTTTATCGCCACAAGATGTCGATAGAACGCAATTCAAAGACAATGGTGGTCCATGGCCTACGTATTACTGCGCCGAGAGCGCCACTCATTTGTCTGCGAAAATCCAGAACGGATATCTGCTTTGCTGAGCTAGCACCTTGGTTAACGCGGGAGGCCCTGATCAGGTACCCGCGTTTTCAGGCTAATCAAACTTCAGCGAATACCGTATTCGAACGTCAATGAGATAAATGCTCGCTAGCGCCATGCCGGCGAGCGCTTCTCGATGAAGGCCTGCACGCCCTCGAGTGCAGCCTCATCCATCATATTGCACGCCATGGTTTCACCGGCCAACTGGTAGGCCGCCGAAATTCCCATTTCAAGCTGCCGGTAAAACAGCTGCTTGCCCATCGCAATGGATACTGCTGGCTTGGCCAGAATACTGTCGGTCAGTGCCGAGATAGTCTGATCCAACTCCTGCAGTGGCACGACACGATTGATCAGTCCACGTTCAAGTGCTGCTTGCGCATCGATGAATTCTCCGGTGAGCAGCATTTCCATTGCCTGCTTGCGTCCCATATTGCGCGACAAGCCGACCGAAGGCGTGGAGCAGAACAAACCGTAATTGATACCGGAGACAGCGAATTTTGCTTCCTGTGATGCGACCGCAAGATCGCACATCGCCACCAGCTGACAACCGGCAGCAGCAGCGATGCCCTGTACACGCGCGATGACAGGCTGCGGCATTTGCTGAACCGTCAGCATCATTTTGCTACATTGATCAAATAATTTTTTATAGTAGGCGGCCGATGGTGAAGCACGCATCTGCTTGAGATCATGACCAGCGCAGAAAGCTTTGCCGTTGGCAGCCAGTATGACCACACGAGCGGTAGCGTCCTTCGCTATGGCGTCTAGCTCGGCCTGCAATAAGGTGAGCATTTCTTCGGACAGCGGGTTGAATTTTTCGCCCCGATTGAGCGTGAGCTTGACGATACAGCCATCACGTTCATGCAACACATACGGGATATCAGAATTGATTGCGTTCTGCGTCATGATGCCTCCCATCAGTTTTATTTTTTCAATCCGATTCGTCGTCGGCGTGGACTTCTTGTGGCTCAGCCAGCGACGGTGGCGGCTGATAACTTGCGAGCAGCGTGATCCGGTTGGCAGGTGTTTCCAGGCTGATGCGCCCGAGCGCGCCGCTGCGGTAATCTTGTAACAAAGTATGCGCTGCTTTTTCAAAGTCGGGCGCGCCCCCTTTTAGCCGGTAGGCCCGGCGCACCGCGATATGCTCAATCACGCCGACCGCGTCGAGGTTCTCCAGCGCGACGCCATAGCGCGCCACCAGTAAACTCGGATAACGTTCGAGCAGCAAGCCTGCCAGAAACGTCGCGATTTCTTCCTCAATGATGGCATTGACACCAATCGCATGGCTCGCAGCGAGCATCAAGCCGTCGGTGGGATGCTCAATCTTTGGCCACATTAGTCCCGGCGTATCAATCAGCACGATATTGTTGCCCAGATAAAGGCGCTGCTGAGATTTGGTCACCGCCGGCTCATCACCCACCTTGGCGACTCGTTTCTTGAGCAGCGCATTCATGAGTGTCGATTTGCCGACGTTAGGAATACCCATGATCATCACGCGCAATGGCTTCAGATTGGTACCACGGTGGGGTGCCAGCTTCAGGGCCAGCGCAGGAATTTTCGCGACATCGGCAGGCTTGCGGCAGGAGATCGCCACCGCATGGACTTGCGGCTGCTTCGCATAATGGGCAATCCAGTCACGGGTAGCCCCGGGGTCCGACAAATCACTCTTGTTCAAGAGCTTCAGGCAAGGGCGCTGGCGAGCGCGGCGCAGTGACTCGATCATGGGATTGCTGCTGGCCTGGGGCACACGCGCATCCAGCACCTCGATGACGAGGTCGACTTTTTCCATGGATTCCGCAGCTTTCTTGCGCGCGGCGTTCATGTGACCGGGGAACCACTGGATGGACATGGCGTAACTGCGAGAGCTGATTGAAGCTCGTATTCTAACCGGGCCAACCCTCGTACCCAGACATCACGACCCTGAATACCCCTGCAGGAAACACTACCCCTGAGCCGGGAGCGAACAAGCGCTACTTCCCATCTCCTTGTAGTCTTGGCATAACAGCAAGACGCTACTCGACGATATCAGCAATACCCACCGTCCGGAAATCCACAAAACCGACGGGTTATCGAAAACCCATACCGCTTTCGGGCTCTCCATCCATCCCCATGCGCACCAGAAAACTGCGCAAGTCACTTTTTCCATCTTGAAACCCTTTGAAACACATTGAACCATCAATGGGTGCAGGCGCCATCATTCCCCGAAAAATTGCTCAACGAAAATTTTGAAAATAAAAAATCTGGATTTAAAGAAACTTTATGAACTATTTGGACACTTAAATTCATAAAAGAAATGTTTGATGATCGATCAATTAAACCAACCACCTAAATTCCCGAGGAGAAAATGCAGCCATCTCCAAAAGACACCATGGCGACCCGCTACATTGCCATTAACGAGATCAGAGAAATCAATGATTTCCAAGAAAAGAATTCAGATCGAAAATCATCTCACGCCATATTTTTATACGACGGTCTGGATAAAAAACGAAAGGAAAGAATTAATGACTTAATCGATCATTTTTCTGTGGACGGACTGAAAATAAGCAAAATGGGGTTTTCATCATGCAACACCAACTCAACAATACCAAAGACGGAAGTATTTCTGAATGTATTGGAGGAAAAAATAAAATCCGGAGAGATCAACAGCGATACCATTATCTTCATGAATTTTCATACTTATGCAGACAATGAAAATTTATTTTTTTCAATTAAAGGTATTGAATCTAATCTTCGTATTCGCACTGATGAAGTCTATCAGTTTGTCTGGTCTTTTTTTCCTGGGAGTGAAAAACCGAGCTTTCATAATCTCGGATGCAATACCGGCTACTACTCAGAAGATCTGGCGAACGCAGATGGCTATGTGATTAACTATTCCGGAGCCAGCCCAATCGGATCAAAAGAAAGCATCCTACAGGCGAAAGAAGTATTGCGTTTTGTGACCATCCACAAAAAGATTTGCGGCGGAATGCCGCGTCCGGAAGAAATCTGGCAGCATATGGAACATTATGTAACGCAAGAAATGTCAATTGTAGGTCAAGGAATACACAAAAATCATAAACTGATCACACCTCGATCCACCACAACTACTACTACCGCCACCATCAGCACTACCACTACCACTACTACTACTACCACCACAAATAGTTATGGCGCATGCAAAGGTCATAAAAATCCAAAAACATTGATTGAATATTCATTCCGTCATCGCTCCATGAATGATTTTCTGGATATCCTGGACATTCATGACCCGAAATATCGCGCTATTGGAAAGATGAGTGAAAATGCAAAAAACAGAATTTTGTTTCACATTGTTCCCAATCGTGTTCCCTGGTTGAAATCCTATGAGTCTGCGAACATGCCGCTCTTTCTGGTGGAATTACTCGCACATAATGATTCTGAGCAAAAGTTTTTATTTTGCAAAGAGCATAATCTGTTTCCGAATCCAATCGGAGAAGAAAAGTCAACGCGCTTCCTCATCGCTGCCTGCGAGGACGGCAATCCGAAAGTAGTCAGGCGCGTATTCGAATCACCCGAATTCTCTATCTCAGATTCCGGGAAAAAAACTGCACTGATGGCAGCGATCAAGTCGAGAAATAAGGAACTCATCGAACTATTGATCAATCAGGTTTCCGATTTTGACCAAAGAGATACCAATTTGAATACCGTCTATCATCTCGCCTGCCGTCAGAATAATCTCGAGATCATAGAGCTGCTTTTGAAACGAGGAATACCGAGCAAGCTCACCACTAATTCTTCTAATGAGAAAAATACATCAACAGCAGACCTGCTGAATCAAAGAAACAAGCATAATTCGACTCCACTAGAAATTGCGATTAAAAAAAATAACATTGAGATCGTAAAAAGACTGCTTGCAGCTGGAGCGAACCCACATATCCTGAATTCAAAAGGAATTCATCTTCTCGAACAGGCTGTCTTTATCGGCAATGCCTCAATCATGAAATTACTGCTTGCGAGCGAATCCAGAGAAAGCGAAAATTTTCCCGATTTGGCTCTTCTGCTACGTACAGCAATTCTTCAATCTCATGATGAAATCGCGATGATGCTGATAGCGCATTGTGCTGCAACGAGCCAAATATCCGAAATTGACAAGCCAAATGAATCTGGCGCCACGCCACTGATGCTGGCAACATATAAACAAAATACCAAACTCCTCAGGACGCTAATTGAATCAGGTGCCAATATCAACGCACAAAATAAAGAGGGACATACGGTATTTCACTATGCCTTGAAGAATAGAGACAAGAATCTGAGCAAATATCTCATGAAAAAAGGCATGGATCTCAGCGGCGGGGATTTTAATTTTTCTTCTGCGTTAGCGCTCGCCAGGAATTCAGGGGACTCAGTGGCTGAAGAATACATCCGTTCGGCTATGAACAAAAGAAATGCTCACTAGGCAGGCGAAGGAAAATTTCGATCAATCCAAAGACTGAGAAGCTTATGCACCTCAATCGTTTTCCAAACCCGCCAGTGCTTTCAGATGCGCTATAACGCTGCGACCCAGCGCCGACAAATGGTAGCCGCCCTCAAGGCAGCTGACGATGCGTCCCTCGGCATGCTGCGCTGCCACCGCCACCAGCTGTCGCGTGATCCAGGCATAGTCGGATTCGATGAGCCCCATGGAGGCCAGCTCATCCTCACGATGCGCATCGAAGCCGGCGGAGATGAAGATCATCTCTGGCCGGTGCGCGTGCAAAGCGGGAAGCCATTCTTGCTGGACTAGCTCGCGCACCCGATCACCACGCGCGTAGGCAGGCACGGGAATATTCACCAGATTCGAGGGCCGCTCGCCATCAGGGTACTCGCCACTGTAGGGATACAAGGGCGACTGAAAAAAACTGACCATCAGTACGCGTGGATCATTGAGAAAAGCTGCCTCGGTGCCATTACCGTGATGGACATCGAAATCGACTACCGCCACGCGCGACAGGCCATGCACTGCTAGCGCGTGACGGATCGCAATCGCCACGTTATTGAACAGGCAAAAGCCCATGGAGGCGTCCGGTGTGGCGTGATGGCCGGGCGGACGCACCGCACAGAATGCGGTACTGAACTCGCCAGCAATCACCGCATCGGTCGCCGCGACCGCCGCACCTGCAGCGCGCAAGGCTGCCTGCCAACTGTGCGCATTGATCAGTGTGTCTGCGTCGAGCGCGAAGTAGCCTTTGTCGTCCGAAGCCGGCAGATGGCGCTGGATCTTTTCCAGCACTGCTTCCGAATGCACGCGCCGAATATCTTCAATGGCAGCAAGCGGTGCATCCCGACGCGCGATAAGCCCGGACAGACCACTGGCAATGAGCTGATCCTCGATCGCATGCAGTCGCGCCGGCGACTCGGGGTGCCATTCACCCATGTCATGCAGCAGGCAATCCGTATGAGAGAAGTAGGCAGTGGACATGGGCTGAGACTCATTGAGCAGTGGCGCTGTACCGTTTTATTATGCACGACGCATCTTGGTACCACCAGTCTCCGCCGGCTTATCGACTATACTTGGACCCGCCTTTTTGTTGCCTTGCACCCGTCCTTCGATGAAAAATCTCCGATTTGTCTCTTGCCTGTTTTCCTTACTTGTCCTGTCGATTCTGGGCACGCCACTGCATGCCGAGGCAGCAAAGCCAGGCAAGACGAACAGATCCAAACCGATCCATGAATCAAGGCAGGCCGATGAGCCAGAGTTCACCAACTTTACGCAATGGCGCAGCGTGGCCGAGCTGATCGACGAACTGAGCGAACAGCATGGCTTGGAGCGCGAAACGCTCAAGGCGCAATTTTCTAAAGTTCACTATCTCGACAATGTGGTTAAGCTCATCAATCCGCCACCACCAACCAAATTGAAAAACTGGACTGTTTATCGGGAACGGTTCATTGAACCGACACGCTTGCGCGCTGGGGTAGCATTCTGGAAAAAGCATGAGGCATCTCTTAAACGTGCCGAAGTGGCATTTGGTGTACCTGCCGAGATCATCGTGGGTATTCTGGGCGTAGAAACGATGTACGGAAAAATGACCGGAAATGTCCGCGTGGTGGATGCGTTGGCAACACTGGCTTTTGCATATCCGCCGACTGCTAATCGCGAGGCTCGGATGCAATACTTCCGCAATGAGCTCAAGCAAATATTTCTTCTGGCCCGAGAAAATGACATGGATCCACTGAGCTTTTACGGATCTTTTGCTGGCGCCATAGGCTTGCCCCAATTCATGCCGGGCAGCATACGGCGATTCGCGGTGGACTTTGATGGCGATGGCAAAATCGATCTTCGAAATTCGCCCGCCGACGCCATTGGCAGTATCGCCAGTTTTCTGTCACAACATGGTTGGCAGGCGGATCAGCCGCTGGTGTTCCCGGTCGAGGTATCCAGTAAGACCGAGGCCACCTGGCCAAGCTTGATAGGTCGGAGTCTCGAAGCGAATCTCACGCGGGAGGAGTTGGCGTATGCGGGCATTACCATCAACGATGGCGTCCCTGACACCATCGGCTATGGACTGGTTGATTTGCAAGACGGTGAGCGACCAACGCTCTACTGGCTGGGCACCACCAATTTTTTCGCGATCGCTCAGTACAATCGCAGTTTTTTTTATGCCATGACTGTGATCGAACTGGGTAAAGCAGTCCGCCAACAACGCCAGCGCCTGTGACCTCTCTGCCGCCTCATGCTGCCCTGTCGGGGAATGACATGACTGATGATCAGATCATTGCATTGACAAGGGCATGGCTTGAAGAAGCCGTGCTTGGATTGAATTTATGTCCATTCGCTGAATCAGTCCATCGCAACAATCAAATTGCCTACTACGTCAGTCGCGCGGAAAATGAGAGCATATTGATGGAAGACTTGGTCTTGGCGATTGATGCACTGCTGGACGCTGATCCTGCAAAGACAGACACGGCATTTCTTATTCATCCGTTTGCACTGCAAAACTTCGAGGAATACAACGAATTCATCGGATGGACAATGAACTTTCTTGAAGAAAGCAGCCTTGAAGCAGTGGTGCAGATTGCGAGCTTTCATCCCGAATATCGGTTTGCCGGCACATCGGCCGATGACATTACCAATTGCACCAATCGCTCTCCGCTGCCCATGCTACATTTGTTGCGTGAATCCAGTGTTGATGCAGCATTGACCGCATTACCGGAAGCCGCACAACTGGTTGAAAAAAATCTGGATACCTTGCGTAATTTAGGCACTGCTGGGTGGAATGCATTGAATGACCGAATTCATGCCTCGGCGAAATTTAGTAGATAAACTTTCCCTACCGTGGATGCTTCTGTTTGATTGCTGAAGGATCTACCGATATCGATGCTCCATAGTTTTATCAATATGGCCAATCATCGATTTTTTCTGACTCAGGTAGGGATCAGCACGTTATAGGTCGTTTTCGAGTACTCATAATCGCACTAATGTACCGAAACTTTGCCAAGAAAAAATCATCTGATAAAAGAATGCGTTTCCCGAATGAGCAATCTAATTGCTTTGCCGACTTGCGGATTCTCAAAACGAAACATTTTCATATTAACTACAATAAACTTGTAATTCAGAAATTGACCGGCAGCCAGGAATTGGGGCTTTGCAGGCGAATCTCAGATGGATCATCGACTTGTTTCGCTAAAAACCCACAAGTCAGGCGATCATAAGATCTCAGCGTCGCAATCAGAGCAATAGATTCACAGGGCGTAAGGTTATAAAAATTTTACTTTGTTATCGGGTCTGCCTGAAACTTATGGGCAAATCAGGAAGCTCTAGCAAAATGCGTGATGCAAGCGCTGGCAAGGTAGGGAAGCCGCAGACAGTACCAAGATACGGCAAGACAGGACCAAACCCACCAGCAATATTTTGCACGAGCTTCTATAAGAAATCATAAATATCGGCTGCAATGGTTGGACGGGAACATTGGGGGACGGCAGCATGTCTTGATGCAACCAACCGGCGCGTTTCATTCACCATCCGCTCTAGGGAATGCCTACTCAAATGACAACACAGTTTGAAAATCAAGACAGCAATCGACTCTCCGATCAGGTGGCATATGATCCCAATAATCTGCTCGATTCGCTCATTGAGAAGCTGCATCTGAAGAATGATGCAGCGTTGTCGCGTGCTCTGGAAGTTGCACCGCCGGTGATCAGCAAAATCAGACATCGGCGCTTACCGGTTGGCGCATCGCTGCTGATCCGCATGCATGAAGTCAGCAATCTGAGCATACGGGAATTGCGCGTACTGATGGGCGACCGAAGAGAAAAATTCCGTATCAGTGACAAACAATTCAAACCCAAACACAACGCTTGAACCGCGCATTCCCGGTCTGCCTCAAAGCGCTGTTTTGCAAATACATCGGCCGACCGCACCAGCGTTTATGCCAAATTGAGCATTGATTGCATTGGTGCGGTTTAACTTATGAATCACTATGCAGGAAAGACGCCAGTCGACAGATAACGATCACCACGGTCACAGACAATAAAAACGATCACCGCATTTTCAGTGGTCTGTGAAATACGCAATGCAACCTCGCAGGCACCCGCCGCCGAAATGCCCGCAAAAATACCCTCTTCCACGGCCATTCGGCGCGCCATCTGCTCCGCCGCAGCCTGGCTGACGTTTTCAACCTGATCGACCCGAGTGCGGTCATAGATTTTTGGCAAATAAGCTTCAGGCCATTTGCGAATACCGGGAATCTGGGAACCCTCTTCGGGTTGCGCGCCAATGATTCGGATATCCGGATTTTTTTCTTTCAAAAACTTCGAAACACCCATAATGGTGCCGGTCGTTCCCATCGCGCTGACAAAGTGAGTCACCCGACCCTCGGTATCACGCCAGACCTCCGGTCCAGTGCCCTCGTAATGTGCCCGAGGATTGTCGGGATTGGCAAACTGGTCCAGGATGATGCCCTTACCTTCTTTTTGCATTTGCTCGGCCAGATCGCGCGCATATTCCATACCACCCGTCTTCGGCGTCAGAATAATCTCGGCACCATAAGCGGCCATGCTTTGGCGACGTTCAAGGCTAAGATTTTCCGGCATCAGCAGAATCATCTTGAAACCACGCATCGCTGCGGCCATCGCCAGGGCAATCCCGGTGTTGCCGCTGGTGGCCTCAATCAGCGTATCGCCCGGTTTGATATCGCCTCGCTCTTCGGCATGACGGATCATGGACATCGCCGGCCTATCCTTGACGGATCCTGCCGGATTGTTGCCCTCCATCTTGCCCAGGATGATGTTGTTGCGCTGCCGGGCGTCCTCGCCCGGTAGGCGCTTGAGTTGCACCAAGGGCGTGTTGCCGATCAGGTCTTCAATGGCGAGGTAATGCATGGCGGAATCAGCTCATCTTCAGAGGTAGAGACCGCCATTCTAATCGCTGAGCCCAGGCTGCGTTGCGAAGCGGTTCGGCAAGGGGTATCGGCATGCCTCTCCGCCAACGCAGCGCGCAAAGACTCAGTTTTTTGCGTCGCCCGGCTTGGCAGGCTCAGACGGCGTTTTGGCAGACTTGGCAGGCGGTTTGGCGGCCGTGGCCCCGGGATTGCGCGGTTGCCCATTAACCACCAGACCGGCTGCCGATAATTTGACCGAATTTTTCTCACCAATACCGCGTACCCGCTTCTCAAGATCGGCCCAGTCCCGGAAATTACCGTTCTTTTTGCGCTCCTCCAGTATGGCTTTTGATGTCGCCGGACCAATGCCGGCAATGCCATCGAGTGCGGCCTGATCTGCCGTATTGATCTCGACAACAGCCCAGGCCGATGCCGCGACAAAAAATATACCCGCAAACAGCAAGAAAAATTTCTTGAGCATTATGTTTCTCCGTATGAGTAGATTGAATAATCACGACCAACCTATTGGTCGCATACGGATTAAACGCGAAGAATGAGTGCAACTTAACTGAAAAAATTATGATTAATACGCATGAAGCGAACTTCGATCAGATTTTCGCTGACCGGCATCTGACGATGCAGTGGTGGTCTCGTAGCGGAATTTTTTCGGTATCAAATCAGAAAAATCCACTTGCATGTAAGGCGCAGTTGTTAGCCAGGTGAGCTGCCGCAGACAGCAATACCAAATACGGCAAGGGTGTAGCAGGGAACTCGGGCTGCATGCAGTCCGCCCGCGGGGCGCTACTGGCTTGAAATCCAGTGCGTCCCCTGCAAGGGACATCAACGCTGACTGCGATGTTTTGTGGGGGAGTTTTTAACTCATCACCGACAGTTCTTCGGTACGACGCGGCGCGTAGCTTTCCCAATGGCTGCAGCCGGGGCATTGCCAGTAAAACTGCTTGGCTTTGAATCCGCAGTGATTGCATTGGTAGCGCGCCAGCTTTTGCGCATAACCGCCGACGAGGCTCTTGATGAGCGAGAGTTCTGCGCGGCCTTCGGGCGGTGCGTACATCAGACGTGCCTCGATCAGCTTGTCCAGGCCCAGGAGCGTGGGCGTTCTGCGCAATTCGTCGCCCACGAGCTGATTTGCACTGTCTGGACCATCGAGTTCCAGTACCGCCTTGAAGGTGACCTCCAGCAAATCAATCGAAGGGGCTTCAGCCAGATAGCCTTTGAGCAGATTCAAGCCCTCGCGCGCGCGATTTACCGCGCGGTAGCCATCCATGAGTCGCTGCGCAACCAGGGCTACATGCGGTGCACTTTGCTGCTCCACACGACGCCAAGCCAGCAGCGCGCCTTCAACGTCTTCCTTGGCGCGCAGACAATCACCGATCAGAATCATGGCTCGCACATTATTGCGATCGTAAGACAGGGCTTTATCTAGCGTCGCCAGCGCCACATCCGGGTTTGCGTGTACCAGTTCATCTTGCGCGAGCTCGCAATGAAACTGCGCAATCTCTTTCTGATAGGCGCCGGCACCGGATTCCTGCAAAGCGAGTGCTGCCTGCATGGCCCGCTTCCATTCTTTTTCGCGCTGATAGATTTCCAGCAGGGCTCTGCGAGCCTGTGCACCGTATTGCGACTGGGCGAGCTGATCAAAGGTTTCTTCGGCTCTGTCGAGCAGGCCAGCTTTCAGATAGTCCTGACCCAGCTCATAGCGAGCCTGGCTGGCCAGCTCGGGCGACAAATCCGCGCGCGCCAGCAAATTCTGATGAACCCGAACAGCGCGCTCGATGTCACCGCGCCGGCGAAACAGATTACCCAACGCGAAATGCAGTTCAGCCGTTTCGGGATCAAGGCGGGCGATCTCGACAAAGAGATCAATCGCCTTATCGGGCTGTTCATCGAGCAGAGCATTGAGCGCTTTGTAATAGCTGCGAGGCAAGCTGCGTGATTCGGCGATCACGTGGCGGATATCGACACGGGCCGCAACCCACCCCAAACCAAAGCAGAGGGGAATGATCAGCAACCACCAGACTTCAAATTCCATGCCGGTATCCGATTGAGAGATATGGGGTCATCACAAGCCGATTCGCTCCATGACAGCATCAGGCATGGGCGGCTGGGCGCGAACCCGTGCAAGCGTCTCTGCCGCTTTTTGCTGTTGCTCGTTTTCTTTTTTCTGGCGGATCATCGTTCGGCGATAACGCAGAACGGTACCCGTCATGGCCAGTACACCAAGCACAGCACCGGCGATAAAAAAAGTCAGTAGCAGCAAAATTAACGGTGTCTTTGCGGTCGCGTTCCAGAAAAGATGCAAGACCACCTCATCAGTATTTTTAAGCGCAAAGCCAAAAAACACCAGGAACAAGCCTATCGCAAACAGCCTGAAAATTATCTTCATGTGAGCGGGCAAATGAGCAAGGGGAAACCTGCGGGCATTTTACGCCAAAAAAAATGGCACCCTGACGGATGCCATTCAAACAAAATAACAAAATCATGGAGCCCGTCTTTTCAGAACTTGGGCATGATCCGCCGGCGAGGCAGCGTGGCTTGAGACGCGAGACG
>JACCED010391199.1_pt1 | contig 13721 bp, 13 predicted proteins | sample 7455021 | NCBI WGS metagenome assembly JACCED01 (sample SAMN15323456, study PRJNA562643) | freshwater metagenome | isolation source: river surface water | place: USA:Blue River Watershed | collected 2017-08-19 | reverse complement strand
AGTTCGCGCGACTGCAACCAGTTCTCTGGAAGCGCGCAGACTTTTGCCCCACCAAGGCGACCGCGTGGGCCCTCAGCTTCTTCACCCGGGTATGGCTGAGAACGATCTAGTGTGCCCAAAATTTCGTCCATGTGCGTAAGTGACTCAACCTGAGAAAGAGCCGCCCGGAATTCACCACCCACTGGGTACCCCTTGAAGTACCAGGCAACATGTTTACGAATGTCGCGACAAGCGTGCATCTCGCTTTCAAAGAATTCAACAAGTAATTCAGCGTGACGCTTGAATGCGTCAGCTACCTCACCAAGACTTGGCTGAATTGGATTAATCGCGGCGTCGGAATTTGGATTGCGCAGGTACTCGTCGAACGCTGCCTGCAGATCGCCAAACAACCATGGGCGACCCAGGCAACCGCGACCAACCACAACGCCATCCACACCGGTTTCACGCATCATCCGAATTGCATCGCCGGCAGACCATATGTCTCCGTTTCCAAGCACTTGAACGTCCGGCAGTGCCTCGCGTAGTTTGGCAATCGCCGACCAGTCAGCTTGGCCCGAGTAGTAATCCGAAGCGGTCCTGCCATGAAGTGCCACGGCTGTCACACCGGCATCTCGTGCCGCCTTGCCGGCCTCGATATAGGTGAGGTGATCGGCGTCGATTCCCTTGCGCATCTTTATGGTTAGCGGAATCTCGCCAGCTGCCTTCACGGCTGCATTGACAATTGAACTGAAAAGATCCTGCTTCCAGGGCAGTGCCGCTCCGCCACCCTTGCGAGTGACCTTTGGTACCGGGCAACCAAAATTCAAATCAATGTGGTCGGCACGATTCTCGGCAACCAACATGGTGACCGCCTCGGCGATAGTTTTTGGATCTACGCCGTAAAGCTGAACCGATCGAACTTCTTCCGATGGATGGTGCCCCACTAACCGAAGCGATTCCTCTGTGCGTTCAACGAGAGCACGAGAGGTGACCATTTCAGAAACGTATAGCCCGCCACCGAATTCGCGACAAAGTCTGCGGAATGCTGTGTTGGTAATACCTGCCATTGGAGCAAGCACAACCGGCGTCGCGATGGCGATCTTGCCATACTGCAACGCTGGTTTTGTGCCGGCTACTGTCATTTAACTCTTTGGCTCCTTAGCGGAATCAAGAAACTAGTTTTGCGCCAAGGTACTCGCGTAGCTTGCTTAGCGACACACGTTCCTGCTGCATGGTGTCACGTTCGCGAACGGTAACCGCTTGGTCTTCAAGAGTGTCAAAGTCAACGGTTACACAGAATGGTGTTCCGATTTCATCTTGACGACGGTAACGACGACCGATGGCCCCCGAATCATCAAAGTCAATGTTCCAGTAGCCGCGAAGTTCCTGTGCCAAGTTGCGGGCAACCGGTGACAAGTCTTCATTGCGAGAAAGCGGCAACACAGCAGCCTTGATTGGCGCTAGACGATAATCAAGGCGCAGCACGGTACGAACATCCACGCCACCCTTGGTGTTTGGTGCTTCGTCCTCGGCATAGGCATCAACCAGGAATGCCATCAATGAACGAGTGAGGCCGGCGGCCGGCTCGATCACATAAGGAGTCCAGCGCTCATTCTTGTTCTGATCGAAGTAGCTCAGATCAGTTCCTGATTCACGTGAGTGTGTGGTCAAGTCAAAGTCGGTGCGGTTAGCGATTCCCTCAAGCTCACCAAACTCGCTACCTGGGAAACCAAACTTGTACTCGATGTCCACGGTGCGCTTTGAGTAGTGCGAAAGTTTTTCCTTAGGGTGCTCAAAGATGCGCAGGTTATCTGGGTTGATACCAAGATCGGTGTACCAGTTCATGCGCTGTTCAATCCAGTAGTTGTGCCACTCTTCATCGGTGCCAGGCTCAACAAACAACTCCATCTCCATCTGCTCAAACTCGCGAGTGCGGAAGATGAAGTTTCCAGGAGTGATTTCATTACGGAAAGACTTACCGATTTGACCGATAGCAAACGGTGGCTTCATGCGCGATGCGCCAAGCACATTTGCAAAGTTCACAAAAATACCCTGCGCGGTTTCTGGTCGAAGGTAGTGCAGGCCTTCTTCGGCAGCAACCGGACCCAAGAAGGTTTGCAACAATCCGTTGAAAGCCTTTGGCTCAGTCCAGGTGTTCTTGCTGCCACAGTTAGGGCAGGCAATGTCATTCATGGATTCCGGAGCACGACCCTTTTTTTCTTCAAAGGCTTCCTCAAGGTGATCCTGACGGAAACGCTTGTGACAAGCGGTGCATTCGATGAGCGGGTCAGAAAATTCGCGAACGTGCCCTGAGGCCTCCCAGACCTTGCGAGGGAGAATCACCGATGAGTCCAGGCCAACGATGTCTTCGCGACTCTGAACCATGGTGCGCCACCATTGACGCTTGATGTTTTCTTTTAGCTCAACGCCTAGTGGTCCGTAGTCCCACGCTGAACGGCTTCCGCCGTAGATCTCGCCGGCCTGGAAAACGAATCCACGGCGCTTAGCTAGAGAAATTACTGAATCTAGACGATTTGGGGTAGCCACTTAAACTCCTTGCCCAAGCTGGATGCCTGGTACCTGTTCGAAGTTCCCAGTCTACTTTGACGAACTGCGTTTTGGCTTGTCTACTGCCCCACCAAAGCGCCTCGAACGCCCCTGAAAGTGCGAAATTGCCTGCCAAAGAGAGGTTCTATCGAAGTCTGGCCACAGGGTGTCCAAGAATACGAACTCTGCGTAGGCCGACTGCCAGAGCAAAAAGTTGGAGGTGCGCTGTTCGCCCGAGCTGCGTAGGAACAAATCCACGTCAGGAAGATAGTTACTGTTCAAGTACTTCTGCACGGTTTTCTCAGTGATAGCGCCAGGCTTGAGCTTGCCGCTGGCTACATCGGTTGCCATTGCATTTACCGCATCAACGATCTCGATTCGAGATCCATAGTTGACACACATAGTTAGAGTCAGGGTTTTGTTTTTTGCGGTCAACTTTTCGGCTGCCTTCAATTCATCAATCACCGATGACCACAAGCGAGGCCTGCGCCCTGCCCATCGAATGCGAACACCCCATGCATTAAGTTGATCGCGGCGTGCGCGCAGCACCTCTCGATTAAAGCCCATCAGAAATTTAACTTCCTCAGGAGATCGCTTCCAGTTTTCGGTAGAGAACGCGTAGACGGTTAGGTACTTAACGCCCGCTTCGATTGCGCCGGCAACAACGTCAAGTAGTGCGGCTTCGCCCGCTTTGTGGCCCTCAATTCTGGTAAGGCCGCGCTGATTAGCCCAGCGCCCGTTTCCATCCATCACGATTGCCACGTGCTGTGGAACCGAACCTGCTGCAAACTTGGGCATCTTGACGCCCGGTTTTTTTACCGGCTGTAGGTTTGTCATTCTCGCTCCACGTGCTGAAGTGACTTGAGACCGCGCTCAATGTGCCACTGACTATATGCAGCAACGATACCGGAAGCCGAGGCGCGAATATTTTCAGTCGATGAATCGGCAACAACCCAATCGCCGGCCAGCAACGCACCAAGCAACTCACCGGTAAGCGGGTCGATAACTGCCGAGCCCGCAGGTCGACAATCGCGGCAAACCACGCCACCCAGCTGCATCACGAAGGCCTGGTGTGGACCAACTGCCCCACATCTTGAGCAATCGCCAAAATTTGGCGCCCAGCCCGCGATCGAGAGAGCACGTAAGAGGTAGGAATCTAGAACCAGCGACGCATCGTGTTCTTTATTTGCGAGTGAGCGCAAAGCACCGATCAGCAAAAGGTACTGCTGAGGCGAGGAATCTTCGCCGGTAAGTTTTTCTGCGGTTTCAACCATTGCGGTCGCCGCGGTGTATGAACGATAGTCCTCAATGATTTCGCGACCATAGGAACCGATAGTTTCCACTTGATTCACCACATCAAGATTGCGGCCTTCATAAAACTGTGCCTCAACCACCATGAATGGTTCTAGTCGGGCACCGAACTTGGATCCGGTCCTACGGACCCCTTTCGCCACCGCACGAATCTGCCCGTTGTATCTAGAAAGCAGGGTGACGATACGGTCTGCCTCACCCAATTTGTGGGTGCGCAGCACAACTGCTTCATCTTTATATAGGGGCACCAAATAAGTATCGGCCCCCACTCAAGAGAATCTCCTGAACCGGGGCCGAACTTATTGAAGTTTGCTGTTTTAGGCGCGAATTGCTCGGTTTACCGCTGAGATAACGGCCTTAAGCGAAGCGGTTGAGATGTCGCCATCGATTCCAACACCCCAGAGGGTTTGGCCGTTAACCTCTAGCTCCACGTAGGCGGCGGCCTGCGCATCGCCACCCGCGCTAAGCGTGTGCTCAACATAATCAAGCAGACGCACCACCACGCCCTGTTGCTCAAGCACGTTTAAGAAAGCAGATATCGGACCGTTTCCTGTTCCGTGCGCCTCAAGCTCTCCGGTGCCATCGCGAAGCACGATGTCTAGATCTACGCTGCCGTCCATTTCGCTGGCGGTGCGCATCTTCTTTAGCTCAAAGCGACCCCACTTGAGTTCGGCGCGCTCCGCCGGAGCCGGCAGGTACTCATCGGTGAAAATATCCCAAAGCTTGGCCGAAGAAACTTCGCCACCCTCTTGGTCAGTCTTGTTCTGCACAACGCGCGAGAACTCAATCTGCAACTTGCGAGGTAGGTCAAGCGAGTGATCAGTTTTCAGTAGGTAGGCAACGCCCCCCTTACCTGACTGAGAGTTCACTCGAATCACGGCTTCGTAGGAACGACCTACATCTTTGGGGTCAATCGGAAGGTAAGGAACCGCCCAAACTAAATCATCCACCGAGACACCCTTATCGGTTGCCTCTTTGTGCATGAGCTCGAAGCCCTTCTTAATGGCATCCTGGTGCGAACCAGAGAACGCGGTGTAAACCAGATCGCCTCCGTAAGGGCTGCGTTCCGGTACAGGCAACTGGTTGCAGTATTCAACGGTGCGCTTGATCTCGTCTAAATCACTGAAGTCAATGTGTGGGTCAATTCCTTGGCTGAACAGGTTTAGACCAAGAGTGATTAGGTCAACGTTTCCGGTGCGCTCACCGTTTCCGAACAAGCAACCCTCGATTCGGTCGGCACCGGCAAGGTAACCGAGTTCGGCAGCGGCAACCGCGGTACCGCGATCGTTGTGAGGGTGCAGCGAAATTAGAATGCTTTCGCGTCTGGCAATGTTGCGGTGCATCCATTCGATGGAGTCGGCGTAAACATTTGGTGTTGCCATTTCTACCGTTGCCGGAAGATTAATCACCATTTGGTGATCTGGCTTTGGATCAAGAATTTCGATTACAGCGTTACAAACTTCTACCGCGTATTCCAACTCGGTGCCGGTATATGACTCCGGAGAATACTCGTAGTAAACGTCGGTGTCTGGAATTGTCTTTTCCATCTCTCGACACTTGCGAGCTCCGGACAGCGCGATGTCCATGATGCCCTGCTTGTCTTGGTTGAAAACCACGCGACGCTGCAACACGGAAGTTAAGTTGTAGAAGTGAACGATTGCCTGCTTGGCACCTTTTAGCGATTCATACGTGCGCTCAATCAGTGCGTCACGAGCCTGAGTCAGAACTTGAATGGTGACGTCTGCCGGAATGTGCCCGTCTTCGATCAAAAGTCGCACAAAATCGAAGTCGGTTTGGCTAGCAGAAGGAAAACCGACCTCAATTTCTTTGTAGCCCATGTTCACCAACAGTTTGAACATCTTTAGCTTGCGCTCGGGGCTCATTGGGTCAATCAAGGCCTGGTTACCGTCACGAAGATCTACAGCACACCAGCGAGGGGCCTTGGTTATTACTTTGCTTGGCCAGGTGCGGTCTGGAAGAGATACGTTGATCTGCTCGTGGAAAGGCACATATTTATGTACCGGCATTCCTGAAGGAGTTTGTGTGTTTTTCATTTGAAGAGTCTTTCGTGTGGTGGGTGGTCAGCCAGCAGAAGGCCCCGCGACGAGGATGGCCTATTTAGGCCTCGCCGCGGCCACTAAGTAGTAGACCGAAGAACACATTTGTAGACTACGCCGGATGGGGTTAAAAACCAAGTTTTCCAAGCTGCTTAGGGTCACGCTGCCACTCTGAAGCCACCTTGACGCGCAGACCAAGAAACACTTTGTGACCAATTAGTTTTTCAATTTCAAGTCGAGCCCGCTTGCCAACATCGATAAGTCTGGCGCCCCGATGCCCGATGATGATGCCCTTTTGGCTGTCTCGTTCAACAAAGATGTTGGCATGGATGTCAGTTAGGTCTTTACCCTTGCGCTTTGACATCTCATCAATGGTCACTGCAATTGAGTGCGGTAATTCGTCGCGAACTCCCTCAAGGGTTGCCTCGCGAATCAGCTCACAGATTCGGGCTTCGAGAGACTCATCAGTTACGGCATCGGCCGGATAAAGAGCCGGTGATAGTGGCATAAGGTCAATCAGGACTTTAGTTAGAACTTCTAGCTGATCCTCGGTCACTGCTGAAACCGGAACGATTGCACGCCAATCGCGTAGTTCTGAAACAGCCATTAGCTGATCTGCAAGTTGTTCGGGTGATACGAGCTCACACTTGGTAACCACGGCAACCAACTTTGCGCGGCGGAACTCGTTGAGTTGCTCGTTGATGAAGTTATCTCCCGGGCCAATCTTCTCGTTGGCCGGAATACAAAAACCAATAACGTCTACGTCACCTAGGGTTTGCTCGACCAAATCATTAAGTCGCTGACCAAGCAGTGTGCGTGGGCGGTGGAGCCCAGGCGTGTCAACAAGAATCAATTGGCCATAATCTCGGTGCACAATTCCACGGATGGCTCGCCTGGTGGTCTGTGGCTTGGCACTGGTGATGGCAATCTTCTCACCGACCAGTGCATTAGTAAGTGTTGATTTACCAACGTTCGGGCGACCCACAAAAGAGGCAAACCCCGATCGGTGATTCGACTCAATGGGTTTTGATGAATAAGGTTCCAGCATTATTTTTCCTGCTCCAGTTGCTCAAAGGCGGACTGGGCGTCGGCCAAGTTTTCATCCTTCTTCAGGATGACCGTGATCAGTCGCTTGCGGCGACCCTCAATTCGATCGGTGGTTATTTGCAATCCCGAAACGGTAACTTCATCGCCGCGTCCAGGTAGGCGGCCAAGCTCTTTTGCAAACAGGCCACCAATGCTGTCAACGTCTTCGTCTTCAAGCTCAAGCTCCAACTGTTCCCCAAGTTCGGCTAGCGAGAAACCGGCACTTACGCGAAAGCGTCCATCTCCCAGGTCATCGACGTCAGCAACCTCGCGATCATATTCGTCGCTGATTTCTCCCACGATTTCTTCGATCACGTCTTCCATTGTTGCAAGACCTGCCACTCCACCGTATTCATCGACAATCACGGCGATGTGCGTTGAACTCAGTTGCATCTCTCGGAGCAAGTCATCAACAGGTTTGGATTCAGGAACAAAAATTACCGGACGAGAAATATCGCCAACCAACGTCTGATCCATTTTCGCTGGTGATTCGTGAAGAATCCTGGCAACATCTTTCACATAAAGAATGCCGTTTATGTCATCGATGTTTTTGCCAACCACCGGCAACCTGGAGTAACCCCGGCTCAAGAAAATACTCATTGCCTTGGTCAAGTTTGATTCAGCGGGCACTGTCGCCATGTCGATGCGAGGCACCATGATTTCGCGCACTATGGTCTCGCCAAATTCTTCTACGGAATCAAGAAGTTCTTGTTCAAACTCTTCTGGGACGTCTAATTTGGGCAGTGAAATTGGTGTAAAAAGCAAATGAATAGATTCGATTGGCCCACGAAAAGTTTTGAGTAATTTTTGCCCCACTCGGTGATGTCCGAGGTGCTTCGCGGCCCACTGAGAGCCAAACAACAGTGCGAGCATCATCGCAGTCGAGATTAGCGCGGACCAGTACCAAGCAATTGAAGTTGGAGCTAGTGCTTGACCTGCAACTACGCCAAAAACTCCAGTAAGAGCCAGTCTCACGAAACTTAGCGATTCTGCCTTGGCCGATTCATCGACTTCCAGTGCAGCCTTTACGACCGCAGTCAAGGTCGTAAGCAGAGCCAGGAGTCCTGCGATCCAAAGGGCTAAACCAACCACCTAAGCGCTCGCCTCGCTTGCATAAAATTTTTCGAGAATCGACTTCTGTAGAGCGAACATCTCTTTTTCTTCGTCAGGTTCTACGTGATCAAAACCTAATAGGTGCAGAATTCCATGAGTAGTCAAAAGCAAGATTTCATTTATAGGCTCGTGCCCAGCTACCTCAGCCTGACGAATAGCGACCTGTGGGCAAACAACGATGTCACCTAGTAATCCAGGTTCAGTAACTTCACCCTCGCCTCCTGGGCGAAGCTCATCCATTGGAAAACTCAAGACATCAGTTGGTCCTGGCTCATCCATCCATTGGATATGCAGTACCTCCATTGGCTCTTCATCGACAAATTGAATTGCCAACTCGGCTTTTGGATGAATGTTCATTTCAGCTAGGGCGTGCTGAGCCAATCTAAGGACTCGAGCCTCGTCCACCGCTATCTCGGTTTCGTTATTGATCTCGATGCTCATTTGGAGTCCTTTTTAGATACCTTCTTGGCTTTTTGCGAATCTTCGTACTTTGTATAGGCGTCAACGATCATGGCAACAAGTGAGTGGCGAACAACATCTTCTGAAGTCAATGTTGCAAAGTGCATGCCATCAACCTTGCTAAGTACCTCGACTGCAGTGCGCAGACCAGAACTTCCGGTTGGCAAGTCAATCTGAGTGATGTCACCGGTCACAATCATCTTGGAATTGAAACCAAGACGGGTTAGGAACATCTTCATCTGCTCCGGTGTGGTGTTCTGAGCCTCATCAAGAATGATGAACGAATCGTTCAGCGTGCGGCCACGCATGTAGGCCAATGGAGCAACTTCAATTGTTCCGGCGGCAATTAGCTTTGGAATAGATTCAGGCTCAAGCATTTCGTGCAAAGCATCAAACAGCGGTCGAAGATATGGGTCGATCTTGTCATTTAATGTTCCCGGCAAGAAGCCAAGGCGTTCACCCGCTTCAACAGCCGGACGAGTCAAGATGATGCGACTTACTTCTTTGCGCTGAAGCGCTTGGACGGCTTTTGCCATCGCCAAGTATGTTTTTCCGGTACCCGCTGGTCCGATACCAAAAACAATTGTCGCCTCATCAATTGCGTCGACGTACTTCTTTTGGCCAAGCGTCTTAGGGCGAATGCTCTTGCCACGAGAGCTGAGAATGCTTTGACTTAGGACATCAGCAGGGCGGTTCTCCCCTTCAAGCATTTTTGCCGAGCGAGTGAAATCCTGTGGCGCAAGATCTTGCCCGTTGGCAATTAGAGCAACCATTTCTTCAATAAGTTTCTTTGCCTCAGCTACTTGAGAACCTGGACCTGTTAGCGCTACCTCGTTGCCACGCGCGTGCACTTCAACGTCAGGGTAAGTCTGTTCAAGCGTTTTAAGCAATTTATCCTCGGTACCAAAAAGCGAAACCATTGGTACGCCCACAACCTGAAGCTTCTCTGTACGAACCTTACTTGCCGATGAATCGCGCGATGAACTAGGCAAGCTGGTCCTTAGGCGTGCGACTGGTGATGTGTCCATGCGCGTGAAATACGGTTTGCCCCGCTTCTGCCCCCGTGTTGAAACTAAGACGGAAAGAGCCCGTTGATTTCTCAAGCGCAATTTTGGATCCAAGCCGCATTAGGTCTACCAATTCATCCGGAGCGTTATTGGTTAACTCTGCGATGTTGGCGTGATGGTGCTTTGGGATTACCAAGATGTGAATCGGCTGACGCGGTGAAATATCCCAGAAGGCAAGAGAGTGTTCTGTCTCTTCGACCAGGTTTGCCTGAATGTCTTGGTTCGCGATTCTGCAAAAGATGCAGTCTTGGTTATTCAATCTTTCCTCCAGCAATGAGTCTACTTTGAGCCCCATTGCCCAGTAAGGGCAAGGATTCCCGAAATCGCAGCAACACCCGCGGTTGAGGTCCTAAGAATAGGTGCGCCCAGGTTAACTCGATGGGCGCCAGCCTTTTCCAGAGCCTCAAGTTCCGCATCACTGATTCCGCCTTCAGGCCCCACCACCAGCGCGACGCGTCCGGTCTTTGGAAGATTTTGAACCCCGATGCCTTGGGGAGCTGTTGGGTCTAGTACCAACATTTGATCGAAATCCTTAACAAATTCGGAAACGCTAACGCCCTTGATCGGTTTTGCAACAATGGGGTGCCACGTAGTCAGCGATTGTTTCGCAGCCTCAGTCACAATGCTCTGCCAACGTTCGACCCCCTTGGCTTCTTTGAGGCCGATCCAACGGCTGACCGAACGATCGGCCTCCCATGGAATGACACCGGCCACGCCAAGTTCAGTCGCCGCCTGAATCGCGAGTTCATCTCGATCTCCCTTGGCTAGCGCCTGAATTAAGGTCAATTGAATTTTTGGGGCTGCATCTTGCTCGACAGAACTAACTCGAACATGAAGGTTATTTCCAACGATGGAATCAACCAGTCCGCGAACCCTTAGCCCGCCGCCATCGGTTAGTTGAATGGCTTCACCAACTCGCATTCTGCGAACCGTGACTGCGTGCTTTGCCTCTGAACCGGTTAAATCAAGGACTGCACCAACTTGGACCGGCTGGTCAAAGCTGCGGGTGAACATTGGTTCAACCATGACTAGTTCTTTTTCTTGCCAGAGAATCGGCCGTGAGTAACGCGAGCCAGCTTGATGCTGTCATCTTTGCGAAGCGACGCAAGTGAGCGGAATAGCTCCTTTTGCTTTGAGTCAAGCTTGCTAGGCGTAACTACCTGAAGCTTGATCTTCAAATCACCGCGACCTGCCGAACGCAAATGCTGCACTCCCTTACCGCGCACGGTGATTACTTCTCCAGTTTGCGCACCAGGTTCAACTTCAATTTCTATTTCGCCATCAAAAGTTTGAATCTTGGCAAGTGAACCAAGCACGGCATCATGCAAAGGAACTTCAAGTACACAAGTTAGGTCATCGCCCTGACGACCAAAGACGTCGTCTTCTTTGACAGCCATGTCTACATATAGGTCACCATTGGGACCACCAGCAAATCCAACCTCACCCTGGCCTGATAGTTGCAAACGCAATCCGTCTTCAACACCGGCAGGGATGTTCAAATCAATGTTTCGTCGCGCACGAACACGGCCCTGGCCGCGACAATCAATACAAGGCTCTGGAATCACTTGCCCGTATCCACGGCAAGTTCCACACGGCTGAGAGGTGACCACGTTGCCGAGCAGTGAACGAACCTGACGCTGAATCTGACCAGACCCACCACAAATATCGCAGGTTGCCATTGAGCTTCCAGGTCGGCAGCATGAACCCTGGCAGGTCTCGCAAAGTACGGCGGTATCTACCTCAACGCTCTTCAAGATACCGAACACTACCTCTTGGAGAGTTAGATCGATGCGAATTAACGCATCTTGACCTCGTTCGGCGCGTGAGCGAGGTCCACGAGATCCGCCTCCGCCAAAGAATGTGTCAAAAATATCCCCGAAGCCGCCAAAGCCTGCACCGCCGAATGGATCCTGCCCGCCCATATCGTATTGGCGACGAGAATTTGCATCACTCAATACCTCATAAGCGTGTGTTACAGCCTTGAACTTTTCTTGGGCCTCAGGGGCCGGGTTTACATCGGGGTGCAGCTCGCGGGCGAGTTTACGATACGCCTTCTTAATCTGCTCTTCAGTTGCGTCTCGAGATACTCCCAATGCTGCATAGTGATCGCTCAAAAGTTCCTCTTATTCCTAGTTGCCCAAAGTTTTAGTTAGGTAACGAGCAACAGCGCGCACCGCAGAAATATTTGATGAGTAATCCATGCGAGTTGGTCCGATTACACCCAGTTTTGCAATCTCGCTGCCTTGATTTTCATAACCACTAACCACGACGGAAGCATTTGCTAAACCCTCGAATTGATTTTCGCGTCCGATTCGAAGTGACACCCCGTGCTGCTCGGCTTGCATCTCACTAATGAGCTTGAGCAAAACGACCTGCTCTTCAATGGCTTCAAGCACCGGTGAAATACTTCCCGGAAAATCTTCCTCACGCTTGGCCAAATTAGAAGTTCCTGAAAGAATTATTTTTTCCTGGCGATTTGCATCCACCTGCTCAAGCAAATTCTTGAGAATTACGTTCGTGAGTTTGATGTGGTCGGCACTCATTCCCGCGGTGATGCTCTTTACCTTGGCGCTAACCTCGGTCAGTGGCGTTCCGGCTAAAGCTGTATTGAGTTTTGCTCTTAGCTCGGCGATAAAGCTCTCTTCGACCGGCACACCCAAATCAACGACATGCTGTTGAATCCGGCCATTATCGGTAATCAGAACCATGAGAACGCGAGTTTCGGCCGCTGGGATTAATTCGACGTGACGGATCGAGGCCTTACCCAGAGTTGGATACTGAACAATCGCAACCTGATTAGTTAGTTGAGAAAGCAAGCGGACGGTTCTACCCAAAGTCTCGTCAAGGTCTGCGCTGCCAACCATGAAGTTTTCGATTGCTTGTTTCTCGGCTGCGTTCAAAGGTTTGACTTCGCTGAGGCGATCAACGAATAGTCGGTATCCCTTATCTGTTGGGACACGGCCTGCCGAGGTGTGCGGCGCGTGAATCAGCTCTTCTTCTTCAAGCAACGCCATGTCGTTTCGAATAGTCGCCGCTGATACCCCAAATGAATGTCTCTCGACTAGCGATTTTGAGCCTACGGGCTCTTTGCTGGCGATGTAATCCTGAACGATGGCGCGCAGCACTTCAAGACTTCTGTCTGGAATCAATTCGCACCGCCTTTCTGCAACCTGTTAGCACTCTTGTGCCCTGAGTGCCAATATTACCTTCACCATTTATGAATCGGTAGGCTAATCGGGCTAGAAGGAGAATCAGATGTCAGAGAAGAATCCATACGCCACGCCGGGGCAACCACTTACCCCAGAACTCGAGCGCCTTTGGGCTATCGCTATTCATGCATTTGGGATTGTTCTAGAGTTCTTCGCTCCCCTGCTTGGCTACCTGTTTCTGAAAGATCGCGGCCCATTCATTCGTCACCATGTGATCGAGTCACTCAACTTCGGAATCACCATGCTCTTGCTTTACGTCGTTCTAGCGATCAGCATCATCGGGTGGTTCCTTTTCTGGGTGCCACCAATTATCTGGACGGTGTTCCGAATCATCGCCGCCTACAAAGCAAGCCTTGGCGAGTTTTATCGCTATCCATTATCGATTCGGCTTGTAAAAAACTAATTTGACAACAGCTGGCGAACAAGGGAGTCGGCAAGTAAGCGGCCCTTCAGCGTCAATTTCAAAACTCCACCGATAGCCGTTTGGGCCTCAACCAGTTCATCGGCAATAAAGCCCGCAATTAGTTTTACGGCGTCTGGGTTTGCTTCTTTGGCGAGGGCAACGCTTAGTCCGGAATTCACTCTAATCTCCAACAGAATTCTCTCTTCGAGCCGAGTTCTGTCGCTGAGGGTTTCGCGACCAGCAGCCGACGAATTACCCTCGGCAAGTTTTGCAGCATAGGTGGTTGGATGCTTTACATTCCACCAGCGAACACCGCCAAAGTGACTATGCGCCCCGGGGCCGTAGCCCCACCAATCTTGAGATTGCCAATACGCGATATTGTGTGCCGAAGCGTTTGATTTGCCGATCGAAGTGCCTGTGGCCTTTCGCGCCCAGTTACTTACTTCGTACCAATCGAATCCGGCTTCAGCAAGTAGTTGCTCTGCAAGTT
>JACCED010184921.1_pt1 | contig 13728 bp, 11 predicted proteins | sample 7455021 | NCBI WGS metagenome assembly JACCED01 (sample SAMN15323456, study PRJNA562643) | freshwater metagenome | isolation source: river surface water | place: USA:Blue River Watershed | collected 2017-08-19 | reverse complement strand
GCTGCAATCGCAGATGCGATTCCTGAGATAGAGACTGTGCCAGAGAAGCCGTAAAGGAAGGCTGCACCAAATAAGAAGAAGGCAGATGAGTATGCGCCTAGCAAAAAGTATTTAAGTGCTGCTTCTTGTGAAAGTAATCTGCGGCGGCGAGAGAGTCCAGCTAATAGATAAAGTGGGAGTGAAAATACTTCAAGGGCCACAAACAATGTAATTAGATCACTTGCAACTGGGAACAACATCATGCCAGCTACTGCAAAGAGAAATAATGGATAGATTTCAGTTTGTTGATCGCCAGTTTTAATCGCTTGTGCTTCTTCCGGTGAGCCAGGAATCGCAGAGGCCTTAGATACAAAATTATCTTGGTCTGCTACTAATAGGACGGCAATAATAGAGAGAACTAAAATTGTGCCTTGTAAGAAAATACCCGCCTTATCAATTACAACTGAATTAACGGCCGCAGTAGTAGAAAACTTATCGCGGATCCCCCATAACTGAATTAATGATAAAGATAATGCGCCAAGTGTGATGGTTAATTGAATTGCTGCTCTGCGGGTTCGACCAACAAAAGCTTCAACTAAAACACCAATTAATGCACCGCCTAAAACAATCAGCATTGGTGCAAGTAATGAGTAGGTTAATGATGGAGCAGTTAACATTACTTACCTACCTTTGCTGCTGGATCTGTGAAGCCAGCGGTAGTTACAACTTTTTCCGCAGTTGGATTAATTAAATCCAAAACTGGCTTTGGATAAAATCCCATAGCGATAATCACTGCGATAACCGGTGCAATTGCGATCTTCTCACGCAATTTAAGGTCAGATAAAGATTCATTTCCAGGCGTAGTCGGACCATGTAACGCTTTTTGCACCGGAATCAATATATAAAGTGCGGCTAAAACAATTCCAAATGTTCCGATGATTGCGGCAACTGGATAACGAGTGTAAGTGCCAACTAAAACTAAAAATTCACTCACAAAGCTTGATAAACCTGGTAGCGCTAGTGATGACATGCCAGCGATAAAGAAGCTCCAGGCCATAACTGGAGTTATGCGTTGTAAGCCACCAAAATCACTGATCGTTGATGAGTTGCGACGCTGAATCATCCAGCCGGCGATTAAAAATAATGCAGCGGTCGAGAAGCCGTGGTTAACCATATAAAGAGTTGCACCTGACATGCCTTGGCTTGTCATTGCAAAGATTCCCATAGTTATGAAACCAAAGTGAGAGATTGAGGTAAATGCAATCAAGCCCTTGATATCTCGTTGACCAATTGCCATAAATGCGCCGTAGAGAATTGAGATCACCGCTAATGTAATTATCAATGGTGTAAATGTTTTGCTGGCATCTGGAAAGAGTGCGATACAAAAACGAATCATTCCGTATGTGCCAACCTTGTCTAAAACTCCCAGTAATAAAACAGAGGTTCCAGGAGTTGCAGATTTAGCAGCATCTGGCAACCAGGTATGGAATGGAACAAGTGGTGCCTTAATTGCAAAGGCGATGAAAAATCCTAGGAAGAGTAAATTCTCAGTAGTGTCATCGATTTGCAAGGTAGCTAGCTGCGTTAAATCAAAGGTGCCACCAATTTGATTTCCAGCTATTACATAAATACCGATAATCGATGCCAACATCAATAAGCCACCAAATAAGCTGTACAACAAGAATTTAACAGCAGCAGCTGATTTTTCGCCAGAGCCATATCCGCCAATTAAGAAATAAACCGGAATCAACATAGCCTCAAAAAATACGTAAAACAAAAATAGATCAGTTGCAGCAAATACACCGATCATCATGGTTTCTAAAACCAAAATTAAAATGTAGAAAACCTTACTGCCCCAGCGACCTGTATCTGATTCATGCCAGGTGGCTAGAACAACAATAGGCACCAAGATTGTAGAAAGTAGAATCAGTACAAGTGAGATGCCATCAATTCCGACTGCATAATTAATATTAAATGCTGAGATCCATGATGCGCTTTGAACATATTGGAAGCCTGTTTGAGATTTATCAAAGCCGGTTGCCAGGAAAATTGATGCAATTGCGATTATCACTGTTGCACCAAGCGCTACTCGCTTAATCAACTCATTGCTTCCCTTTGGCAGCAATGCGATAACCAATGCTGCAACCAGTGGTAGCAATCCAATAATTGTTAGTAGATTCATGAGGTGGTCAACCAAATTGTGATTAACAATGCTAAAACTCCAACAATCATCATCAAGGCGTAACTACGCACATATCCATTTTGTAATTTGCGTAAAGTTTGCCCTGCACCAACAGACATAGATCCAACTAAGCGCACTAATCCATCTATCACTATGTAGTCGAGATTTACTAAGTTCTTAACTAATCCTTGGCCCGGACGCATAAATACAGCTTCGTTGAAATCATCCTGTAGAAGATCTCTTCTGGCAGCACGAGTTAAAGCACTAACCTTCACCGGCGCTTCGCTTTGTAAATCACCACGGTACTTAGCAATCGCAATTGAAACACCAATTAACACTGCAAATACTGCGAGTGCTGAAACAACAATTGGCTGTAGGAACTCTTCAAGATGTTGCTCGCCTGCCGGATTTACGATTGGTTTTAACCAATACTCTAATGAGTGATTTCGGTATAACAAGTAGCCAGATGCAATTGAACCGATGGATAAAATTGAAATTGGAATCAACATCAATGCTGGGCTCTCATGTGGTTCATCCTTGTGTCCCCAGCGTTCATTTCCAAAGAAGGTCATAATCACAACGCGGGACATATAGAAAGCGGTAATTGCTGCACCTAATAAGGTAGCGCTGCCCAACAAAATACCTTTTATTCCACCCGCATTAAATGCAGTTTCAATGATCTTGTCCTTTGAGTAAAAACCAGCAAATGGTGGAATACCAATAATTGCTAGATAGCCCAGGGCGAAGGTAATAAATGTAAATGGCATGTATTTACCGATGCCTCCGTACTTTCGCATATTCACTTCATCCTTCATGCCATGCATAACTGAACCGGCACCTAAGAACATGCTGGCCTTAAAGAAACCATGAGTAAGAAGGTGCATGATGGCAAATGCATATCCAATTGGGCCTAATCCAGTTGCCAAAATCATGTAACCAATTTGCGACATAGTAGAGGCTGCTAATGCCTTTTTAATATCATCTTTTGCGGTTCCAATAATTGCACCGAACAACAAGGTAATGACTCCAACAATAATCACCATCAATTGCGCAGTTGGTGCTGCATCAAAAATAAAGTTAGAGCGAGTAATTAAATACACGCCAGCGGTAACCATTGTTGCTGCGTGGATCAAGGCAGAGACTGGTGTCGGTCCAGCCATCGCATCGCCTAACCAAGCTTGTAATGGAAATTGCGCAGATTTTCCAGCTGCCGCAACAAGCAGCATCAAACCAATTGCAGTCATTGCGGAGGTTGATGCGTGATCTGCATGTTCTTCAATTCCTTTAAATGAAACATCACCAAAGGTTGCAAAGGCGATCATGATGGCTAGTGATAAACCAATATCGCCAACTCGGTTGGCAACAAATGCTTTCTTAGCTGCTGTTGCATAAGCAGGTTTTTGATTCCAGAAGCCAATCAATAAATAGGAGGCAAGACCAACACCTTCCCAGCCAACATAGAGATTTAAGTAGGAGTCACCTAGAACTAGCAACAACATTGAGGCGATAAAGAGATTTAAGTAAGCGAAGAATCTACGACGATCGCGATCGTGCGACATATATGAGATCGAGTAAATATGAATCAGGGTGCCAACACCAGTGATTAGAAGAACAAAACAGATTGAGAGCTGATCTAAGAGCAAGGATGCATCAACTTGAAAGTCACCAACTGAAATCCAGGTAAATATTTTTTGGGTAACTGGTCGATCCAAAACCTCTCGACCTCGCATCGCAAAAAACTCAACCACGCCAATTGCAAATGCTGATGCTGAAACAGTTGTGGCCAATAAATGACCCCACTTATCAGCCCGCTTGCCAAGAAGTAGTAACAAGCCAGAACTAAATAATGGGAGTGCGATTAACCAAACCAAGTTGTTTGAAGTTGCCATCATTACCGCTTCAACAAACTTGCATCATCAACTGATGCAGAACGACGAGAACGATAGATAGTTACGATAATTGCCAATCCAACTACAACCTCACAAGCTGCAACCACCATGGTAAAGAAGGCAACAACCTGTCCTTCTAGATTGCCATTGATTCTTGCAAAGGTTACAAAAGCTAGATTTGCTGCATTTAGCATTAGCTCGATGCACATAAAAACCACAATTGCATTGCGGCGAACTACAACACCAATAGCACCTATAGTAAATAAAATTGCAGAAAGATATAAGTAATTAGCGATATTCATTACTCATCCTTCTCTTCTGGTTTCATTTCAAAGTTTTTGCTATCGATCATGTCACCGCGAGCTTCTAGTACTGCAGAGATCGAGGTTGGTGCAGCCTGGCCAGTTGGAAGAAGCGCTGGAACATCAACTGCGTTATGTAGTGCATAAACACCTGATCCAGGTAGGCCGGCAGCCTCGCCCAGTGAATCTTTACGAAAACGCGCAATAGAAAGATCCCGCTGTACATAATTTGATTTGGTTCGTTGGCTGTGTGCTAACACCATTGCACCAAGTGCTGCTGTTACTAATAGTGCAGAAACAACCTCAAATGCCCAGACGTACCTAGTAAATAACAGCGCACCTAAACCATTAACGTTTCCAGATCGATTGGCTGCTGCTAAACCTACTGAGTCATAAACCATAGTTGCACGACCGATTAAAGAGATAAGCAATCCGCTAATTCCAGCTGCAGCAAGTAATGCGATTGATCGTAGGCCTTTAATATTTTCTACTAATGAATCAGATGCATCGACGCCAACTAACATCAAAATAAACAAGAAGAGCATCATCACAGCACCGGTGTAAACAACTATTTGCACAATACCTAGGAACAAGGCCTCTTGCGCGATATAGAAAATTGCAAGTGAAACCATTACCCAGGCAAGCAATAGTGCTGAGTGCACCGCTTTCTTTACCAATAACATTCCAAGTGCTGCCAAAACAGAGAGCGGTGCTAAAAAGTAAAATAAAACAGATTCCGGGGTTTGAGTTGTACCAACCTCTAATGCCAAATTAATCATTCTTGATAGCACCTTGTGATGGATGTGCACCGGTTACTTCACCGCGATAGTAATTAGCATCAGTTGTATTTGGATACATTGGATGTGGTGGTGGCACCATGCCAGCACGCAACGGACCTAACAAATCCTCTTTTTCAAAGATTAATTTGCCGCGAGTTTCATCAGCTAACTCATACTCATTTGTCATTGTTAATGCACGAGTAGGACAAGCTTCAATGCAAAGTCCACAGAAAATACAACGAAGATAATTAATTTGGTAAACCTTGCCATAACGCTCGCCCGGTGAAAATTGTTCGCCCTCTTTGTTATCGGCACCTTCTACATATATTGCATCTGCGGGACAGGCCCAAGCACAAAGTTCACAACCAATACATTTTTCTAAACCATCTGGATGGCGATTTAATTGATGGCGGCCATGAAAACGTGGAGCAGTTGGCTCTTTCACCTCTGGATACTGAACTGTATTTACCTTTTTGAACATGGTTCTAAAGGTCACCCAAAATCCAAGTAATTGTTTGAAGAAGCTGCTTGGTTCTTGATTTGTAATTGGCACATTTGCTTCATTAGCTTTTTCTAAACCATTTTCGCCAGAACGGGGCATTAACTCATCAGCCATTTATCTCATCCGTTCTAGTTTTAGGAATTGTTGGTACTGGAAAACTTGGGGCAGGTGAATTTGTAACAACCGCTTCAGCCTTTACCTTCAACTTTGATTTTTCCATTGCAGAGGTTATCGCCAAATAGATCAGGACCACCGCGAAGGTAAAGGAGAAAATCACAAATCTAGATGCATCTTGCTGTGACATTACCCGCAAGGTTGAGACCACCATAATCCAAGCAAGTGATACTGGAATCAAAACCTTCCAACCAAATTTCATAAATTGGTCGTAACGAAGTCTTGGCAATGTACCGCGCAGCCAAACAAAGATAAAGAAGAACAGCAATACCTTGGCGAAGAACCAAACTACAGTGAACCATCCACCTAGCCATTGTTCGGTGAAGCCAAGTCCAGGAAGTGCGTGATAACCGCCTAGGAACAATGTGGTAGCAAGTGCAGATACTGCAATGATATTTACATACTCAGCTAAGAAAAATAATGCGAACTTTAATGATGAGTACTCGGTGTGGAAGCCGCCTACTAATTCACCTTCTGCTTCAGCTAAATCAAATGGGGCACGGTTAGTTTCACCAACCATAGATATCGTATAAATAATGAAGGATGGGAAGAGAATTACCGCATACCACCATTGATTTTGTGCCTCCACAATTTCACTAGTTGACATAGAGCCGGCATAAATAAATACCGCAACTAATGAAAGTCCCATCGCTACTTCATAAGAAATAACTTGCGCACTAGAGCGAAGTCCACCAAGTAATGGATATGTAGATCCAGATGACCAACCCGCCAAAACAATTCCGTAGACACCAACTGATGCGATGGCAAGAACATAAAGCACGCCAACTGGTAGATCAGTTAATTGCATTGCTGTTTTTTGGCCGAAGAAATTAACCTCACCACTTAGTGGAATAACAGCAAATGCCATAAAGCTGGCAGTAGCGCTAATAATTGGTGCAATTACAAAGACAACTCGATCAGCTGCCTTTGGAATTAAATCCTCTTTCAGCGCAAGTTTTACGCCATCAACTAAAGCTTGCAGCAATCCAAATTTTCCTACCCGGTTTGGTCCAATACGCATCTGCATGCGAGCCACAATCTTGCGCTCTCCCCAAACAGACATGATGGTTAGAAGTACGCATACTGCAAAAATAATTACACCTTTAAGTGCGATTACCCAACCTGGATCTTGAGCAATTAACTCAGCATTACTCATGCTCTGCTCACCTTCACAACCGAGTTACCTACTGTTCCCAATACCTTAATTAATTGTGCATTGGTGGAGTTACGAGGTAACCAAATCAATGCATCATCAATATCTGCGATCATGCATGGCAGTGTTATGGCGCCATATGAGTTTGAAACTCTAATTAATTCACCAGATTTAACTGAAAGTGCATCAGCACGTTTTTGTGAAATAACCGCAGTTGTAGCGCGGGCTGTTCCAGCTAAATTATCTTCACCCTCTTGTAATGAGCCTTTATCTAACAGATTACGCCAAGATGTAATTACCGCTTCATCGGCTCCAACTTTTATTTCACTTACAGCTATGCTGCTGTTCATCTTTGTTGCAGCACCTTCCCAATTCCCAAGGGATGCAATTTCTTTACGTGCCGCAGATACAGAAGGTAAATTAATTGATTTGCCCATTTCATCTGCCAGCATTGACAGAATGCGGACATCGCTGCGATTTAAGGATTCAACCGCCGCTTCAAACTCACGAACCTTGCCCTGCCAATCCATAAATGAACCGCTCTTTTCAACAACTGCGGCAACTGGCAAAACAACTTGCGCTATATCAGTGATATCGCTTTCCCGAATTTCTAATGAAACTACAAACTTTTTAGAGAGTGAAAGCTTGGCATCTGCTGAAATATCAAATGGATCAACGCCACCAACTAGTACCGATGTTGTATCGCCACTGATAATTTCATTAACAGCTAATCCATTCTCTGCAGGCAATGAATTAACTCCCCATGCGGCGGCAACATCAACTCGGGCAGCTGCATCTGAAATCAATCGATGGCCTGGCAATAAATTAGGAGTTGCACCTGCGGAGATTGCGCCGGTATCGCCAGCTCTTCTTGGTACATAACCAATCTTGGCACCAGCTTTATTTGCTAACTCAACTGCAGCAGTAAGTGCACCTGATGTTTCAGATAAGCGCTCACCAATTAAAACTACTGATTTTGCACTCAATCCAGTGATTGAATTAATTGCAGATACTTCAGCACCTGGTGCGTACTTAACAACTGTGGCATTTAACTTTTCACTACCGCGGCTAGTAAATGGTGAGATAGTACTTACCTTTAGCGCCCGCTTACGGAATTGTTTGTAGATACGTAGGAAGACTATTGGTGATTCATCCTCGGGTTCAAGGGCAAGTAAAACAACATGATCTGCCTGATCAATATCTTTATATGTAGCAGTTGATTTAACTGCTGCAAAGAAATCTAACTCTTCTGCTGAGTTAATGCGTGAGCGGAAATCAATATTGTTGGTATTTAATGCAACGCGAGCAAATTTGCTGTAACCATATGCATCTTCAACTGTTGCCCGGCCACCAACTAATACGCCAGCTTTTCCTTTACTTAATCCGGTCGCTGCCGCAGCAAGTGCTTCAGGCCATGATGCTTCTTCCAGCAGGCCAGCTGCATTTCTAATCATCGGAGTTTTAATTCGATTCTTCACCTCATACTTAAATGCCCAACGGCCCTTATCGCAATTCCACTCTTCATTAACTGATGCATCTTCACCAGCAAGACGACGCAATGTTTTGCCACGACGAACATCGGTGCGCATGGCACAACCAGATGCGCAATGTTCGCAAGCAGAGTCATTTGAAACTAAATCAAATGGGCGTGCACGGAACCGGTATGAGGTGCCAGTTAATGCACCCACTGGACAAATTTGAACTGTGTTTCCGGAGTAGTAAGAGTCAAATGGCTCTTCCTCATAAATTCCAACTTGTTGCAACGCGCCACGTTCATTTAATGTAATAAATGGATCGCCGGCAATTTGTTCAGAGAATCGAGTACAACGAGCACACAACACGCAACGTTCGCGATCTAATAAAACTTGAGATGAAATCGGAACCGGTTTTTCAAATGTGCGCTTAACACCTTCATAACGTGAAGTTTCGCGACCATTAGACATCGCTTGATTTTGAAGTGGGCACTCACCACCCTTATCGCAGACTGGGCAATCAAGTGGGTGGTTGATTAACAACAACTCCATAATTCCCTTTTGTGCTTTGTCAGCAACTGCAGAGGTTAATTGTGTTTTAACAATCATTCCGGTTTCAACTGGAATCGTGCAAGAAGCTTGTGGTTTCGGAAATGCACGTCCATTGATTTCAATATCAACTAAACACTGACGACATGCACCAGCTGGAGCTAGAAGTGGATGATCGCAAAAACGTGGGATTTGAATTCCTAATTTTTCAGCGGCGCGAATTACTAAAGTTCCCTTTGGAACTGTAACTTCAAAGCCATCGATTACACAGGTAATCATTTCTACTGCTACCTCTGTACTCATTTAACACCTGCGCTATCAAACAAAGTAGCTGCCATTGGATCAAATGGACAGGCGCCGGCAGATAGATGATCTAAATACTCTTGGCGGAAATACTTAAGTGAAGAAATAATTGGGCTAGCCGCACCATCTGCAAGTGCACAGAATGAGCGACCCATAATGTTGTCGCAAAGATCTAATAATTTATCTAGATCTGCTTCGGTACCGCGACCAGCCTCTAAATCTTTAAGAACCTGTACTAACCACCAAGTTCCTTCGCGGCACGGTGTGCACTTGCCACATGATTCATGTTTGTAAAACTCAGTCCAACGAAGAACTGCACGGACCACGCAAGTGGTTTCATCAAAAATTTGTAATGCTTTAGTTCCAAGCATTGAACCCGCTGCTGCTACACCTTCGTAATCAAGCGGGACATCTAAATGTTGATCGGTAAAGATTGGCGTTGAAGATCCACCTGGCGTCCAAAACTTAAGTTTATTTCCTTTACGTACTCCACCAGCTAGCTCAAGCAACTCGCGCAATGTAATTCCAAGTGGTGCCTCAAATTGTCCTGGATTATTTACATGACCAGAGAGTGAGTAAAGCGTAAAGCCCTTGCTCTTTTCAGTTCCCATTTCAGTAAACCAAGCAACGCCATTGTTAATAATTGCAGGTACTGATGCAATTGATTCAACATTGTTTACAACGGTTGGTTTAGCGTATAAACCAGCGATCGCAGGAAATGGTGGACGCAATCTTGGTTGTCCACGGAAGCCTTCTAAAGAATCTAATAATGCGGTCTCTTCACCACAAATATATGCACCGGCGCCAACATGTAACACTAACTCTAGATCAAAACCTTTTCCTAAAATATTTTTACCAAGTAATCCAGCTGCATATGCATCAGTGATTGCTTGTTGTACGCGGCGAACAACATGTGTTACTTCACCACGAATATAAATAAATGCATGATTGGCGCGAATTGCATATGAACCAATAATGATTCCTTCAACTAGTACATGCGGATTGGCCATTAACAGTGGCGTATCCTTACAAGTTCCTGGCTCAGATTCATCTGCGTTAACAACTAGGTAATGTTCTTTGTTATCTCCTTGTGGAATAAATCCCCACTTACTTCCAGTTGGGAAACCTGCGCCACCGCGACCACGTAATCCAGAATCCTTTACTAATTGAATTACCTCATCTGGTTGCATTGCCAAAGCTTTTGCAACAGCGGTGTAACCGCCATTTCGTTTGTAACCATCGATAGTAAATGAATCTGCTTGATCCCAATGCGCAGAAAGAACTGGCGTTAACTTTGTCATTACTTACCAGCCTTAGATTTTTTTAAACCAAGCAATGTTGGCTCGCCTGCTTGTACGCCCTCATTAGCTAAACCATCTGAGATGCCAGCAAGCACCGCTGAGTTTTGCTTCCAAGTGCGCAGTGTTTTTGGACCACGAGTTGGTGCAGGTGGGTTTCCGGCACGAGCACCATCTACTAAATCCTTAACTGATTGCACAGTTTGATTGTCATAAAACTCCCAATTGACCATCACAACAGGTGCGTAATCACAAGCCGCATTACATTCAATATGTTCGACTGAAACTTTGCCATCAGATGTCACGCCATCATTTTCAATACTTAAATGTTCTTTGATTGATTCAAAAATGGCATCGCCACCCATAACTGCACATAAGGTATTTGTACAAATGCCTACGTGATACTCGCCTACCGGCTTTGATTTGTATTGTGTGTAGAAGGTAGAAACTGCAGTTACTTCAGCGGTTGCTAGCTCTAACTTCTCACCTATAACTTCAATTCCTTCATTTGTTACATAACCATCAATTGATTGCACAAAATGTAATAACGGCATAATTGCAGAACGCTTACGTGGATAACGGGCAATGATTGAATCCATTACCGCCAATTGCTCAGATGTAAATGCCATTAGCGATCAACACCACCCATTACTGGATCGATTGAAGCAACAGCTGCAATTACATCGGCAATCTGGCTGCCATCACACATTGCGGCGGTTGATTGCAGATTATTAAATGATGGTTCGCGGAAGTGAACTCGGTAAGGACGAGTTCCGCCATCTGAAATCAAGTGAACACCTAATTCACCACGAGGTGACTCCACAGTTGTATAAACCTGACCAGCTGGAACACGGAAACCTTCAGTTACCAATTTAAAGTGATGAATCAAAGACTCCATTGATTCGCCCATGATTTCGCGAATGTGATTTAGTGAGTTACCCATGCCATCGCCACCGATTGCAAGCTGTGATGGCCAAGCAATCTTCTTATCAGCCACCATAACTGGTTGGCCTTCTAATTTTTCTAACTTACTTACACACTGTTCGATAATGCGAAGAGATTGTTCTAGCTCCTGCATACGAATTAAGAATCGGCCATAAACATCACAGGTATCGGTGGTTGGGATATCAAACTCATAATTTTCATAACCGCAATATGGTTGGGCTTTACGTAAATCCCATGGCAGACCAGTTGAACGAAGAACTGGCCCAGTAATTCCAAGTGTTGTACAACCAGCAAGATCTAAGTAACCAATACCTTGAGTTCGCTTCATCCAAATTGAATTACCAATTAACAACTTTTCATTATCTTTAAAGTTTTTGCGTAGCTCTTTAACAGTTTCGCGGATCTTTGTTAAAGCACCTGCTGGCAGATCTTGAGCAACGCCACCTGGGCGTACATAAGCCATATTCATGCGCAATCCAGCAACCATTTCAAAGACATCTAATACCTTCTCGCGTTCGCGGAAAGCAAAGATCATTGGTGACAAAGCGCCAAGCTCTAGTGCACCAGTTCCAAGCGCCACCATGTGTGAAGAAATTCGATTGAACTCCATCATCATTACGCGAATTACAGTTGCCCGCTCTGGCACATCATTTGTAATTCCTAATAATTTTTCTACACCTAAGCAGTAAGCGGTTTCATTAAATAATGGAGATAAATAATCCATACGAGTTACAAAAGTTACGCCTTGGGTCCAAGTGCGGTACTCAGTATTTTTCTCAATACCAGTGTGCAAATAACCAATTCCACAACGTGTTTCAGTAACTGTTTCGCCTTCTAGTTCAAGTACTAACCGAAGCACACCATGTGTTGATGGGTGTTGTGGCCCCATATTTACAACTACACGTTCTTCTTTTGTTGCACCAATTTCTGTAACTAATGAATCCCAATCGCCACCGGTAACTGAGTAAACGCGACCTTCGGTGGTTTCGCGAGCAGATGCGTATGGATCGGTGAAGGTACTCATCGATAACTCCTGCGCTCTGATGGTGCTGGAATAGTTGCACCCTTATATTCAATTGGAATTCCACCAAGTGGATAATCTTTTCGTTGTGGGAATCCATCCCAATCATCTGGCATCAATATGCGAGTTAATCCTGGATGATTATCAAAAATAATTCCAAACATGTCATATGTCTCGCGCTCATGCCAATTGGTGCCAGCCCAAACTTCAACTAATGATGGAAGATGTGGATCTGTTTCTGGAACACAAACCTCTAATCTAATTCGTTGATTACGTGTGATTGAAAGCAATGAGATGACAACATGTAATTCACGACCAGTTTCAGCTGGGTAATGCGCACCGCTTACTGAAACGCAAACTTCAAAACGTAATTGATCGCGCAAAATCTTTGCGACATCAAATAAACGATCTCGCTTAATAAATAATGTTAATTCACCACGATCTACAACCACCTTTTCAATTGCATCACTAAATGCTGGGTAAGCACGCTCTAGATCATCGGCAACCTGATCAAAGTAGCCACCATATGGACGCTCGGTAGATCCAATATTTTGTACAGCCTTGATTAAGCCACCAAAACCTGAGGTATCACCAGATCCGGTAACACCAAACATTCCTTGATTGGTTTCTTCACTCATGCTAATAAACCATTTAATTGATGGGTTGGTTTAGCGGCGAGCGCAGCGGCCTCTACCTCTTTAATAATCTTCTCGCGATTTGGTCCTAACTTGGTATCACCAATTTGTTCATGTAACTTCAAAATTGCATCCATCAACATCTCTGGACGTGGTGGACAACCTGGCAAATAAATATCAACTGGAACTATGTGGTCAACACCTTGCACAATTGCATAGTTATTAAACATGCCACCAGATGATGCACAAGCACCCATCGCTAATACCCATTTTGGTGCAGCCATTTGATCATAAATTTGTCTAACAACTGGTGCCATCTTGTTGCTTACTCGTCCAGCCACAATCATTAAATCTGCTTGGCGAGGGGATGCGCGAAATACTTCCATTCCAAATCTTGCTAAGTCATAACGTCCGGCACCTGCGGCCATCATCTCAATTGCACAACATGCCAGACCAAAGGTTGCTGGCCATAATGAGTTCTTGCGCATGTAACCGGCAAGTTTTTCAACTGTGGTTAATAAAAATCCACTTGGTAATTTCTCTTC
>JACCED011926579.1_pt1 | contig 13731 bp, 12 predicted proteins | sample 7455021 | NCBI WGS metagenome assembly JACCED01 (sample SAMN15323456, study PRJNA562643) | freshwater metagenome | isolation source: river surface water | place: USA:Blue River Watershed | collected 2017-08-19 | reverse complement strand
TTGTATATAATGTACCTCCTTTTTGAATTATGATATTAGATGTAAAAATATTACTATTTCTAAAATAAGCATTATCATTATTTATATCTACAATAGGAGGTGTAGAATTATTTAAATTTATTTTAAAAGAATTTTGAGAATTATTAAGAGTTATATCAAAATTATTATTGAAATAAGTTGTATTATTTGAAGTATGAAAATAATTATTAACTGATAAATTAGAATAAATCATAGTATTTTTATATAAATTTATATCATTATTATCAATAGTCATTAAATTAGTAGAATTTTTAATAGTAATTTTATTATTGACATGTCCAAATTGAAAATTATTTTTAAAATTTATAGTAGCATCATTATAAGCATTTGCATCAGTATTTAAATATAATAAATTTGAAGATAATTCATTATTAATTTGATAATAATTATTATTTTTTTCTTGCAATAATTGATAAGTTTTAGCACGTTGTTTCATACCTATAATAACTGCCATTTAATGCTTAATTTATTATTAAAATCTAATTATTATATAGAATTTCATTTTTAAATAAAACTATATAAGGATAACTTATTATTTATAATCATGTGATAGTTAAATAATTTGATTTAATTTATTTTTTCATTATATATCGGATGCTTGGCCGAGTGGTTTAAGGCGTATCACTTAAGATGATATTGCACTATGTGCATCGTGGGTTCGAATCCCACAGCATCCATTGTTTCCAAAATCCGATATATAAGATTAATTTAAAATAGATAAATAAAATGATTGTTGGAGGTTGTCTAATAAGTTTAGCATTTGTTATGTATTTAATGTATAATAAACCATCAATAAATAAATATAGTTTAAAATATTATAGATTAAAATGGGGGTCTCAATTTCATTAATTTTTTTAAATATCTATCATATAAATAGATATTTTAATGCGTACATCTGTTTTTAGTAAATATAAAGATGTAATAAAAAAAGATGGATTAAAACAACAATTATTTTTAGAAAAATATGTTAAAGATAATAATATAGATAGATTATTATTATTTCACGGTATTGGAACTGGTAAAACGCGTTCATCTATATTAATTGCGGAAACTTTGATGAAACAAAATCCTAAATATAAAGTTAATGTTATTTTACCTGCAAGACTCAAAACTAATTACATAGACGAATTAATCACATATATGGATACTATACCAAAATTAAAAAAATTATCGGATAGTAAGAAAAAGAAATATTATGAAGACAGATATTCTATTATGTCTTATGAATATATAATTAATTTATTCAAAAAATCTACTAATATAAATAAAACATTAAAAGATTTTACAAAAAACAGAATTTTAATTATAGATGAATTCCATAATTTAATTGCTAATTCTATTTCTAATAAAGAAATTGAAAAAATATATAATCAAAATAAAATTAATTATAAAGAAGTTAAATTTATTCGAGCATTATTAATGCGATATATTGCAAAATATGCCGATAATACTTGTAAAATGTTTTTCTTAAGTGCAACTCCAGTATTTGATAATATACGTCAATTTGTAGAATTAATAAAATTATTAAATAAATATGATATAAGTGATAAAATTAAAAGTGTTAAAGATTTAATACCATTTTTAAAAGGTAAAATAACTTACTATGTTACATCTGATAAGCAATATTTCCCAAAAGTTGAATATGATAATCATGAAGTATTATTATCAAATAAACAAATTGAAAAAACTTTATCAATTATGAATAAAGATAATGATATTGAAGATGATGAAGAAGATAATAATGAAAGTTTTATGATGAAACAAAGACAAATTGCAATATCTTTATATGATGAAAAACAGACTGATAAGATTTTAAGTAATTTATATGAATATGCACCAAAACTAAAATTATTATTTGATTTAATTCATATATATCCAGGAAAACATTTAATATATTCTAATTTTATTTCTAGATGTTTGAAAATAATTCAAAGATGTCTCGATAAAAATGATTGGGTTAATTTTTTAGATGGTAAATATAAACCTTATAAAACTTATGTTTTATGGGATGCATCATTAAATGATGCTAATAAAATTAAAGTTAAAGCTGTTTTAAATTCTAAAGAAAATATTGACGGAAAAATTATAAGAGTTATTTTAGGTTCTCCATCTATTAAAGAAGGTATATCATTTAAACATATACAACATTTACACCAAATTGACCCAGTTTGGAATATATCTGCTAAAAATCAAATTGAAGGACGATGTATTCGTTATAAATCACATGAAGATATATCATCAGATGATAAGATTCTAAGACGTAAAGTTATTGTACATAATTATATAGGTATAGTAGATGTATTAGCGAATCGTATATTACCATTTATAATTAAAATATTAAAAAATAAAAATCCTGCTATGATATATAATACTTTATATATAGACCCTACTATACCAACAAATAATGCTAATTCAGCTCAACTATCAATATTTAGAATTATGAAATGTTTTTTCATGAATTATGAAAATGCAATTATTTATTTTAATAAACCAAGAACTAATAAAAATCCTTTATATTCATTTTTATATTATAATAGTGAAGATGAAATAGGTATGTTAAATAGTAAAGATATTAAAGATATTAAAATATTTTTTGTTCAAAATAAAGGTAATAATTTTAAAGGTGATATTTATGATATAGAAGATATATTAATAAAAACTAAAAATATAATATTACCAGAAAATTTTTTAACTTCTGATGAAAAAATTTATTATTATATATTACCTAAAAAAAAATTAATTATTAATAAAATAGAAAATGTATTAAAGAAATCGGCTATTGATTATTATTTATATAAATCAATATCTAAAACACCTAGTAAATCAAGTGATATTGATTTTTCTTCAGATAAAGAAGAAGATATTTTTGAAAAATTAATAAAAGGTAAACCAATTATATTAAAACATCCGACTATTACATCATGTCCTAAAGCACGAAGACCAGTTGATAATAAATGTCCTGAAGGAAATATATTAAAAAAAAATAAAAAAGGGGATGACTGTTGTTATGTTAATAGAAAGAAAAAATTATAATAAATATTCGATAATTTTATTTGCTTTTTGTTGACCAATATTAGAGATTTGCATTAATAATTTTGCAGGATTTTCATTTTCATTCAAAGTTTTTAATAAAATATTCATAGAAGGATAGATATCTTTAATATTTTTTGCTATTTGTTTAGATATTCCAGGAATTTGAGATAATTGTAATAAATAACAAGTTTCCTTATCAATATTTTCAATTTTCTTTGTTTTTATTTTGCAATTGTCGATATATTCTGTTGACAATTCACGTTTATTAAAATTATCAGGTTTATTAATAATTTTAGTACATAATAATAATATAAATGTTATTGTATCATTTATATTTTTAGTGAAAAAAACTTTAATATTATCTCTATAAATTGAATTATAATATATACTTGTTAATAATTCCTGATGATGATTATTATTTGAAGCTATTATATCTGTTCCTTCAATTATATAATTAACATTATTATTATATGCTGTTAATAATCTTAATTTCTGTTCCTTATATCTTCCATCTTTAACAGAACTTATTAAATCAGTCATTGTTTTTCTTTCATATACATATGTATTATCATTGAAAATTATATGAATATCTCCAATTTCTAATTGTTTTTTTGTTATTTTAATATCATATTTATCCATATCTCTTTCAATCATATTATTATATAATACTGTTTCGCGATTATCAATAATAATTTCTAAATTAGTCATCATTTTATATTTATATATTTATATTTAAATAGAATTATAATGACTAATGAAATAAGACCTATAAACTGGATTTTACCAAATAGAATAGGTTATAATGAGAATGTTTATAAAAATTTTAAACCAGAATATTATTCAACTGTCATTGATAAACCTAAATGTAAATGTGAAGATGATGTATGTGATATGGTTGAAGATAAAAAAATATCTTTATTTCCTCAACAAAGATTTATAAGAGACTATATACAATTCGATAGTCCATATAGAGGGGCATTATTATATCATGAATTGGGTTCTGGTAAATCTGGAGCTTCTATTGCAGCTGCAGAAGGTTATATAAATAAAAAAAAGATATTTGTTTTAAGTCCTGCATCATTAGCTGTTAATTATGAAAATGAAATTTTAAAAATAAGTTCAATTGGATTAAATTTAAAAAAAGATTGGACACAAATCAAAATTTCTAAAACTAATAAAAAAGCTTTAGAAATTCTCCAAAATAAATATTTTATTGATAATTCTATTATAAAAAAAGATGGTATTGTTTGGGTTCCATTATATGAAAATGATATTAAAGAAGCTATTATTATTAAACGAACTGCTGATGCTGACGATAAATTAAATATCAATAGTACAACATCTCATATTATTAAAAACAGATATACATTTATAAGTTATAATGGATTATCTGCAAATTTAATTAAAAAATTAGGACCTGCTCCATTTGATAATGCATTTATTATTATTGATGAAGTTCATAATTTTATAAGTCGTGTTGTTAATGGTAGTAAATTAGCACGAACTATTTATACATATCTAATGGAAGCTAAGGATGCCAAATTAATTTTATTATCAGGTACACCTATGATTAATAATCCATATGAAATAGCAACATTAATTAATTTAATCAGAGGTTATATGATTGTATATGAATTATCATATTCAAAAACTTCAAAAACTTTAACAAGTGATGAATTCATTAAAAATCAACAATTCAATAATATTATTGATGAATTTGCTATAAATAATGAAACAAGAAAGATATATATATCATTATTACCTAAAAATTTTAAAAGAAATGATAAGAATTATATATATAAAGAAGAATGGGGAGGAAGTGCAGATAAGATGATTGAAAAAATAATAGAATCTTTAAATATTGTCAAAGGAATTAAAATAAACAATAAATTTAATTCTATTAATTTTAGTGCACTTCCAAATAATAAAGATGATTTTAATAAATATTTTCTTGATACAAGTGATGAAGATAATCCTAAAGTTATTAATGAAGATTTATTTATGCGAAGAATTTTAGGCACTGTAAGTTATTATAGTATTAGTGGTAGTGATTTATTCCCAGATGTATTACCACCAATAAAAAGAGAATTAATTATGCCAGATACACAATTTAAAGTTTATGCAGAACAGCGAAATTATGAAATTAAACAAGATTTAAATAAGAAAAAAGGTAAAGGTTTATTTGCTGAAAATACTTCGGTTTATCGTGCTTTCACTCGTGCAGTTTGTAATTTTGGTTTTCCTGAAAATATTAAACGTGTATATCCTAAAGATATTAAGAAATATTTTAAAGATGAAGGATATGATACAGAAGAGGATGAATATTTAGGAGGAGCACCTAAAGATGTAATTAAGAAAATGAAAGAAGAACTTAAAAAAGCAAGAGAAGAATCAAAGAAATCTAAAGAAAAATTAAAGGAATTTAAAGAATTTGTTAAAAAAACAAAAGAAGATAAAAAAACTTCTGCAAAAGATTTAAAAAATTTAGCAAATCAAGTTAAAGAATTAAATGCAAAATCTAAAGAAGATGCAGAAAAAGTTAAAGAATTAAACACAAAAATTAAAGAATTAGAAGGTAAAAAACCACTTAAAGAAGCAGAAGAAGAAATAAAAGAAGATTTATCACCAATAGTTCAAGTCGATGTTAATGTAGCTGAAGAATATAATAATCAAATTAAAACAATGATGGACAAATTAATTAAAAGTGATGTATTAGATATTGAGAATCTAAGAAAACATTATAGTCCTAAATTTGCTCAGATTTTAACTGATATCGAAGAATCGCCAGGTTCAGTACTTATTTATTCATCATTTAGAACATTAGAAGGATTAGGGATATTATCAGAAGTTCTTAATCGTCAAGGTTATAAACAAATTTTATTAAAAAAGGTTGATAATAATTATTTCTTTGCAGATGAAGATATATTTGATGAAAAATATGATAATAAGAGATATATTATTTTTGATAGTGATAAAGAAAAAACAAAACTTTTAATGAATTTATTTAACAATGATTTTAAAAATATTACAAATGAAATGCGAAAAGCATTACCAAGTGATAGAAATCAATTATATGGAAAATTAGTTAAAATTTTTTGTATTACTCAAAGTGGCGCAGAAGGTATTTCATTAAAAAATGTTAGAAGAGTTTTATTAGTTGAACCATTCTGGAACAATGTTAGAATAGAACAAGTTATTGGACGTGCTATTCGTTCATGTTCCCATGAAGCTTTACCCAAAAAAGATAGAAATGTACAAGTATTTAGTTATATTATGAAATTAACACAAAAACAGATTGAAAGTAATTTCAATATAGAAAGAAACGATAATGGATTATCAACAGACGAACATATATTAATGACCGCAGAAAAAAAGAAGACAATAATAAATAAATTTTTGAACATGTTAAAAAGTGCATCATTTGATTGTATAATCCATTCAAAACAAAATAAACCATTAATGAATGAATTTAAATGTTATTCATGGGCATTAGGTGTAAATGGTAATGATATATCATATACAAATAATATAACAGATGATTATAAAATAATGAAACATAAAAATATGCAAGTTAAAAAAATAAATAAAGGTAGAGTAATTATGAAAAAAGGGATTAAATATATAGAAATGGATAAAAAATATTATGATTATTTTAGTTATATAAATGCAGGTGTTTTAGTACCAGAAAATATTTAATGATTAAATATTATTATAATATAATATAAATGAATTTATGTATTTATAGAACCCCTAATTCCTGTATTTGTTGTCCTTCTTTATCTAAAATGTTAAATTACTGTAATATTCATAAAAATAATGAAAATAGATTATATGATATTATTTATAAAGCTATTGGAAGAAATGAAATAAATAATAATGAAATCTATAAATTATTTAAATATATTTATAATAATGACTCTATTTATACTAAAGAATATGTATTTAAGGGATGTTTAAAAATTTTGTATACGGATAATAATTATGAAGAAAAATTTAAATTAAATTTGAATACATATAATTTTGAGAAAAGATATTATAGACAATATGAAATAATCTACAGATTTTTTATGAATAATTTAATTAAGAAATATAAATATAATACTGAACTAAAATTAAATAATACAGAAGACCCATTTACATTGGATAATATAGATGACATTAAAAATAAAGATAATATTTTTATTTTTCAAGATGGAGAAAATAATTATTTCTTTATTGCAACTGAATTAAAATATTTTATTGAAACGAATGGACCATGGAATCCATATACAAAAAAAGAATTTGGCGATATTTTTGTTAAACATCTGAATTATTTCATTTGTAAATATAAATTACAAAATAAAAAAACAAATAATGAATGGAATTCAGTTCAACAAGCATTTACAGATGTTTCACAAATAATTGAAAAAGTAGGTTTTTATAATGACCCTAGATGGTTATTAAAATTAACATCAAGACAAATAAAAGGAATTATAAAAACTTTTAAATTAGTAGCTAGAGATAATCAAGCTAATAATCAATATTTTAATAATATTACTGATAATAATATATTCTATGATTTTGCAAGAGAAATAATAAAATTATTTCAAAATGGAAACGATAATTTTATGTTATGTTGTAATTTTATTAAATCTATTGCATTATATAGTGATGATTTTTATAATAATATTCCTGAATGGATGTCAGATATAGAAATGCCATTACAACCTACTATAATTACTATTCCTATAAATAATATAGTTTTCAACTCAGCTGAAATATTATATTTACTTATGAATAATGAATAATAAACAAGAAAAATTACCAGATTTTGAATATAAAATGAAATTTAAATCAGCTATTTATGGTTTTATATTATTTCTATTATTATCAAATAATACAGCTGTAAAAATATTAGGAATGATATTTAATAATTCTTTACAATTATTAAATGACAAAAATGAACCATCAATATTAGCTAAAATAATTATGGCAAGTATTATTGCCTTTGTTTTATTCTTTTTTTAATTTATTTTTTTACAGTCGCTTTTCTTCCTCTCGAAGTTGTCTTCGGTTGTTCTTCGACTTGGTCTTCTTGTTGTTCTTGTTCTACTTGTTCTGATTGCTGTTCTTCTTCTTCATCATTAATCTTATTATCATTCAAATCAGATGCTGATACTTCAACTTCTTCTTCCTCCTCTTCTTCTTCATCTCCAACTTTTTCAGTATCACTATCTTCAATAAATTTTGGTTTATTATTTTGAGATAATTGAAATTTAGCTGAAATAACTTTCCATGTACAACCGAATTTGCCTCCAGCAATCCAGATTCCTGTTAGTTCAATAATTAATTGAGTTTTACCTCCTTTTAGTTTAGTAATAATATCAGTAAATTCAACTTCGTTGTTTTCCATATCAAATACATCAAGATTAAATTTATCATTAACTCCATCATATGGAATTTTGACTCTCAATGTAGGCGGATATTTTCCAACAACTTTACCAGTCTTTGGGTCTTTATCAACTTTAATCATTGGCGAAAACATACGAGATACGAAAGCTTTATTACCATCATAATCATCACGAAACCACGGTTCACGGTTTTCGAATGCTTTATCAATAATTTCACTTTCGATTTCTTTCATCTTATCAAGAAAAGTTTTAATTTTAGCATTTTCATCAAATCCCTTAAAAGAAATTGTTAAATCATATTTCTTATCAATATTCTTTTTAACTTCAGGATTTTTAATTGTTTTATCTTCAAATCCTTCTCCAATACCATAAGGCATATACATTACAGGAGTTTGAATTCTTAATTTTTGTGTACCATAATTAACATAAATACTTTTTGAACCAGATGCCAATGTTCTAATATCCGCATATTTAAATTTGGATACATCAACATTCTTTGGCAAAATTGGATAACTCATATTTATATTTATTTCTTTATTAAATCTTTATATAAAATTAATAATCATTTTTTATTTTCCAGAAAACATATAAAAAATGATTTAATTATTTAATTAAACATTCATTAATTAATGTCAAATAATATAAATACTTCAAATGCTTCGAATAAACATGAAATTAGAAATAAATATCGTGAAATGTTGATGAATGATATTAATTTAACTGAAATTGAAGCTGCTGATTTAGAAATTGGAATATTTAATGCTACTATAGATTATGCTAATTCTCTTAAAATTCCTTTGTCTTGGTCTTGTGATTTATTCATTGATAGTTATTTAAATATTGCTAGGTCGATTTATTCCAATCTTGATAAAAATTCTTATATAAAAAATTTAGATTTACTTGATAAAGTTAAATCACGTAAAATTTTACCAAATAAACTCCCTTATATGGCATGTGAAGATATTTTTCCTGATAAATGGCGTGATATTATTGAAAAACAAAAACTTAAATTTAAAGCTGCTTATGAAATTAAACAGGTATCTATGACAGATACTATTAAATGTGGTAAATGCAAAAATAATAAAATCTCATATTATGAATTACAAACTCGCAGTGGTGATGAAGCAATTACTCAATTCTATAATTGTATTATTTGTGGTCATAAATGGAAAAATTAATTTAAAAGTAATATTAATAATTTTTATAATGGAAGGTTTAAATAATCTTGGTGCAACATGTGCAATAAATAGTTTAATACAAATTTTATTTAGAATAGAAAAATTTAAAGAAATAATTTTAAATTCTTCAACTCCTGAAAATACTTTAACTTTCGAATTAAAAGATTTATTTAATGTTATGCAAAACCATAAAAATAATATCTCTCCAAATAGATTTATTCATTATTTTTTTAAAATCTTTAAAGATGTTTTTGTACAATTTGAACAAATTGATATTTGCGAATTGTTTTATTTCTTAATTCAAAAAATTCACGATGAAATAGCTATTGATGATAATAATAAAAATGACAAATTTTCAAATATTATAGAAGAACATAATTATAAAATTGCCTTACATAATAATTTTAAATATAGTGATATATACAAATTATTTCAAGGTTCCCACATGCATCATATTAAATGTTTAAATTGTGATAATATCACAAGAAATTTTGAACCTTTTATTCTTATTAATCTTGATATTAAATCTCAATCTTCTATTTCCGATTTATTAAATTATTATTATTCTACAGAAACAAGAATAAACGATGAATGGATTTGTGATAAATGTAAAACTAAATCTAAATATGATAAATCAATATCTATTTGCAAATATCCAGAAATTTTATTTATATCTCTAAATCGTTTTAAAGATATTAATACAAAAAATTCAGATATCGTTAATATCGATGTACAATTATTTTTACGTAAAATTTATTCGCTTCGTAGTATTGGTTATCATTTCGGAAATTTAAATTCTGGTCATTATAATTGTATTTGTAAAAATAATGATAATAATTTTATATTATATGATGATAATAATGTTATTAATATTAATAATATTGAACCACTATTACAAACACAAAACTCATATATATTATGTTATGAATAAAAATTGATATTCATTTTTTTTATTATTATAATAAGAATGTCTTATTATAAATTACGTGATTGGATAGATATTGAAAAATTAAACCATGATTTATTGGCTTTTAATAAATATGCTATTGAATTATTAGAAGACAAAAATATAAATTTTAATTTTTTAAGTGAAAATCCTAACGCCATTGAAATTCTTGAAAAAAATAAAAATAAAATTCATTGGTATTATTTGAGTGAAAATCCTAATGCTATTCAACTTCTTCAAAAAAATAAAAATAAAATTGATTGGAATAAATTGTCCAAAAATCCTAATGCTATCGAACTTTTAAAAGAAAATCAAAATAAAATTAATTGGTCTATTTTATCAGCCAATCCTAATGCTATTGAACTATTAAAAGAAAATCAAGATAAAATTAATTGGTCGTATTTATCATCTAATCCAAATGCAATCGAACTATTAAAAGAAAATCCAGATAAAATTAGATGGGATAATTTATGTTATAATTCAAATGCTATTCCTATTTTACGTAAAAATAAAGATAAAATAAGTTGGTTTATATTATCATCTAATCCTAATGCCATAAAATTATTAAAGGAAAATCCAAAAAAAATTAATTGGTATTCTTTATCATCTAATCCAAATGCAATCGATTTATTAAGAAAAAATAAAGATAAAATTAATTGGTCTAATTTATCTAAAAATCCTAATGCAATTGAACTTTTAGAAGAAAATAAAGATAAAATATCTTATTCGATGTTATCAATTAATCCTTCTATATTTACATATGATTATAAAAAAATTAAAAAAGATTTTGAAGAATTAGCAGAAGAAATAATTAAAAAAGCTCTTCATCCTAAAAGAATATTTAAATTAATTGAACAATACGGAGAAGACGAAATTTATAATAATTATTTTGATGATTAAAAAAATGATTCTTAAATTTATTTATTTTTTGTAATGTTTCAACCTTCTTTAAAAATGCATAATTGGATTAATAAAAATAAATTAAATTATAATATATTATCTGTTAATTTAAATGCTATTGATTTTTTAAAAGAAAATAAAAATAAAATTAGATGGGATAATTTATCCATGAATTATAATGCAATTCCTATTTTATTGGAAAATAAAGATAAAATTGATTGGTTTATATTATCTGAAAATCTTAATGCTATCGAACTTCTTAAAGAAAATCAAGATAAAATTAATTGGTCTTTATTATCATCTAATATAAATGCAATTGAAATTTTAAAAGAAAATCAAGATAAAATTAATTGGTCTATTTTATCAGCTAATCCTAATGCTATTGAAATTTTAAAAGAAAATCAAGATAAAATTGATTGGTATCATTTATCATCAAATCCTAATGCAATTGAAATTTTGAAAGAAAATAAAGATAAAATTAATTGGCATAGTTTATGTTATAATATTAATGCTATTCAACTTTTAAAGGAAAATCAAGATAAAATTGATTGGTTTATATTATCTAAAAATCCAAATGCTATCGAAATTTTAAAAGAAAATCAAGATAAAATTAATTGGTATTCTTTATCATTAAATCCTAATGCAATTCAACTTCTTAAAGAAAATAAATATAAAATTGATTGGGATAATTTATCATCTAATCCTAATGCAATTCAACTTCTTAAAGAAAATCCGATAAAAATTAATTGGTCTTTATTATCATCTAATCCAAATGCAATAGAATTATTAAAAGAAAATCAAGATAAAATTTATTGGGATATGATTTCATTTAATCCTTCTATTTTTACATATGATTATGAAAAAATTAAAAAGAATTTTGAAGAATTAGCAGAAGATATAATTAAAATAGCTCTTCATCCTAGAAGAATATTTAAATTAATTGACCAATATGGAGAAGATGAAATTTATAATAACTATTTTGAAGATTAAAAAAAATGATATTTCTATTTTTATTTTTTTTGTAATATGTTTCAACCTTCTTTAAAATTACATAATTGGATTAATAAAAATAAAATAAATTATGAATTATTAGCATTTAATACAAATTCTATTGATTTATTTAAAGATGAAAATAATTATATTATTAATTGGTCATATTTATCATCTAATATAAATGCAATTGAAATTTTAAAAGAAAATCAAGATAAAATTAATTGGTATTCTTTGTCATTAAATCCTAATGCTATTGAACTTCTTAAAGAAAATCAAGATAAAATTAGTTGGGTTAATTTATCTGAAAATCCTAATGCAATTGAACTTCTTAAAGAAAATCGAGATAAAATTAATTGGTGTTATTTATCATTAAATCCTAATGCTATTGAACTTTTAAAAGAAAATCAAAATAAAATTAATTGGTATTCTTTATCATCTAATCCAAATGCAATTGAACTTTTAAAAGAAAACCAAGATAAAATAGATTGGATAGTATTATCATCTAATCCTAATGCAATTGAACTTCTTAAAGAAAATCAAAATAAAATAGATTGGTGTAATTTATCTAGAAATCCGAGTGCAATTGAACTTTTAAAAGAAAATCAAGATAAAATTAATTGGTCTTTATTATCATCTAATCCAAATGCAATTGAACTATTAAAAGAAAATCAAGATAAAATTAATTGGTATGAGTTGTCAAAAAATCCTAATGCAATTGAATTATTAAATAAAAACAAAGATAAAATATATTGGTTTCATTTAAGTTATAATAAAAATGCAATCGAACTTTTAAAAGAAAATCAAGATAAAATTAAATGGAATATGATTTCCTTAAATCCTTCGATTTTTACATATGATTATGAAAAAATTAAAAAGAATTTTGAAGAATTAGGAGAAGAAATAATTAAAAAAGCTCTTCATCCTAAAAGGATATTTAAATTAATCGACCAATATGGAGAAGAAGAAGTTTATAATAATTATTTTGAAGATTAAATTTTTAATAATTATTTTATTTATTGGGTTTTTGATATTATCATTTAAAAATTATTCTTTAATAAAAAATGAATTTAATATTATCATTTAAAATAATATGAATTATTCTTTATTGAAATTGAGAGATTGGATTGATATTAATTGTATTGATTTTGATGTTGTATGTGGTAATCCAAATGCAATAAATTTAATTAAAGAAATTATTAAAAATAATAGTAATTTAATTAATTGGTCTAATTTATCATTAAATCCAAATGCT
>JACCED012344894.1_pt1 | contig 13733 bp, 13 predicted proteins | sample 7455021 | NCBI WGS metagenome assembly JACCED01 (sample SAMN15323456, study PRJNA562643) | freshwater metagenome | isolation source: river surface water | place: USA:Blue River Watershed | collected 2017-08-19 | reverse complement strand
TATCGGCTGATTTGTTTTGATGAATTTCACGTATCGGATATCGCAGACGCGATGATTCTTGAACGGCTGCTGAGCGCCTTATTCGATAGCCGGGTGGGTTTTATCATGACGTCGAACTATCATCCTGACGATCTTTATCCCGATGGCCTGCATCGCGACCGTATGTTGCCAGCCATTGCACTTCTGAAGGAGCACCTGGATATCGTAAAAGTGGATGGCGGAATCGATTATCGGCGTCTCGCCCGGGGCCAATTTAGGGCCTACATCACACCGCTAAACGCCGAAACAGAGCACGAAATTCAAGTGATTTTCGATCGGCTTGCCAGTGGGCAGCGCCAGCAGCTGTCGGGCGCAGCGCTCAATACCGAGCCCACTTTACAGATCGAGAGCCGCGAGATCCGAGCGCTTAAGCGTTGCGGCCGTGTGATCTGGTTTGATTTCGAAACCCTGTGTGGCGGGCCCCGGTCACAAAACGACTACCTCGAGCTCACCCAGCAGTTCGATACCGTACTGCTCTCCGGGGTGCCCGTGATGACTGCTGCAATGTCCTCCGAGGCACGACGTTTCACCTGGCTTGTTGACGTGCTCTACGACCACAAAGTCAAGCTCATCATCTCAGCGCAGGCGGAGGCCGAGAAGCTTTATGTGGAGGGGGTCCTGGCCAACGAGTTTAGTCGAACTGCCAGTCGGCTTACCGAGATGCAATCGGAAGACTACCTGGCTTCTGCACAGCGCGACGTGCAAAGCCGTTTCTAAAACTCTTTTGCACTTAGGACTCGGCTTGGCTCTCGGCAAGCCGTCCACGGGCTATGAACCCTGGATTACGCCAGTCCATCTTTCCGTAGAGGAGGGGGCTTCCGTCAAGGCAACGAACTGTTCCGCCGGCTGCCTGAACAATCGCCTGGCCGGCGCAGGTGTCCCACTCCATTGTCGGACCGCGACGGATATAAAGGTCTGCCGTTGCCTCGGCGATGCGGCCGAATTTTAAGGCGGAGCCCAGATGGTCATGGCGCATACCGGGCTGATGAAGCTGCGACTGGCCACTGCGACGGCTAGAGATCTGAATCCCGCCTGCTGCAGGCATCTTGCGGCACCGAATCTCCTGCCAATTCTTTTCGGCGTGCGACTTGCGTTGGGCAGAAAGTGTTTGTCCGCCGCGATACATAGTGCCCTGAATGGGCGCGTAGAGCATGCCAAAGAAAGCCTCTTGGCCTACCACGAGGCCACAATTGATACTGAACTCTCCCGTTCGGGCGATGAACTCCCGAGTTCCATCCAGCGGATCAATCAGCCAGTAAGCCTCGGCTGACTTAAGACGACTGTTTAACTGCGACTGACTGCGATGGTGTTGGCTATCTTCCTCAGAAACGATCGGCCAGGATGGTGTGAGGCCTGCGAGTGCAGCTACCAGCAGGTGATGGCTCGCGAGGTCCGCCTCGGTGACGGGGGTCTGGTCATGCTTAGTCTGAATTCGATGTTCGGGCTGTTCGTAGATTTCTGCGATAGCACGGCCGGCCTGCAGCAGAATTGGCTCTAAGCGTTGGGCAATCTCCAAAAGGTCGATGCGGGATGGCTGTTTTTGTTGGGGCAAGGGATAATCCAAGGCTATGCTGAAGTCGCTGATTCTCCCACGGACCCTGATCCTGGCTAGCCTATTGGCAGGCCTCCCGCCATCAGGACTGCCGGCTGATCCCGATGCTGATCTTCGGGAAAAACGGCCACCCCATGAGCGATTAATTGAACAGATTGAGTCCGAACGGCTTGCGTTTCAGCGGGATCTAGCGAGCCGCGAGGCGGCCTGCCTAAAGCGATTTTTCTCCTCGCGCTGCCTGGATGAAATCCGGACTGAGCATCTAAAGCGTATGCGGGAGTTTGACCTGCGTCGGGAAGCGGAACTGCAAGCACTGCGGGACATTGATGCGGAAATTCGTGCGCGCAATCGCAGCCGGCGTACCGAAAAGAAGTCAGAGAGCGGGTCCCAATGAAATTTCTGCAGGATGTTCGCACTCTGCAACTCAGGGTGCTTGAGCTTGAGGCCGAGCATCGTGAGCTCGACCACCTGATTGAGCAGCTCCAACAAGACGGATCTCGAGATGAGCTACAGATTCGACGACTAAAAAAACGAAAGCTCCAGCTTAAAGACCAGATCGCAACGCTGCAGGCCCAGCTCTCCCCGGATGTCCCCGCTTAAGGATCTGTTCTCCGACGCCGGTCCGATTTCTCGGTCAGGGCCCGGCTATCGATTCAGACCCGGCCAGCTTGCGTTGGCTGAATCCATTTTGCAGACGCTAAGCCAGAAACAAACTCTGCTTGCAGAGGCCGGCACCGGCGTGGGAAAGACCTTTGCATATCTGGTACCGCTGATGCTGGCCTCCGGTAAGTCAATCGTTTCGACAGCGACACGGCACCTCCAGGATCAGATCTATGAGCGGGATCTGCCACGCATTAAGTCGGCGCTTGGTGTTTCGATTCAGACTGCCGTACTGAAGGGCCGCGGGAACTATCTCTGCCTATATCGCATGGAGCGGGCAAAAGAGCAGGGCCGTTTTCAACGGCCTGAGGATGCCCATTTATTTTCTGAGATCGTGTCATTTTCGAGCCTGACGTCGACAGGTGATATTGCCGAATGCAGTGCTGTGCCAGAACAATCTCCCGTCTGGGCGATCGCCACCTCGACACGAGAAAACTGTTTGGGGCAACAGTGCCCGAAATTATCTGAGTGTTTTGTGATGTCGGCCCGGCAGCGCGCTGCCGAGGCGGATTTATTGATTGTGAATCATCATTTACTGTGCGCTGATATGGCATTACGAGATGAGGGTTTTGGGGAACTCTTGCCCTCGGTGGATCATGTCGTCATTGATGAGGCCCACGTACTGCCAGAGATTGCAACAGACTTTTTCAGCCAATCGGTCTCCACGCAGGCGTTAAGCGGCCTGGCCCGCGACAGTTTGGCGATCGGCATGGAGCACGCTCGGGATGGCGCCTCCTGGCCTGATCTCTGCGGAGGGGTTGAGCGTACCCTTATGGAAATGAGAGCGCTTCTCACTGACGGCGTGAATCGTGAGGTTTCATCAAAGACTTATTCTTCCCAGGGTCGACTGGGGTGGGATCAGCTATCTGCAAGTGATGCGCAACGCTGGATGATCGCGCTTACAGGTATCGGAGAATCGCTTTCAGCACTGCAGGGGGCGCTTTCCATCAACGCAGATCGTCACGCGGAAATCGCGCAGCTTGCAGCATTTTCGCTAGAACTCAGCCAGCGCCTGGAGGCGTTCCAGGAGAGTGCGCCAGAAGTGATGGATGTCCGATGGATGGAGTTCTCCCGCTATGGAGTCACCTTAAGACGCACCCCTTTTGAGATTGCGGCGCGCTTTCAACAAGAGATGGCACGGCAGCCTAAATCCTGGGTCATGCTGTCGGCGACTCTCGCTATCGCAGGCCGATTCGATCATTTTCAAAGGCGGCTTGGCCTTCAGGATGCGGCAACACTCATTGCGGAAAGCCCCTTTGATTTTCAGAAGCAAGGTCTGCTACTCGTGCCACAGGATCTGCCTGACCCAAAATCGCTGGATCATATTTGGCAGCTACTCCATCAGGTGACGATTCAAGAGTTACTGAGCGCTGTAAGGGGCGGTGTGTTTATTCTGTGTACCTCTCATCGTGCAGTCGGCCTTGCTGCGCAGTGGGCCACGCATTGGGCTGCCTCTCATCCCGAGCGGCACATTCTGGTACAGGGTCAGGCGCCGCGGCCGGTACTCATTGAGCAGTTTCGAAGCCATGGCGCGGCTTTGCTGATTGGCAGTCACAGCTTTTGGGAGGGTGTAGATGTGCCGGGCGACGCGCTAAGCCTCGTACTGATTGATAAGCTTCCTTTTGCGCCGCCCGACGACCCGGTCTTGCGCGCTCGATCCAAATGGTGCGAGGCTCAAGGTGCCGATGCATTCTCAACAATTCAGGTGCCTGAGGCGGCGATATTACTGAAGCAGGGTGTTGGCCGGCTTATCCGATCTGAATCAGATCGCGGCGTGGTGGTGATCGGAGATCGGCGGCTCGCCGAGACTGGCTACGGCCGGCGCATTTTACGAAGCTTGCCAAATTTTTCTCGGACTCGAAATACTCAAGACGCATTGCAGTGGCTTGCTGCAAACGGACACAATCGCCCATCAGCGCCGGCACATTTCAACTCACCAGAACTTGAGTCTTGAGAAAGCAGACGGCGTAGCTGTCGGTCTTGCGGCGACAGGCTTTTTGCCTTTTGGGTCGTAGGCGGATTTTAGGTAGACGCTTGCGGGAAAGTTGTTCTGCAATACCCGACGTGCATCAGCACTTAACTCGGAGAGGCCCAGCTGCTCATAGCCATTCATCATGATAGCCAGCGCTTCTTCAATTGCGGGGGCCTCCTGATACTGTTTCACCACGGCCTGGGCCCGGTTGACCGCCGCTAAGGTTGCACCACGGCGGTAGTAGAAGCGCGCAACGTGAACATCGCTCGAAGCCAGCATATTGACAAGAAACGTCAGGCGCCCCGAGGCGTCATCTGCATAGGGGCTATTGGGAAATCGTGTGATCAGTTCTTTGAAGCTGTCAAAGGCCTCTCGCGCAGCCTTCGGGTCTCGCTCAGAGAGATCCTCTCCGGTAAAATAGGCCATTAGATTCGAACGGTCATTGAAGTTGACCAGGCCTTTTAAGTAGAGCACGTAATCGATGCGTTCATGGTTGGGATAGAGCTTGGAGAAGCGATCGATCGCCGCAAGTGCGAGTGCGTTTTCACCCTCCTTCCAGTGCACAAAAGCCGTGTCAAGCTGGGCCTGCTGAGCGTGACGGCCGAAAGGGTATCGGGATTCGAGTTTTTCAAGCATCTTGAGCGCCGCGGCCCAGTTGCCCGAAGCGATTTCATCTTTCGCCTCTGCGTACAATTTGTCTGCGCTCCAGCTTAATGTCTCGTCGCGAGCAAGGCTGGTGGCGCCGCATCCCTGAAGCGATAGCCCCATGGGTATCGCCACAAAAAGCAGGGCCAACAGAGATATAACGCGGGCAAATCGCTGATGAACAGCAGCAAGCATGAGAGGGCCGGGGGCGGAAAGCACGATGCGATCGATTATATCGACCAAGAAGAGGCCGACCTCTCGTCGCTTGAGCAGGTCACCGTTCAGACGTATGAGATCGTCGTGCCCGCAACATCCGACGGAGTCCGACTCGACCGCATGCTCGCTGATGCGTTTCCCGATCTCTCTCGAACCCATTTGCAAAAGTGGATCACCGATGGCCAGCTAAAGCTTGACCAAAGGCCCGCCTTGAAGCCCAGCCAAGTGGTGCGAGAGGGCCAGAGGCTGCGGATTACGATCCCAGAGGTGCCCCAGACCGAGTCCTGGCTGGCTGAGTCGATGCACCTTGCGATTGTTTTTGAAGATTCGGAGCTGCTGGTCATCAATAAGCCCGCCGGCCTCGTCGTGCATCCGGCTGCCGGCCATCCGCAAGGCACGCTCGCGAATGGCTTGATTGGCCATGCCCCCGAGATGGCGCTTGTCCCGCGGGCGGGAATCGTGCATCGGCTCGATCGTGACACGAGCGGCCTTCTGGCCGCGGCCAAGACACTGGCTGCCCAGGTCGGGCTAGTCCGGCAGTTACAGGCCAGACAGGTCCACCGCACCTATTGGGCATTGGCCTGGGGGTGCCCGAAACCGGGAGTCTTAACAACTTGGTTTGGACGCGACCCGAAGGACCGTCAAAAGATGGCGGTTCTGCCAGATGGAAAAGGCAAGGAGGCAATCACAAGAATCGAATCGACGCAGACGGGCCTGCTATTTGGGCAGCCCGTTAGCCTTGTCAGGATCAATCTCGAGACTGGAAGAACTCATCAGATCAGGGTTCACCTTGAGCATTTAGGATGTCCAATTGTGGGAGATCCAACCTATTCACGACGTTCTCCACACGCCAATAAGCTTTCTGGGGGAAAAGACAGAATCTCTGGCCTTATTCCTGGCCAGGCGCTTCACGCCCAGAGTCTCGAATTTCTGCATCCGGGCTCTGGTCAGCCAATGCGATTTTCCTGCCCGCCCCCTGAGGGGCTTCAAAAGCTTTTAAGTCTTGCCGGCCTCGAAAAAGTCTTGCCGCCATGAATCGCCCGATTATCCCCACTCCCGCAGCCCTTATGCCTCTAGTTCAGTGGCTCGAGCCCGGCTTTGAGCATGTGTCAGACGGTATCGACTCCATTTCGGGGCTTTTTCCGCCAGGGGTCGTCGCGTTTCAGACCTACCGCAGCGGCGGCACATCCGAAGGGCCTTACGCGAGTTTCAACTTGGCATCCCACGTCGGGGATCGAGAGGCACTAATTAACCAAAACCGAAGCCGGCTTGAAAAATGTTGCGCAACAAAGCCTATCTGGCTCGAGCAGATTCATGGGGCCAGAGTGCTTGAGTTGGACAGCCCAGAGGACTGGACGGGCTCCAATTCCGTTGCTGATGCGGCGCTGACTGGCCAAACTGGCTATGCGAGCGCAGTCATGACCGCGGATTGCCTGCCAATTTTAATTTCTTTAACCCGCGCCCGATGCGTCCTCGCTATCCATGCCGGCTGGCGAGGACTTCTCGCTGGCGTCATCGAGGCTGGCCTTCAGGCCGCAGCAAAAAGGCAGCAGGGGCGCGACCAGTGGTCAATTTGGATGGGGCCTTGTATTGGCCCGGACTCTTACGAAGTGGGGCCCGAGGTACGGGAGGCGTTTCTTGACCGGAGCCCATACGCCGGTTTAGCTTTTCGCGCGTCAAGAACCAAGGCGGATAAGTTTTATGCTGACTTGAGGGCGCTCGCGCAGCAGATCATGTTTCGATGGTTTGAGTCGCACCCCGAGGTTCTACTGACCAGCGGGTCAGAGATCGACGCCGCTGGCAAGCCGATTCGTATCGGCGTGAACAGTGAGTGCACTTACCGGGATGAGGCCCGCTATTTCTCGTTTCGGCGTCAGTCAGTAACCGGCCGAATGGCGAGCCTGATCGCGCTAAAACCCATTTGACACTGCATATTTCGCTATGCAGAATCAAACGCACAAGACCGAGACAGGCAGGGGAGTAGAGCGTCGATGCAGCGCGATCAGGAGTCAGAAAAAAAGCCGGCAAAGCCGCGGATCCGGCCAAAAAAAACTGCGGTGGCCCGCAGTGCAACGTTGAAGGCCCAAAGCAAGCCAAGGCGTGATCCCGTTGCAGCTGCTGAGCCGAACCCGGTTGCTGCAGCACTCTCTGCGAATATTCCGAAGCTGCCCAGCATGCAGCTGATTCCCGAACGCATGCAGGCCATCCAAAAACAGTACCTCGAGGACCTGAGCCGCGTCCTGGTGTCAAAGCCGGAAATGGAGAAGATGGCTGCCCAGGATAAGCGGTTCGATAACCCGACTTGGCTGGATTCGTTTTTCACTGGTATCGCCGCCCTCTATGTACTTAATGCCAAGACCTTAACCGCCATGACCGATGCGGTGCAGACCGACGCCAAAACACAAGCCCGCCTGAAATTTCTGGTGCAACAGTGGGTGGATGCGACTTCTCCAGCCAACTTTTTTGCGACCAACCCTGAGGTCCACAAGAAAATGCTTGAGTCACAGGGCGAAAGCCTGCGATCCGGAATCGAGAACCTCGTCCACGACATGCGTAAAGGCCGAATCTCGCAGACGGATGAGACCGCCTTTGAGATTGGGAAAAATGTTGCCGTCACGCCGGGCGAAGTCGTTTACCAAAATAAGCTGTTGCAGCTGATTCAATACAAACCGACCACACAAAAGGTGGGGGCGGTGCCGATCCTGTTTGTGCCACCCAGCATCAATAAGTTCTACATCATGGACCTGCAACAAAACAGCTCCTTGGTGAAGTTCACGGTCGACCAGGGCAACACGCTATTTCTCGTCAGCTGGATCAATGAGCAGAACGAGAACAGTCAGCTGACTTGGGATGACTATGTGAGCGAGGGTATTCTCAAGGCAATTGATGTCGTGCTGGATATTACTGGCCAGCCCAAGACCAATGTGTTGGGGTTTTGTATTGGCGGAACAATCGCGGCCACTGGTCTGGCGCATTTAGCGGCGCGCAATGAAGATAAGGTCAACAGTTTCACCCTGATGACAAGCCTGCTGGATTTCTCTAACACCGGGGTGCTCGATGTCTTTATCGACGAGCAGCACTGCCGAATGCGTGAGCAGCAGCTTGCCAAGGGCGGGCTAATGAAAGGCAGCGAGCTCTCCAGTACTTTTTCTTTCTTACGGCCCAATGATCTCGTCTGGAACTATGTTGTGAACAACTATCTGAAGGGTGAAAAACCAATGCCCTTCGATTTGCTGTACTGGAACTCCGACAGCACCAACCTTCCTGGGCCATTTTTCGCCTGGTATTTGCGCAACATGTACCTCGAGAACAATCTCGTGAAGAAAAATCGGCTCACGGTTGCCGGCCAGAAAATGGATCTCTCCAGTATAAAGATTCCGACATACGCAATGGGGGCGCGTGAGGATCACATCGTGCCCTGGGATGCGGCATGGAAATCAGCCCAGGCGCTTGGAGGCCCAAAGCGATTCGTACTGGGCGCGAGCGGCCATATCGCTGGATCGATCAATCCGGCATCGAAAAATAAGCGCAGCTTTTGGGTCAACGAGAATTCGGCCGCTAACTCACCGCAGCAGTGGCTCGATGGTGCCACCGAGGTAGCCGGCAGCTGGTGGAACGACTGGGCCAAGTGGCTGTCAGATCATCGCGGTGAACTTGTGGATGCGCCACAACAGTGTGGAGCCAACCGATACAAGGCCATCGAGCCTGCACCCGGAAGCTATGTTCGTGTTCGAGCCGTCTCGGCAGCATAGAACAGCTTTCGATAACAAGACGAATTCATTTAAACGATTTCCAATCAGGAGAAAGACAACATGACACAGCGTATTGCGTACGTAACCGGAGGCATGGGGGGCATTGGCACCTCGATTTGCAGGAAGCTTCATGATGCAGGCCATCGGGTCATCGCAGGTTGTGGCCCGACGCGAGATGCGCAGAAGTGGCTGGATGAGCAAAAGAAGGATGGATACACCTTTTATGCCTCGGTAGGTAATGTGAGCAGCTGGGACTCGACTGTCGAGGCGTTTGCCAAAGTCCGCAGCGAGCATGGCAACCCCGACATCCTCATCAACAATGCTGGTATTACGCGCGATGGTGTCTTCACAAAAATGACGCGTGCCCAGTGGGACGAAGTAATCGATACCAACTTAAATAGCCTATTCAATGTCACCAAGCAGGTAGTCGAGGGCATGGCGGCAAAAGGTTGGGGCCGGATTGTGAATATTTCTTCGGTCAATGGCCAGAAGGGCCAGTTCGGTCAGACTAACTATTCCACCGCCAAAGCGGGCATCCATGGCTTTACGATGGCGTTAGCGCAGGAGCTTGCAGCAAAGGGCGTTACGGTGAATACCGTGTCTCCAGGCTACATTGGTACGGATATGGTCCGCGCCATCAAGCCTGAAGTCCTGGAAAAGATCGTGAATTCAATTCCAGTGAAGCGTCTCGGCACACCGGATGAAATTGGCTCAATTGTGACGTGGATCTCCTCGGAGGAGGGGGGTTTTGCCACGGGGGCCGACTTCTCGCTAAACGGTGGGCTCCACATGAGCTGATGCCGTGTAGTAAACCGGCGTTTACAAATCATCTCTTGAAAATTTAATTTTAGAAAAGCACCAGCCGCCTATGAATGACTCAGCCTCGCGTCTTATCAAAAAGTATCCTAACCGCCGACTGTATGACACCCAGACCAGCACTTACATTACGCTGGCCGATGTAAAGCAGCTGGTGTTAGCTGGGGAGTCATTTACGGTGATTGATGCAAAATCGTCTGAGGACTTAACCCGCAGCATCCTGCTTCAAATCATTCTTGATGAGGAGTCTGGTGGCGTTCCCATGTTTTCCGCCACGATGCTCTCGCAAGTCATTCGTTTTTATGGCAATGCGATGCAGGGCATGATGGGCGACTACCTGGAAAAGAATATTCAGGCGTTTGTAGAAATACAAAATAGCCTACAGGAGCAGTCGCGCCGGCTCGTCGACTCGAAAGGCGGAGCATTTCCATCCGCCGATGCCTGGACACAGTTTATTCAAGGTCAAGCCCCGATGATGCAAAACCTGATGTCCAATTACATCGATCAGAGCAAGAATGTATTTATGCAAATGCAAGAGCAGATGCAGAAAAATACGCAGTCCATGTTCCAGGGCTTTCCCTTTCCCGGCGCAAAGACCGACGACACCAAGAGAGAATGACCTCAGCCCGCGTTGGCTTTGTTTCGCTGGGCTGCCCCAAGGCGCTGGTTGACTCTGAGCGCATCATCACGCAGCTGCGGGCCGAAGGCTATGAGATTGCCCCTGACTACGAGGATGCGGACCTTGTTGTCGTTAACACCTGTGGGTTTATTGATGATGCAGTTCAGGAAAGCTTAGACGCTATCGGCGAGGCCTTGCAGGAAAACGGCAAGGTCATTGTGACGGGCTGCCTGGGTGCGAAGGCCTCGGGATCGGGTAATAACCTTGTAAAAGAGCTGCATCCGAGTGTACTTGCAGTGACTGGGCCGCATGCAACCGCAGAAGTGATGCAGGCTGTCCATCAATACCTACCCAAGCCGCATGATCCCTTTACGGACCTGGTACCGGAGCAGGGGATTCGCTTAACACCTCGGCATTACGCCTACCTAAAGATCTCTGAAGGTTGTAACCACCGGTGCAGCTTTTGCATTATCCCCAGCATGCGTGGCGATCTGGTCTCCCGGCCGATTGGTGAAGTCATGCGCGAGGCGGAAAGCCTCGTGAGGTCTGGTGTAAGAGAGCTACTGGTGATCTCGCAAGATACGAGCGCCTACGGTGTAGACCTGCAATACCGGACTGATTTCGTGGCAGGCCGGCCGGTTCGCAGCCGCATGACGGAGCTCTGTAAAGAATTGGGCCAGCTGGGTGTCTGGGTGCGTCTGCATTATGTCTATCCCTATCCGCATGTGGACGAGATTGTTCCGCTGATGGCTGAAGGAAAAATTCTTCCCTATCTGGATGTGCCGCTCCAACATGCCCATCCAGCGGTTTTGAAGCGCATGAAACGGCCCGCCAGCGGAGAGCGCAATCTCGAGCGCATTCAATCTTGGCGATCTATTGCACCTGAGATCACGATTCGTAGCACATTTATCGTGGGGTTTCCCGGCGAGACCGAGGCAGAGTTTGAGAGCCTGCTCGAGTTTCTAGGACAAGCCGAGTTAGACCGCGTGGGCTGCTTTGCCTACTCTCCCGTCGAGGGTGCAACAGCGAATGACCTTCCGGACCCAGTTCCTGAGGCGATTCGGCTTGAACGACACGGGCGGTTCATGCAGACCCAAGCAGCAATATCGCAGCGACGTCTGCGCCGGTGGGTCGGCAAACGGGTTCGAGTGCTCGTCGATGACATTGATCAATCGCAGGGCATACTTATCGGGCGTACCATGGCAGATGCACCCGAGATTGACGGAATAGTGCGGATCACGCCTGATCCGAATTCGCGCCATCCGGTGCCCGTTCGAATTGGTGACTGGGCGACGGTTGATATTGTTGATTCAGATGCCCATGACTTAGATGGAATTTTTATTAGGGAGACATCCGTATGAGAGAAGTTGTCGTTTTAAGCGCAGTCCGTTCCGCGGTAGGCGGTTTCGGAGGAACGTTATCCGGCATCGAGCCGGCTGATCTTGGCGGCATGGTCATGAAAGAGGCCGTGAAGCGGGCAGGGGTTGATCCCGGAAAAATAAATTATGTGTCGGTAGGCAATTGCATTCCGACCGAATCTCGCTCGCCTTACCTTGCCCGAGTCGCCGCAATCAACGCCGGACTCTCAATGGAGTCGGTTGCCGTGACGCTAAATCGGTTATGCGGCTCCGGCCTTCAGGCGATTGTCTCCACCTCACAGGCGATCATGCTGGGAGACTGCGATTTCGGCGTGGGGGGTGGTGCAGAAAGCATGTCCCGGGGCGGATATCTGTCGACGGCGATGCGCACTGGCGCCCGAATGGGCGATACAAAAATGATCGATATGATGGTTGCCACGCTGACCGATCCGTTTGGTGTGGGCCACATGGGTATCACGGCAGAGAATCTTGCGGTTAAGTGGAAGATCTCTCGCGAGGAGCAGGATGCGTTTGCGCTCGAGTCGCAGAATCGGGCTGCCAAGGCGATCGCGGAGGGCCGCTTTAAAAGCCAAATTGCGCCGATCACCATCTCGACCCGCAAAGGCGATGTCATCTTTGATACCGATGAGCACCCCAAAGCCACGAGTCTCGAGGCGCTTGGCAAGATGAAGCCGGCATTTAAAAAAGATGGCACTGTGACTGCGGGTAACGCCTCAGGCATTAATGACGGCGCATCGTTTTTCGTTCTAGCTGAGGCGAAGGCCGCTGCGAGCGCAGGCTACAAGCCAATCGCCCGACTGGTGAGTTACGCCGTTGCAGGTGTGCCGAATGAAATCATGGGCGAGGGCCCCATACCAGCTTCGAAAATCGCGCTTCAACGCGCTGGATTGGGCTTAGAGAAGATGGATGTCATTGAGTCTAATGAGGCATTCGCTGCTCAGGCGTTGGCGGTGACTAAGGGCCTAGGCCTTGATCCCGCCAAGACCAATGTCAATGGCGGTGCAATTGCCTTAGGCCACCCCGTCGGCGCCTCAGGCGCGGTGATTGCAACCAAGGCACTGCATGAGTTGCATCGCGTTAGCGGCAAGTACGCCCTGGTCACGATGTGCATCGGCGGCGGCCAAGGTATTGCCGCAGTCTTTGAGCGCCTCTAACTAAGTCTTCAGCCCGAGTACCTGCACCCGCTTGTTGTGAAAGCGGAGCAGGGCACTCAGGGTATGCATGGCCTGCAGGGTGCTGGGCACCTGACCCGTCTCAATCCTTTGCTGATCACTCACAGTGGCATAGATCTGGTGCCGCTGGGCTTTAATCATTTCGCAAAGGTTCTTAGTGACGTTTTTCGCTACTGTTGGATTAGTTTTTACAATAATTTCGAAGGCTGGTGCCGGAAGAAACAGTAGTTGGGTGATCTCAATGGAATCGACAGAGGCTGATCGGGGCTGACCATCAATCAAACCAAATTCGCCTACCGAGGCTCCCGGCTCTAAGGTGGCTAGAATTTTTAGTGTCTCGCCGTTGGCAGCCGGTAGATAGACGCGCAGCCTTCCCTTGAGGAGAACATACAGGCCGGTTGGTTTGTCGCCAATGTGAAAAATGGTGGTGTCCGCCTCAAAGTCCTCAGTCTTGGTGTACTGCATGATCGTCATGAGATCTGCGGTGCCCAGCCCCTTGAAAAATGAGATGTTTCCGATCGCGGCAGTGTCCATAGTCGCAGCGGTTATGGGTTGATGATGCGATGGTCAGTCCGCAAAATTATTCCTCTGAAAGCCCTTCGAGCGTCGGGATTGGCCCCAGCGCCTTCGCCTTCGGGTCGTAGCGATCGGTCGGGTTTTTGTCGTCGAGTGCCTCACCGATCGTGATTCGTGTATTGCCTTGCGGGCGGGCAGGGGTATTGCCGGCGAATGCTTCTGGCCCAGGCATCCCGCGAAGGGCCTCGCCAGCGCGGCCTCGGCCCGCCTGATAAAACTCCCCCCGCTCCTGAGCGCGCATCATGCTGGGCCCAAGGCGGCCTTTTTCCAAAGGCGCCTTGAGATACTCAGCCGGGTGTTGGATGCTGTTGACCTTGACCGCGTAGCGGCCGTTT
>JACCED011130861.1_pt1 | contig 13737 bp, 11 predicted proteins | sample 7455021 | NCBI WGS metagenome assembly JACCED01 (sample SAMN15323456, study PRJNA562643) | freshwater metagenome | isolation source: river surface water | place: USA:Blue River Watershed | collected 2017-08-19 | reverse complement strand
TGGCGGCGGCTTACTTTTCGGTGCGCGGCTGCTTGCCGGTTCCGGACTTGGTTTCCGGCGCGGGTCGGCGGGAGGCCGGGAGCGCTTGGCCGAGGGCGTGGTCGGCAGGGGTGAGGCCGCGGCGGAAGCCCTTGAAGGCATACGGCGTCGGCTCGAACGGATCGACGTAGCGCACGTCGGTCTGTGCGGGAATGGGCAGCTCGAAGCCCCAGAGCACGCCGTTGATCACCATGCGGCGGAGGCCCTCGTTGGTGAGATCGGTGGCGGCGCCGAGGGTGGTGCAGAAGACGCGGTTGGTCTTGCCGGAAGACTGTGTGGAGAGGCGCGTCCAGGCGATGGGCATGGCGGGGTCGTTGATGCCCTGCTCGACGTTGTCGGCTTTGCGGACCTTGCGGTAGGAGTCCGGCGGGGAAGCGGGATCCATCGAGGTGAGCACGAGGCCGCGCATGAGGATCGTGGAGCCGGGGGCGGGGTTGGTCTCGTAGACGCCGGAGTCGCCGTGGACGAGGCCGACGCCGCGGAGGATCGGGTGTGCCTCGGCGCCGGGTTCGACGATGCCGCGGGTGGCGCCTTTGCGATTGGGGCCCCAGTGGCTGACCCAGTTTTCGCCGAGGACCTCGCGGCCGAAATTGTTGAAGGCCTTGTAGGTCGAGGGGTGATTGGCGGGGAAGCGGAAGGCGTGGGTGCTGGTGCGCAGGGCGACGATCGGCACGCCGCGGGCGACGGCGGCGGCGAAGTGGCGCATGGCGGCGTCGGGCCACTGGCGGAAACGGAGCGCCATCACGATGCCGTCGGCCGAATCCAGAGTCTCGATGCCGGGGATGCTGGTGTTGTTGTCGGGATTGATCGTGCCGTCGGGATCGAGCGCGAAGAGCACGGTGCAGCGGAAGCCGTGGCGCTGGCTGAGGATCTTGGCGAGCATCGGCAGGCCTTCCTCGCCGCGGTATTCCTCGTCGCCGGTGAGAAACACGAGGTGGCGGCCGGCTCCGGGGCCGGGTTTGGGTTCGTAGGTGATCGAGGTCGCCGTCGCGGCGGATGCCGCGGCGGGGGCGAGGACGAGGAGGACGAGCGCGAGCAGCAGGCGGGACATCGGCGGAGGAAGGTGGGAAACGATCGGCGGGTGTGGGGCAGGTGGGGGGAGATCTTACTTCTTCGCCTTCTTTTTGCCGGCACCGGGGATTTCGCGGTGCGACGGATCCATGATGTAGAGCTGTTCGGCCGAGGGCTCGCCGCCGAACTGTTTCCAATACTGCTCGGCGAAGGGATTGAGGCGCGGGCCGACGGCGGACTCGTTGACCATGCCGGCGCGGGCGGCTTTCCACCACGTGTCGTATTCGGCGGCGAGCCGCTTGACGACGTCGGGGTGCTGGGCGGCGACGTCCGTCTGTTGGCCGGGATCGGCGACGAGGTCGTAGAGCTCCCACGCGGGTTGCGTGCCGCCGCGGAGCGAGATGAGCTGCCAGCGCGGAGTGCGGAGGGAGCAGTTGGTGAACTTGGCCAGATCGGGATCGGAGAAACGCGGCCAGCGGCCGACGTGGGTGACGAGCGTGCGCTCGGGCCAGGCGGCCTGCGGGTTGGCGAAGAGCGGGACGAGGCTGCGGCCCTCGATCTGGCGCGTGAGAGCGGGTGTGAGTTTGGAGCCGGCGAGCTCGGCGAGGGTGGGAAAGAAGTCGATGTGGGCCGTGAGGGCGGGGACGTCGGCGGGCTTGAGGCGTGCGGGCCAGTGCCAGAGCGAGATGGCGCGCGTGCCGCCGACCCAGGGGCTGCCTTTCTGGCCGCGCATGCCGGCGTTGAAAACGCGGACACCGTTGGTGCCGCCGTTGTCGTTCATGAAGATGACGAGCGTGTCGCGCTCGGCGCCCCAGGCGCGGAGCCGGTCCATGAGGCGGCCGACGTTGTCGTCGATGTTGGCGATCATGCCGTAGAACTTCGCGGTGTTGGCGTCGGGGACCTTGCCGGCGTAGCGGGCTTCGTCCTCGGGGCGGACCTGGAGCGGTCCGTGTGGGGCGTTGGTGGGGATGTAGGCGAAGAATGGCTTTTTGCCGCGGACCCCGTCGATCCAAGTGAGGGCCTGCTGGAAAAAGACGTCGGTGCAGTAGCCGCGGGTTTTGACGAACTTTCCGTTGTGGCGGATGGCAGGATCGAAATAGGTGTTGCCCGGGGCGTCGCCGCAGGAGCCGGGATAGACCTGGCCGATGCCGCCGCCGCCGTGGATGAAGACCTCGTCGAAGCCGCGACGCTGCGGCTGGTAGGCGTCCTCGTCGCCGAGGTGCCACTTGCCGAAGATGCCGGTCGTGTAGCCGGCATCGCGGAGGACCTGCGCCAGCGTGGTGGCATCGAGGGTGAGGCGTTCGCGCTCGAAGATGGTGTGCGTGATGCCGTTCTTGAATTCGTGGCGGCCGGTGAAGAGGGCGCTGCGGGTGGGGGAGCAGGTGGGGCTGACGTGGAAATCCGTGAAGCGGACGCCGCCGGCGTGGAGTCGGTCGAGATTCGGCGTCTTGAGGACCGGATTACCGTGGGCGGAGAGATCGCCGTAGCCCTGGTCGTCGGTGAGGATGAAGACGATGTTGGGCGGCGTGGCGGAGGCGGCGAGGGCCGCGAGCGGGGCGAAGCAGAGCAGGGCGACGACGAGGCGGAGCAGGGGCATGGGTGGGACGATTTCGAAAGGGTGGGGCGAGGGGCAATGCCGGAGTTGGCCGGCGACAACCGCGGGGGAGCGGTGGACAAACGGGGCGGGGGGACGTTGAGTATCCGCACCCCACATGGCCATGCGTTTTCCGACCACGTTGTATGCGTCCGTCTTCCTGATCTGCTCCAGCCTCCCGCTCGTTGCGGCCGATGCGGCGCGACCGGCGGAGGCGGCTTATGAAACCGGGCGGCGGACGCGGGACGGGATCGGGAAGTATTATTTCGGGCGCGAGATCGCGCAGGTGATGGGGCATCAGGGGGCGGGCTGGCTGGAGCGACCGGAGCGCGAGGAGGAGGAGCGCACGGATCTGCTGGTGGAGGCCTTGGAGCTGAAGCCCGGGCAGGCGGTGGCGGATGTCGGCGCGGGGAGCGGATATTTCTCGTGGCGGATGGCGCGGAAGGTCGGGGAAAAAGGCACGGTCTACGCGGTGGACATCCAGCAGGAGTTTCTCGACCTGCTGATGGCGAACATGCGGCGGCGGAACGTGGGCGGAATCGTGAAGCCGGTGTTGGGCACGGTGCAGGATCCGAAGCTGCCGGCGGCGTCGTGCGACGTGATCCTGCTGGTCGATGTGTATCACGAGTTCGACCATCCCTTCGAGATGGCGCAGGCGATGGTGCGGGCGCTGAAGCCGGGCGGCAGGCTCGTGCTGGTGGAGTATCGCGGCGAGGATCCGGCGGTGCCGATCAAGCCGTTGCACAAAATGACGGAGGCGCAGCTCCGGAAGGAGATGGCGGTGCACCCGGGCGTGGAGTTCGAGCGCAACATCGGGACGCTGCCGCGGCAGCACATCGTGGTTTTCCGGCGGAAGTGACGGGGGAAGACGGGGGACGGGACGGAGGCGGGAATTCGGAGGCCAGGAAACCAGGAGCGAGAGCGGGGGTGGAGGGATCGGCTCTGGATTTCCGGCTCCCGGCAGGGGCGGGCGGAAAATCGAAGTGACATCGGGAAAGTGAAACCGCAGCGTCCGCGGCTCTGTGACGCTCCTCGCTTTCCACGCTGTCGTGATCACCCTCGGCATCCTGAGCATGGGCTTTCAGCTGCTCGCGTCGCGCCTGCTGAATCCGCATTTCGGCTCCGCGATCGATGTGTGGTCGTGGTTGATCTCGACGTTTCTCGCGGCGTTCAGCGCGGGGGCGATGCTGGGCGGGTGGATCAGCGCGCTGGACCGGCCGCGCCGCAGCGGCTGGCAGATCGCGATGGCGGTGCTGGCGGTCGCGGCCCTCGGGTTTACGGCGATGTTAGGCAAGACGGTGATCGGCGCGCTGGAGTCGAGCCTGGAGCCGGGGCAGGTGCCGATCGTGCTCTCGTGCGTGCTGGTGTTTTTCTTCCCGGTGCTGGCGCTGTCGTCGTTCACGCCGCAGTGCGTGCAATACATCGCCGCGAACGGCGTGCCGCCGGGGCGGGCTTCGGGCGTGGTCTATGGGGTGAGCACACTCGGGAATATTCTCGGCGTGTTGCTGACGGCGTTTGTGCTGATCCCGCGCGCGCCGGTCTCGACGCTGCTCATCACGTGGATGGTGGTGGCGCTCGTGGGCCTGGCGGCCCTGCTTTCCCTGCTTCTGCGTCAGTCCCGTTCATGAAACTCCCCAAGCTTTTCCTCTGGTGCGTCGCGGTGGCGACGTCGGGCCCCGCGAGCGTGCGTGCGGCCGATTTCGTCGAGCAATACGACACGATCTACAACAGCCTGACGGTCGAGCGGCGGGGCAACCTCGTGGAGCTGCGGGCGCGGGCGCGCGGCACGGAGGCGCTGGAGTCCGCGGTGGACCTGAGCGATCCGCTGAAGCTCGTGGTGCACTACACGCGTTCGCTCTACGGGGCGCTCTACCTCCATCCGCAGCCGAAGCGCGTGCTGATGGTCGGCCTCGGCGGCGCGGGTTTCCACCGGCTGTTTGCGGCGGCGTATCCGGACGCGCTGCTGCACACCGTCGAGCTCGACGCCAAGGTGCTCGAGCTCTGCGAGACGAAGATGGGCTTCAAGCCGACGGCGAAGACGCCGGTCACGATCCAGGACGGGCGGATGTTCGTGAAACGAAACCGCGAGCAGTGGGACTGGATCATCCTCGATGCGTTTCGCGGCGGGTTCGTGCCGCCGCACCTGAAGACGGAGGAGTTCTACAAGGAGTGCGCGGCGCGGCTTTCGGACAAGGGCGTGTTCGTGAGCAATCTCCATGCGACGAGCCAGCTGTATTACTCGGACCTGAAGACGATCCAGAAGGTGTTCGCTCAGGTGGTGCTCTTCGAGACCGTGGGGCGCGGCAACGTGATTGCCTGCGCGGTGAAGTATGCGTCCCCGGCGATCACGGATCCGGCGAAGTGGCCGGGCGTGGAAGCGGTGACGCTGCCGGTCTTCAAGGGGCGGCTGGACATGAAGGAAGTGCGTGAGGAGCACGTGCCGTTTCCGGTGAACCGCATGGCGGCGGCGCGGGTGCTGACGGATGACTTTGCGCCGGTGGAGTTCCTCGACGCGCTGAAGAACAACAACTCGGACCGCCGTTGAGCGGCGGGCCGACGGGCAGGCGGGGATGGCGGCAGGCACGCGGCCCCGGCGGGCGCGAAAGAGTTCGTAATTTCGCGGCGGTCTGGAATTCCTGCGCGTTCCCAGATGCCTGACCGAACCGAAACGTCGATTCGTGAGCGACTGCATGCCGCTGCGCCGGAAGGGGGCGCGCCCCGCGGTCGGCGCCGGCGGTGGCTGGAGCGCTCGCTGGTGGGGGCGGCGATGGCGGTCGTCATCTGGTTTCTCCACTGGACGGTGGCGGCCAACAACGGCTTCGAGGACTGGGGCGATCTCGACTATTTCAAGCTGCTGGTGCGCGGATGGAAGAAGGGCGAGCTGAGCCTGGACAAGGCGCCCGCGCCGGAGCTGCTGGCGCTGCAGGACCCCTACGATCCGAATCAGAACGGGCCCTACAAACTCGGCGACGCGTCGCTGTATAAGGGGAAATATTACATCTACTTCGGCGCCGCGCCGGCGCTCACGCTGATGCTGCCGTATGGGCTGATCACCGGGCGGGAGATGACGATGGGGTATGCGGCGTATGTGTTCATCTGCACGGCGTTCCTGGTGGCGAGCGGGCTCTGGCTGGCGATCCGGCGGCGGTATTTTCCGGGCAGCGGGCTGTGGATCGCGCCGCTCGGCGTGCTCGCCCTCGGCTTTGGGACGCACCTGCTCGCGCTGGCCCAGCGGCCGATGATCTGGGAGCTGCCGATCTCGGCGGGCATCGCGTTCACGCTGCTGGGCGTGACGGCGACCTACTGGGCGATCCATGGGCGGCGGCCGCTGCTGGCGATGGCGTTGGCGGGCCTGGCGATCGGCCTCGCGGTGGGTTCACGGCCGACGTGCCTGCTGGCCAGCGCGGCGCTCGCGGTGCCGGTGCTGGCGGCGTGGCTGGGGCGGGATCCGGCGCGGGTGTGGTGGCGGATGGGACTGGCGGCGGCGATTCCGCTCGGGTTGTGCGGGCTGGCGCTGATGTGGCACAATTACGCGCGTTTCGAGAATCCACTCGAGTGGGGGCAGAACTACCAGCTGTCGGGCGCGTATGAGGGCAAGCTCACGCACTTCAGCATCCGCTTCCTGCTGCACAATCTCTCGGTGTATCTTTTCCAGCTGCTGCGCTGGAGCGCGGAGTTTCCCTTCGCGTTGGCGGTGGGGATCGAGATCGACCACATCCCGGGCTACTTCGGCACCGAGGAAGTCGCGGGGTTGATGGTCACGTTTCCGTTCTTCTGGTTCCTGCTCGCGTTGCCGCTGGTCTGGTGGCGGCGGGGCGCGGCGGAACGGACGGGCCTGACGCTGGCGCTGGCGTGCCTTGCCGGCTACATCGTGCCGGTCGGCGGGCTGGTGATGTGCTACTTCTCGACCACGACGCGGTATCAGGCGGACTTTGCGCTCGGGCTCGCGGTGTTTGCGCTGGTGGGCCTGCTGGCGATCGAGCGCTGGGCACAGGAGCGGCGGAAGGCGGCGCTGGGGGTCGGGCTGCCGATCCTGACCGGTGGGATGGTCGCCGTCACGATGGCGATCGGCGTGATGATGAGTTTCGATTACCACGGCCGCTCGCTGCGGATCACGTCGCCCAAGGTCTGGTCGGACCTGGCGAGCCGTTCGTATGCCGCCGTGGGTTCGATCGGACTCTGGCTCGAACGGGTCGAGGGACCGAAGGAACTCAAGGTGCGGTTCACGGCGCGGCCGACGGGGACGGTGGAGACTTTCTGGACCTCGGCCGACCGGAAGACCGGCGAGCGGATCGTCGTGCAGCACATCGGCGAGCGGTTGATCCGTTTCGGTTATGCGCGCGGCGACGGCGAGATCGCGTGGGGCCGTGACCTGAAGTGGGACCACAACCATACGCACACCGTGAGCGTGCAGCTGCCGTCGCTCTACGCGGACCGCGCGGAAGGCGTGTGGGAGACGCTGCAGGCGCCGCGGGCGTTTCGCATGCGGACGTGCGTGGCGGTGTGGTTCAGCGGCGGGCGGGCGCTCGGGTTGGTCGTGCCGCGGCTGCCGGCGGGCACGGTCGCCGGGGGCGCGGTGGGGAAGGATTTCACCGGGGAAGTGCGGAAGATGCGGACGCGGATTTTCCGGCCCGACGAGATCGATGCGGGGTTGGCGGACTATTGGGCGAAGCGCGGCGGCGTGCTGCGGATGCGGATCCTGTTTCCCGAGAAACTGCAGGAAAGCGGGGAGCCGATCTTCGCGACCGGCGCGCACTACCGCTCGAGCATCGTGTTTGTGGAGGAGAGCGGCGACGGCGGGATGAAATTCACGTTCGAGAACTACACGTTTCCGCGCGTGCATTCGCCGAGCTTCCGGCCGAATCCGGCCGGCCATGTGCTCGAGCTGGAGATGGCGTCATTCAACCCGGAGGCCTTCGGCGAGGAGGCGACGGGGGATGTGGTGATCCGGCTCGACGGCCGGGAGATGATGCGCACGCGGCAGGTCGCGTATCCGTCGCCGTGGGGGAACGAGGCGATCGGCGCGAATCCGTTCGGCACCACGTGCGCGCTGGAGTTCCGCGGCTGGATCCACGGCGCGGTCTGGCTGAATGCCGGCACGCCGCCGGCGCTGCGTTAACGCTTGGCGCCGCCAAGCGCGGCGGCGGCGGCTTCCTGGAAGGCCTGACGGACCGGGCTGGCGTCGCTGTTGGGGAAGTTGGCGCGCTGGACGAAGAGGAGATACGCGACGCCTTTTTCGGGATCGACCCACGCCTGCGTGCCCCAGGCGCCGCCGTGGCCGAAGGTGCCGGGTGAGAGCATGGCGGGCACGCCGGCGTGCGGTTTCAGCAGCAAGCACGTGCCCATGCTCCAGCCGTAGTTGAGGCCGCGACGGCCGTAGGTCTCGTTCTGGAAAAAGCCGGTGGGCATGTCGGCGGGCGTCTGCGGCGTGGTGAGGATCCTGTAGGCGGCTTCGCTGAAGAAGCGCCGGCCGGCGAACGTGCCGCGGTTGAGCAGGAGCTGGCAGAAGCGCGCGTAGTCGAGCGGCGTGGAGTAGAGACCGCCGTTGCCCTGCGGCGGACGCTCGGGGCTGCCGTCGTAGTCGGGACGCGCGGGCGTGAACGTGAGGGCGCCGGTGTCCTTGGCTTTCGAATACCCGAGCGCGGCGCGGGCCTTCTGGGCGGCGCTCGGGTGAAACGTGGTGTCCTTCATCCCGAGCGGTTCGAAGAGGCGGCGCTGCAGGAACACCTCGAACGGCAGCCCGCTCACGACCTCGACGATGCGGCCGGCGAGGTTGATGCCGGACTGGCAGTAGCGCCACTGCGTGCCGGGCTCGAACTGCATCTTGGCCCCGACCCACGCGGGGACGAGATCGGCGAGGGTGCGCGCGGCCTGCGTCTGCGCGGAGGTGGCTTCGCCGAGTCCGGAGGTGTGGGTGAGGATCTGGGCGATGGTGAGATTGGCCGGGCGGCCGGACGGTGTTTTCAACGCGGCGAACTCCGGCACATGTTTCGCGACGGGGTCGTGGACGTTGAGCTTGCCCTCGTCGTGGAGCATGAGGACGGCCACGCCGGTGACGGGCTTGGACATCGACGCGATCCAGAAGAGGGAATCGGGCGCGATGGCGCGGCGCGCGGCGAGATCGGCGTAGCCGGTGCTCTCGAGGTGGAGCAGGCGGTCGCGGCCGGCGACGACGGTGACGGCGCCGGCGATTTCCTGTTGGGCGATCATGCGCTCCATGGCCGCGCCGACGCCCGGCAGCTGCGGGTCGGCGGTGGCGACGAGGGCGGCGGTGGCGAAGAGAAACGGGTGGAGCAGGGCGCGGAGGTGCATGGGGTGGGCTCGGTGTTAGGTGGCGGCGGCGGCGAGGTAAAGCCGGACGGCGTCGCACCGCCGGTGAAAAAAACGGGCCGGAAGGAGGACAAGGAATGCGCATTAGGCGGAGGCGTGGTCGCGGGTGAGCGGCGCTTCATCCCGCGGCGCATTGGGGTGGTGGCGTTGACCCCTCGGGCGGGCGGGACGAAAATCGCGGACGGAAAGCCAAGCGTTGCGATCATGAAAACCTCGGGTGCCTCGGTTCTGTCGCGTCGTGAATTCCTGCGGGCCGGTGCGGCCGCGGTCGGGGTGGCGCCGCTGATCGCGCCCGGCTCGCTCTTCGGCCGGAACCGGCCGGGCAACCGGATCACGCTCGGGATCATCGGCTGCGGCAACCAGAGCACGGTGGATCTGCCCGAGTGGCTGAGGCACGAGGACTGCCAGATCGTGGCGGTGTGCGACGTGAACCGCGCGAGCCGCGGCTACAAGGCGGAGACGCAGCTGCTCGGACGGGAGCCGCAGCGGGCGTTCATCGAACAGGCCTACGCGGCGCGCCGGACGAGCGGGACGTTCAAGGGCGTGGACATGTATTCGGATTTCCGCGACGTGCTGGCGCGGGAGGACATCGATGCCGTCGCGATCATCACGCCGGATCACTGGCACGCGGTGCAGGCGGTGCTGGCGGCGCGGGCGGGCAAGGACATCTATTGCCAGAAGCCGCTGACGCTCACGGTGCGCGAAGGCCGGGAGATGATCGAGGCGGTGCGCCGCCACCGGCGGATCCTGCAGACGGGCAGCCAGTATCGCTCGCACCCGATCATCCGGCAGGCGTGCGAGCTCGTGCGGAACGGGCGGATCGGGCAACTCGAGCGGATCGAGACCTACGTGGCGGAGAACAATTTCCATGGCCCGGGCCCGGGCTGGAAAGAGATGCCGGTGCCGGAGGGGCTCGATTACGAGGCGTGGCTCGGGCCGGCGCCGGCGGCGCCTTATCACGCGGACCGTTGCCTGTATCGATTCCGTTTCATCCGCGACTACTCGGGCGGGCAGACGACGAACTTCGGCTGTCATTCCAACGACGTGGCGCAATGGGCGATGGGCACGGACCACACGGGCCCGGTGGAGGTCGAGGACCTCGGCGCGGAGTTTCCGGCCCCCGGCGACCTGTTCACGACGGCAACGAAGGTGGCGTTTCGGGCGCGGTATGCGAACGGGGTGGTGTTGGAGTGCCGCACGGACAAGCGCTCGTTCGGCGCGACCTTTCACGGCAGCAAAGGCTGGCTGCGGGTGAATGCCAAAGGCATCGAGTCCGAACCGGCGGCGCTGGCGAAACTGCAGTTGGAGCCGGGCGACGTGCGGCTGCCGGTGAGTGTGAATCACTATCGGAACTTCCTCGATTGCGTGAAAACGCGGGAGGAGCCGGTCGAACCGGTGGAGGTCGGTCACCGCACGGCGACGCTGTGCCACCTCGGCAACATCGCGATGGAGTTGCACCGCAAGCTCCGGTGGGATCCGCAGCAGGAGCAGATCATCGGCGATGCCGAGGCGGCGCGGAAGCTGGCGCGGCCCCGCCGGGCGCGGTGGAGCTACGGCTTGAGCTCCGGGGCCTGAGCCCGGGCGACCATGACCTGCGACCGACCGGGCGGTGATCGCCGATTCACGGGCTCCGCGTCGTTTTCGGCTAAAGTCGCCGGGCCGATGTGCCGAGTTTTCCGGAGATGAAGCTCCTAGTGGCACTCACGATCTACGCCTGTCTGGTGCTGGCGCTTGGGTTCGTGCTGGCGCGCACGGCGCCGCTGGACCTCTGCCCGGACGATCCCGACGACGAGGAAGGCTGAGGCGGAAGTTTGGGATGGCGGTGCGGCGCTTTCGCGCAAGCGTGGCGACGTGGCGGTCCTCCCAACTCTCAAACTCAAGCCGAATGCCCGGTCCCGCGTGCTGCAGGGCCATCCGTGGGTCTTCGGCAACGAAGTCGAACGGCTGCTGCCGGCCGAGCACGACGGCGAAGTGGTGGAGTGCCGTGACCGCACGGGGCGGTTGATCGGGTCGGGCATCTACAATTCGAAATCGCAGATCGTGTGGCGGCGGCTGAGCCGCGACCGCGTGGCGCTCGATGCGGATTATCTGCGCGCGGCGCTGGAGCGGGCGCTCGCCCGGCGCGCGGCGGGCACGGCGCGGCGGCTGGTATGGAGCGAGTCGGACGATTTGCCGGGCGTGGTGGTCGACCAATACGGCGACGCGCTCGTGGTGCAGATCCAATCCCTGGCGATGGAGAAACGCGCGGCCCTGCTGGGCGATCTGCTCGCGAATCTGGTGCAGCCGGCCGAGGTGATTTTCCGCAACGACGCGCCGATCCGCCGCCTCGAAGGGCTGCCGGCCGAAGTGCACACGCGCTCGGGCAAGGCGTGGGAGCCGCGCTGGGTGCGGATCGAGGGCTTCGACTACTGGCTCGACCTGCAGGGCGGACAGAAGACGGGATTTTATCTCGACCAGCGTTTCCAGCATGGCGCGGTGGCGAAGTTCTGCGGTGGGGCGCGGGTGCTGGATGCGTTCTGCAATCAGGGCGCCTTTGCGTTGCACGCGGCGCGCGCGGGCGCCCGCGAAGTCCTCGGGCTGGACAGCGCGGAGGAGGCGGTGGCGGCGGCGAAAAAAAATGCGTTGCGCAACGGCGTGGCGGCGGAGTTCCAGGTGGCGAATGTCTTCGACTGGTTCAACGCGCCGGACCGTGCGGTGGAGCCGCTGTGGGACGTGATCGTGCTCGATCCGCCGCCGTTTGCGAAATCGAAGAGCGCGCTCGAGGGCGCGCTGCGCGGCTACAAGGAGATCAATCTGCGCGCGATGCAGCGGCTGGTGCCGGGCGGGCTGCTCGCCACCTACACGTGTTCGCACCACATGCAAGATGCCGAACTGCGGCAGGTGCTGGCGGCGGCGGCGACCGATGCGCGGCGGAAGGTGCGCGTGGTCGAGTGGGCGCACCAGCCGGCGGATCATCCGGTGCTCGTGACGATGCCGGAAAGCGAATACCTCCGCGGTTATATCGTGCGTGTGGAGTGAGGCGGCGACCGACGGGGAAAAACTGAGTCGAACGGAGGCGCGGCGGCAGGCATCTGTTTCCTCCACGCCGGCGGTCCGGCGTCCGGCAGGTCAGCGCATGGTCTTGTCGAGTTCGCGGCGCATGGCGCGGATCTCGTCGAGCTGCTTCTGCAGCGAGGCTTTTTCCTCCTTCGTTTTCGCGGTCTTCATCGCCTCGAGGATGTCTTTCTCGGCTTCCATGAGGGAGACGCGCTCGCTGGCGACGCCTTTCCGAAATTGCGTGGAATCACCGCCGAAAATCGACAGCGGGCGGGCGATCTTCGCGTCGTTGAGGGCACCGTCCAATTCCGAAGTCTTCGTGTGCTTCCGTTCGCGGGCGATGTCCTGTTCCTGCTTGGCGATCTGGACGTCGAGCTCGGTGATGCGCTCCCTGCGCACTTCGACCTTGGGCAGAACGGTCGCCTGTTCCTTGGCGGCGGAGGCGTTGGCGGCGGCGGGAGTCGCGGCTTTGGCGGGCGGCGATTCGGATTTCGCGGCAGTCTCGGATTTCTTTTCGCCGGGCGCGGCGGCTTTGGCGGGCTCGGACTTCTTCGCATCCTCGGCGAGGCGGGCGCGGAGGGCTTCGCGGGCGCTGGATTTCGGCGCGTCCTCGGCGGCGGCAAGCGGGAGCGAGACGGCCAGCAGCAGAGCGGCGAAGGGGCGCGGGTTCATGCCGGAGACGATGCGCGCGCGGTCGGGTCGCGCAAAAGAAAAGGCCGGGCGCGAAGGCCCGGCCTGGAAGGGTGTTGGGTGGATGGGAGGTTCGGTGGTGGGAGAGGCGTTTTATGCTCCGACGAGTCGCGGGATAAATCCGCTCCCACCGCGATTGCCCGATCAGAGGCCCTTGATCTTGCCGCCGTAGATCGCGCTGGCGCCGAGTTCCTCTTCGATGCGGAGGAGCTGGTTGTATTTCGCGACGCGGTCGGTGCGGCAGAGGGAGCCGGTTTTGATCTGGCCGGCGTTGGTCGCGACGGCGATGTCGGCGATCGTGACGTCCTCGGTTTCGCCCGAGCGGTGCGAGATGACGGCGGTGTAGTTGGCCTCCTTGGCCATCTCGACGGCGTCGAAGGTCTCGGTGAGGGAGCCGATCTGGTTCACCTTCACGAGAATCGAGTTGGCCGTGCCGGTCTCGATGCCGCGCTTGAGGAACTCGGTGTTGGTGACGAAGAGGTCGTCGCCCACGAGCTGCACGCGGTCGCCGATGGCGTCGGTGAGCTTCTTCCAGGTCTCCCAGTCGCCTTCGGCGCAGCCGTCCTCGATGGAGATGATGGGATACTTCGAGGTGAGCTGCTTGTAGAACTCGACCATGTCGTCACCGGAGAGGACGCGGCCGTCGGACTTCTTGAAGACGTATTGTTTCTTCTCCTTCACGTAGAACTCGGAGGAGGCGACATCGAGGGCGAGGTGGATGTTCTTGCCGAGCTTGTAGCCGGCGTTCTTCACCGCGAGGGCGATGGCGTCGAGCGCGGCCTCGGTCGATTCGAGCTTCGGGGCGAAGCCGCCCTCGTCGCCGACGGCGGTGGCGAGGCCCTTTTCCTTCAGGACCTTCTTGAGCGAGTGGAAGATCTCGCAGCCGGCGCGGAGGCCCTCGGAGAAGGTCTTGGCGCCCGTGGGCATGACCATCAATTCCTGGAAGTCGCTCGGGGCATCGGAGTGGGCGCCGCCGTTCATGATGTTCATCATGGGAACGGGGAGGACCTTGGCGTTGGGGCCGCCGACGTATTTGT
>JACCED010110871.1_pt1 | contig 13737 bp, 14 predicted proteins | sample 7455021 | NCBI WGS metagenome assembly JACCED01 (sample SAMN15323456, study PRJNA562643) | freshwater metagenome | isolation source: river surface water | place: USA:Blue River Watershed | collected 2017-08-19 | reverse complement strand
TATCTTCTTGAAATGAAGATTAGATCTCTTACTAAGGAGAAAGTCTTAGCTCTTAAGAAAGAATTTGAAGAAAAACGAGTAGAATATGACCTTCTTAGTGCTAAGAAAATTACTCAAATGTGGCTCGATGACCTCTACCAATTTGAAAAGAACTTCACAATGCCTATTAGTACTCCTATTTTAGTAAGTAAGCATGTAGAAAGTAAGCATGTAGAAAGTAAGCATGTAGAAAATAAAGTTAAAACAATTGATACACCTATTGAACCAGTTGCTCCTAAAAAGAAATTAATCAAGAAGAATACTATGGATAGCTTTATTCAAAATGAAGCAGAAACAGTTTCTGTTGAACCACCCAAAAAGAAACTCATTATTAAGAAAAAGACAGTAGATACCTTCTTTAGTCCCCCTGTAGATATTCCTGAAGCTCCAAAGAAAAAACTCATTATTAAGTCAAAACTAGCTGTTGTATCTGATGAAGTAAGTGTAAATAGTCAAGTAAGTCAAGTAAGTCAAGTAAGTCAAAACCAAGTAAGTCAAAGTGAACAACCTAAGAAAAAACTTATTATCAAAAAGAAAGTAATTAGTAATGAAAGCAGTAATGAGTAAATAAACTATTAACTAATAATTAATTGATAAAATACTTTGTATTATATCTGTTAATTTAAAGAAAACTATAATAAATAATTATAATAATCAATGAGTGACTACTATGAACTTCTAGAAATTTCTAAATCAGCTACTAAAGAAGAAATTCAAAAAGCTTATAGAAAAATGGCTTTAAAGTGGCATCCTGATAGAAATCCTAATAATAAAGAACAGGCTGAAGAAATGTTTAAAAAAATCGGAGAAGCACATGAAGTCTTAATAGATGATAATAAACGTACTATTTATGATAAATTTGGAGCTGAAGGTCTAAAAAATAATGGTGGTAATCCATTTGAAGGTGGTAATTTTAATCCATTTGATTTATTTAGTAACATGTTTGCTGGTGGAGGCATGCCCGGTATGCCTAATATGTCTAATAGAAATAATAATGATGAAAAACCAATTATTCATGAAGTTAAATGTTCTCTTAAAGATACTTATATTGGTACTAAAAAAACTGAACATATTGAACGTTTAGTTTTTTGTAATAATTGTGATGCTACTGGATTTAAGGATAAGAAAAATCATACCTGTAATACTTGTAATGGCAAAGGTGTTCAAACCATGTTACATCAACTAGGTCCAGGTATGGTTCAACAATCTACTAGAACATGTACTTCTTGTAAAGGAACTGGAGGAGATAGTGGACATTCTTATTGTGATAAATGTCATGGTAAGAAAAAATCTAAAGAAACTATTCGCTTAGATATTGAAATTAAACGCGGTATTAAAAAAGGTAACCAATTACATCTAAGAAACAATGGTAACCAAACCGGAACTAATAGTTTTTCAGATATAATTATTGTTTTTGATGTACAAGAAGACCAACAATTTATTAGAAAAGGAAATGATTTATATAGAAAAGTCGATATTAGTCTTAAAAAAGCCTTATTAGGTTTTGAAATGTCTTTAGAACATTTAGATGGCAAAAAAATTGTTATCAAATCCAATGATATCATTCATCCTAATACTATGAAATATATACCTAATTTAGGATTCTTAGATTTACAACATGGAACTACTGGAGATTATTATATACAATTTAATATTATCTTCCCAGATAAACTAACTAGTAAACAACTAAAAGCCCTTGATATTGTTTTTAGTAAAGAAAATGATGAAAATAATATAGCTAATATTGATATAGTAAATCATTACAAATTAGAAACAATTCCTGGAAATAATAAACGATTCTATTCTGGATTTGATGAAGAAAGTGAAGCCAGTGAAAATCCTAATATGCGTCACAATGTTCAATGTGCTCAACAATAATCCTTTTTACTAAATTTCCTTTATAATTATTTATCATTTAATAATAGTAAATAAATGATAAATATTAAACTAAAACCAGAACATTATACTAATGCTATTAAAATTTTAATTATTATGTCTTTATTTTTTTATATTAAATCTCTTAATATTCCTGATAACTATAAAGTAATTCTTACTGTAGTTCCTAGTTTATTATTATTAACAACTAATAAAGTTATAGACCACTTTAAATATAAAGAAGGCAATAAACCTATAGTTGTTAGAAAAGATGACAATATTAGTGATAAATATATGTCCGAAGAATTTCTATTTGATGGTATTGAGCCATTTACTATCGAAACACAACCTACAAGTAATGCTATGATTTATGAAGTTGAAAAACCATTTTGGATTAAAGATGGAGGTTATTTAGATATCTCTAATCCATCTAATTTTGTTAAAATAGATAATCTTAAACTTCATTTAAATTATACTATGGAGTTTTGGTTAAGACTTAAAAATATTAGCAATAATAATATACTTTATTTTACTAATAATAATAAAAAAATATTAGAAATTAAATATGATGATAAATTCATTATAATTAATGATAAAAATAAAATCCCTTATAGGGAAAATGAATGGTTCCATTTAGTAATTATGCGTGGCAAAATAGATACTATTGGTTCTAATAGAGGCTCTATGTATATTAATGGTATATTTAATGGATATATTGAAAATCTTCCCGATTTAAGTAATGTTAATCAATCATTCCTATTTAAATATAACGGTAATTATATTGATTTTAATAAGAATTATCATGATTTATCTAATTGTTCTATTGTTAGAATATATGATAGAGCATTAACACTTGATGAATTACAAAATAACTATCTAAAAGATGCTAATTTCTTTGGTTTAGAAAATGAAGATGTTACTGGAAGAACATATGTACAAGATAAAAGTTTAGTATTTTATTTAGAATCTAGAACAAATAGCCAATTTAATCAATCTACAATTCAATCTATTAATAAACATAAATTTGTTAATAATAATAAAAAAGCTAAAATACAAATTATTAAAGAAGAACCTATTGCTAATGTATTATTTATTGACCCCGTAAATATCTCTAATGAACCTAAAAAAGATACAATAAAAAAGAATAAATTATTTATGTTTGATTTATCTAATGTTCAAAAATCTAATAGAGATTGGTTAACTCGTGCTGGTCAAAGTCTTATCAAAAAAGAAAATCAAGAAAAGAAACAAAATAAAGTAAGTAAAAATGAATCCAAAGAAGATAAAATAATAATAGTTGATGAAACTAAAAACATCAAATATAATGGTCAAAATATACCTAAACCTGATTGGATTTTAAGTGATACTACTAAGTCAATAGAAGAACCTAAAAAAGAAAAAGTAGAAAATAAAAAAATTAAAGGTGAAATTGTTAAAAAACCCCAAATTAATAAAGTAGAAAAACCTAAACAAGAAAAAAAAGAACCTGAAACAGTAAAAAGTATGTCATTAAAAACTACTAAACCTATATTTTAATAATATGGTGATACATAAACCTATATTTTAATGATATGGTGATACATAAACCTATATTTTAATAATATGGTGATACATAAACCTATATTTTAATAATATGGTGATATATAATACACTATTTTTTAATTATTCTAGAGGAAGCTTAGCCATCCAATAGTCAATCATCTTTTGTTTCCACTCAGTATCAATATCATCTAAAACTTGACCTAGATAAATATTACTAATAGGTTCCCAGAAGTTATCACTAATATCAGTAATATCTGAAATACAAGCATTATAAGTTAAAACAGAAAAGATATTATACATAGAATCTTCTTTCTTTCCTTCAGGAATACATTCTAGCATTTTTTTCATTACTTTAGCAGGATTTCTACCAACAAATTCTTTTAGTTCGGGAGCTAGATAGGTTAAGGACTCCTTATATTTTTTATCTGCTTTTTCAATTAGTTGATTACAAACCTCGCGAGATAGAACTTCGGTCATTTTAATTAAACTAAATTAATAAACTTCAATTTAACAAAGTAAACTAATACAAAGTAGTTTATTTTATTATTTCACTTTACTAATAAAACTAAATCTAATCAAAATGGCTCTTAGTATAATCGGCGTCCATCCAAATTTTCAGCATTTCCTTCTTCCAGTCTGTATCACACTGTCCGATAACATGTCCAAGCTGACCATCGCTCACAGGTGACCACCATTCATCATACATAGCAAAAAGGGGAACACAAGAGGCGGTATAAGCCAGTGAATATAGTCCAATAACGTAGTCGTCATACTCGGCTCCATCGGGAACCTTCTTGGCCATATCGTGCATCAGCACAACTGGATTCCGCTTCAGAAACGGAAGCGAGATAATCTCTGGTGGGTTGATGATAATCTTGTAGTTGTAGTCCTTGAGAACATCCTTGAAGTCGTTAAAATACTTGTCGCGGCTAATAGCAGTCATCGTTATTTGTTGAATCTATTATAGCCTAGTTAAAATCTATTCAATTTATTTCTAGCTAGTTAATTAGGGTATTAGGAGCTAAACCCTAGAGCAACTTAAATAGTCTTTATTTTATCGCGTGCCTGTGGGAAGAAGTATTCTTTTAAATTAGATTCTTTATATAGGAATAAATAACAACTAGTTTTATGGCATTTTTCCAATTGTTTAGGAGTAAATTTTTTAGATAATTTTCTATGTTCATATTCTCCTTCTAAATATTCTTTAACACATTCATTGGCTTTATTTACTAATTCTAATAGTTTTGATTTATTTCTAATTTTATATTCATTGTAAATTTCTGTTAAGATTTCAATTAATTTATCACGATTAATTTGAGGTACTCTAAAATCTTTATTAGAACTAAAATGTTCACTATAACGATTTTTTAAATCATTAACAACAAATTCTATATTATCTTTATCTGTTAAACTATAATCACCTGAAATATATAATTCAGGAACTACAATTGATTTATTAATTGTTTTAAAGATATCAATTAATTCTCCTTCAGACTTTTTAAAATATAAATATATAATTACTACTTTATTATTTATTAATTCTTTATCTTCAACTAAAGTTAATCCTGTATATCTATGAATTCCATCTAAACACTCAAATTCATTATATTTTTCATTGTAATATAGATGAAATGGAATATTAATTATAGTGCTAGGTTTAATAAAATAATCTCTAATTTCATTACATCTAATTTCATCTGGAGGTCTATTATATTTCCAATTAACAATATTTAATTTTAATAAGTCTTCTACTGATAATTTAATTAGATAATCCTCATTAGAATATGCGTGAACAAGAGTATAATTGGTTATAATTTTTCGTATTATATCCATTTTATACTAAATTTATTAATTATTTATATTCTTTATAATTAATAAATCAATTTGATTTTTTTTAACCAGTATAGTCTGTAGTTTTATTTGTAGTAGTTAATCCATCTCCTGTAGAACCAAAACCACCGCTACCTCTCTCAGTATCATCTAAATTATCTGTTTCAATAATATTACAATGTGCTATTTTTTCTATAATTATTTGAGCTACTTTTTCACAATTATTAATATTAATATATTTATTAGAATGATTTTGGAAAAGAATTTTTACTTCTCCTCTATAATCACTATCTATAACACCAGCATTAATAATAAGACCTGTTTTTACTGAAAATCCTGAACGGGGAGCAATACGTCCATAATAACCATAAGGTATTTTCATAGCAATACCAGTAGGTACTAATAGATTACTATTTGGTTCAATTATGACATTTAAATTTTCAAAGCGAGCATATAAATCATAACCAGCTGCTTCTTTAGAACCTTTAGTAGGAATAATACTATTAGGATATAGTTTTTTAATATATAACTTAGAGCCTTCCATCTTAATACTTATTACTTATTATTTTTAAATTAATCTATAGTTATTTGGAAATTGAATGAACTAACTTAGTTAATATTAATAATTACTAAATGGGCACTAGCAATTCAAAGGACGGTATTAACAAAAAGACTTGGACTGAAATTAAAGATAATTTTAAAAATCATATTCCATCTTTAGTAGATTGGATTATTGATAATGATAAATCTATTATTATGTCTGAAATATATAATAAGATTGAACCTCTACTAGAGGATTTTGATTATTGTTCAGATTTTTCATCAATATTTGTAATTAATGTAGCAATATTTTTAAGGAGTATTCGTGATTTACCAGTTGAAAATAGGAGGGTCTTAATTACAAGATATTTAGAACAAATGATTATTACTCTTATTGAGGAATATAATACTGGTTTTCACGATTCTCCCAAAGAATGTGTGAATTATAAATTATATTCAGACGTAACAATTGAATAATATATATAACGTAATTAATAAAATTGATTTAGATATTTTACTTTGATATAATTAAAAAAAATGGAAGAATCTAATATTAATGTTATTGAAGTTATTAAACAAATCCCTGAATTCACAGAAATTCATCCTAATTCAGTTGTAGAAAGTATTCTTAATGATAATGCAGAAATGATTCGTTGTACTACTAAATTTGAAGGAGAAGAAGATGAAATTAGTTATTATTCGCCTGAATCATGGAAACAATATAATGAAGAACTACTAAATCCAAATAGACATATTCAAGCACCTTTTAGTATTAGATTTCGTACACCAGAAGAACGAGAAGAACTTAGTGAATTTATTGAAGAAGAAACTCCTAAATATTTTGATGAACATAAAGAAAAAGAAATTAACATCAAAGTTGTATCTGGAATGATTAAATCTGAAGATAACTATTGTTCAGATGAATATGATTTATTCTACAAAGCTTCATTTATTCCATTAATTCATCCAAATAATTATACTCTAATTATTGAAACAGGATTTGATATTCATTATGAACGTACAACATTTATTTGTACTATGAGTCATAATAATATTTATATTAATGATGAATATCGTACTGTACATTGTCCTGAAGAATATGAGATTTATAAAAAGAAGATTTACTATAATAAAAAAGAAAGAATGCTAAATGGAAAAGATTCTATGCCATGGATTCGTTTCCCTAGAACCAAAGATGGTGTTACAATTCCACTTCTTATTGATAGAATTCTAAAAGGTAATTTTGATAAAATCTATTTTAATAATTAATAATTAATTTAACTTAATTGAAAATTGATTTACTTTGTAATGTTCAATTAAATTAAAATGATGAGACTAAATAATTTTTTAAAAAAGTTTAATACATATTCTACTAAAACAAAGTTAGGTCGATGGAACATGGATGATATGAATAAAACTGAATTAAAAATCTTCTATGCGAATGAAGACCATTGCGGTGTTTGTGTTGAAAGTCCAATTGAAGAATTAAATAAATCAGTCAAGGTTAAAGATAATAACGAAGAATATTATAAGGCTTTTATTGTTTGAGATTAACATTCGATAGTGTTATGAACTAATTGTGGTCCTTTAGAAGTTTGTTTGTAACCTTCTATAATAATTTTTTTACCATCAACAGAATGATGTACATTGATATGACATTTTTTACATAATGCTACTAAATTTGCTTTGACATTTTTATGGAATTTTTGGCTATCTATGTTGATTGTACCATCTTCATCGGCACTACATTGAAAATTAATATGATGAACATCATCAGCTTGTTTTCCACAAACTTTACATTTATCTACAACAAGTTTTGCATTATATTTTGAGGTTCTGCTAGAAATAAATTCTTGAGGCACATCTAAAATCTTTCTACGAATTTTCATACATCTATCAATAAAATCTGGTTGTTCATGAATAATATATTTAGCTACCTCTAGACCATAAAGATCGCTACCAGCACCATTTTCTAATTTTCTATCATATACTAGTGTATCAGTTTTTTCATCATAAATTACTTTTAGATGTTTACAATGGACATTAGGGATATTGGTAATTTCTTCCATTCTACTTAATTGATGTAAATGTGTTGCGAAGATGAAATTTGCGTTTTTCATAGCTAATTCGATAATACTACTAGATACAATAGCAAGAGCAGAAACTTGTTCTGTACCATGACAAATCTCATCACCTAAAATTAAACTATTACTATCACTTCTATTAAGAATTGTTCTTAGTTCTGTCATTTCTACAACAAAACTACTAAAACCTTTACTAAAGTTATCATCACCAGTAATTCTAGTAAGAATATTTTTATAGGGATAATATGTAAAATTACTACAAGCTACATAATGTCCACTTTGAGCCATAATTACATTAACACCAAGTGATTTCATAAGACTAGATTTACCACTACTATTCGTTCCAAATAGTAACATACCATCATTATTAGAAGTTCCTAGAGAAATATCATTAGGAATATAATGTGATTGATTAAGTAATTTTTCTATCATAGGATGACGCATATCTTTTGCATCAACAAAACTATTACCCGATTCCTTATCGTTGATAATTGGTTTACAATAGTAATTAAGTTTAGCACTTTTAGCAGCAGATTTAATCCAATCGATTTCTCCAATAAAATCTACAATATTTTTGAAAATATATTTATGTTTAAGGTATAATTCCTTAATTTTCTCATTAAATACAATTTTACATCTTTTTTGTAGTTCTTGTTGTAGTTTATCAATATTGTCATTTAAAATATTGAATCTATCACAAGTAATTTTTACATTACTAGTTTGTTTTTTATAATCAATATTAATCCAACCTTTAGTCTTTAGAGGTGTTTCAGCATATTTTTTAATTAATTCAGCACGTTTAATAGTAGAAACAAAATAATAACCATCGCGGTCATTACGTTCTAAACGAATAAGACCTGTATCTTCATTGTCTTCTAATGAATCATCATCTACAACAGTTTTTTTCTTTTTAGATTTACTAGGAAATAAAGTTGCATATGGTTTAATATTATTTGAGATAATAGTAAGTACTTCGTTAATTTCATTCATATATTGTTCTTTTTCTTTTTGAATTTCATCAATCTCTTTGTCAATACCATCATTGAAAATTTTGCCCATAATATTATTAAATCTATAATCACATTCTTTAATATTAAAAATAGTATTATAATCGGCACGCCATTTATTAAAATTATTATAGATAGTTTGATTCCAGAAGGGGAATAATTGAATTAATTCAGGGGAAGATTCTAAATAGTTATTCATAAGTTTCATAATTTTATCAATAGAATCATAGGAACGTTCTAAACTAATAAAATCACAAGGTTCAATTGTATTATTTTCAATCTTACGATGAATACGTTCAATATCTAAAATCTTCTTTAAATAATTATCAAATAATTCTAATTTACTATCACTATTATTAGTAAGCATCCATTCGATTTGATTATAACGTCTATTTAGTACTTCATTATTTATAATTGGATTAAGTAAACGTTCTTTATGTAGTCTACGACCAATTGAAGTACTAGTATTATCTAATAGTTCAACTAGTGAATTAGTGATATTATGTGTTTTTACAATATTTAATTGATAAATTGCATTGTTTTCTAAAATAAGATAATTAGAATCATCCCAAAAATTAGGATAATGAATATTAGCAATAATCGTTTCATCATGTTCATAGGCAAATTTAAGAACTAAAAGATAAGAAATAACTAAAGATGGATATTTAGAAAGATTAAGGTAATCAATCGAATCTAGTAGGCCTCTTTCAGTAAAAATATTATTAAGAAATTCAACTTGATAAGAAACTTTAGTAACTTCTTGAGGAATAACTTTAATATAATAATTAGCTCCTAATGTATCAATATTAAGTTCTTTTAGTTTTGTTTGAATAATAGATTTATGTGAATCAGAATCTACATAAAAAATAATTTCAATTGGATTTTGGGAATGAATAAAACGATAACATTCATCCATACATTTTTCTTTATCAAATGATTTAGAATTTGAACAACTATAAAGTACACTATTGCCCACAGAAAGGTCAATAGAACTCATAGAAATCATTAGAAGTTCATTTTTTTTATTAAATTCAAAATAACATGTTAATACAGTTTTATTCTTTTGTTTTTTACTATTTGATAAACTATAATCATCTAGATAAGTAGAAGAACTAAGAATTTTTGTTACATCTCGTTCAAAACTACCATCACTACGTTTTTTACCTGTTTGTTCTGAAATAATAATAGTATAACCATTATCAATAAGAAGTGGTGCGTATTTTTCTAGATAAGGAGGCTGAAAACCTCCCATATTAGCACCTGATTTATGAGTACAATTACCCATTTTAAGATTCATAATATCTAGAATTTCTGTAAGATTTCCTTCTTTAATATGTTCATTTTCCATTCCATAACATTCATAAAATGACCCATTTTGAACAAATGTAGCTACTTTCTCACCATAAATAGTTTTATAATGATTAAAAAGGCGCATATAGTAATCATAAAAATTTTCTTTAGTAGATTGTTGTGATTCAAATTGTGTACTATTCATTTTTTTATAACTGTAAACACGGTATATTATACAATAGTTTTTTGTTTAAATTATACTAAGTGCTAAAATCAATTTCAGAGGCTTAATTAGATTAAGGTAAATGAACTAAAAGAATCTAATAGAATTTTCATATTTTTCAACTAGTGATGTAGAAATTATGAGAAGATATAAGATGTTGAAAAAAAGACTATTGGAATTTCTCTAATATTACTAATTACTTTTTGTAAAAAATTTTAATAGCTTATAGAAGACCTTTCTTAAAAAGAAAGGTTAAGTAAAGAAGATAAATAGATTTATAATTATCCTTTTTCAAAAGGGCAATTATAAATTTATATTAATGAATTTCTACGTTTTATTAGACCTTTTCCTAAAAGGGCGTTTAAGATAATAATTTCTTAAGGATATAGTAAACTAAACCAAAGAGAGTAGCATGAGCAGCTACACCAAAATAGTTAAGTTCAGTACCACTACTAAGGAATTTACCTAAATACTTAGTTAATAAATTACTAAAGAATCCAGTATTAAAAATAACGAATAATACAATAACTAAGAAAGGTTCTCTAGCTTCATCAATAATTCTATCAGTCATACTACGTTTATTTCTATTAGCACCAAGCATTTGGTCAATCATTTTATCAGCTTGTTCAGATGCTTCTAAACTAGAAACTAAATCACCATTGTTATTATTGGCTTGTTTCATAGCAGATTTAATTAATTGTTCATTATCAATAGAATTAGTATCACTACTATTTACTGAACAATCTTCACCACCCTTTTTATTGGGCATAGCACATTGACTTCCTGAGCAATCATCACCAACTGCTTTAAGAACATTGTCAATAAGTTCGCTACCAGCACCTGAGCTTTCAACAGAAGGAGCAGATTGTTTAAGTTTATTAATAGGAGTTGCCATTATTCTATTATAAGATAATTTAAAAAATACAAAATTCTTAACGCACTAAATTTAAAAAATATAAGAATTACAATAAATGTTTTTTTCTATTAGACTTATAGAATGAATCAAGCAATTTGTGTTTTAAATTTTACAGATAATAGAAAAGGAACTATATATTTTTATTCTGAATATGGAAAAATTAATATGTTAATTCTTTTAAAAAATATAGGACTTCACTATGGAAAATTAAAAGGATTACATATTCATGAATGTGGCGATTTAACTAATGGTTGTTTATCCGCATGTGCCCATTATAATCCTTCTAATGAAATACATGGTGGATTAAATAGTAAACATAGACATTATGGTGATTTTGGTAATATAAAGTTAGATGATAATGGAAATTGTCAAATACATCTAACTGATATACCAGTTACTATAAGAGATATTGTTGGTAGAAGTGTAGTTCTACATGAAGCAGAGGATGATTTAGGTAAAGGAAAAAGAAGATATATTAACAAATTAGAAGACATTAATAATACTTTATTAAGTTTTTTACAGAATAATAATGATGATATATGTAATCAAATTATGGGAAATCATGAAATGTTAAGTGAAGAATTAGAAAATCATATACGACAAGATTTAATACAATTAAGAAAATATGAAAGTGATAAAATTATAAACAAATTAGTTTATAAAATTAATGATTTTGTTATTAGCAAAGTTAATGAAAGTAAAAAAACAGGTAATTCTGGTAAAAGAATAGGTTGTGGTGTAATAGGATACTGTGAAAAGAAAAATCCCGAAGATTTAATTAGTAAATTCTTTTATTAACTATTTTGGAAAAAGATTTCCGTAAGGGAAGCCGATGCTTTCATCCAAAAATATAAATAAATTTATAATCTATTACAATTAAATTATAAATTTATGGGTTTTACTAAATCTTTTTATAAAAGGTTTATTTACATTTATAACATGTACCAGAAGTATTATGTTTTCTTATACCACCACCACATTGATCACATGTTTTAGAACGTTTTTTAATACCTGTTTCTTCTTCATTTGGAACACAATAAAAAGGTCCTATATCACTATATAATAATTTATAAGTTCTATTTTTTTCATACATTAAATTAGCTTTTCTTGGGTCTTTAATTAATTTTTTATCAGCATCAGTATTAGTAACTTCTAATTGTCCGGGTTTATGTGACCAATAACCATTAGAATTTTGAAGTAACCAATGATAGTTATTATATCTATCAATAACTAAAGCACCTTTATAATAACCTTTTTCACATTTTTTTTCAGGATGAGTACAATAGATACTAGGATTATCATAAATAGCTCTACGAGATATTTCTTCACGAGTATAATCTTGTTTTTTAAATATACTCATATTTGGATCTACATGACCAGGTTGTGGTCTTTTAGGACGATTCTCGATAAAATCATCTAAGAAGTAAGCATAACAATTATGATTCATTCTATCATCATAGTTTTTATTCCATTTCTTAGGATTATAATGAGGTTCACTTCCAGATAATGGTAGAAAATCATCTTCTATCTTATCTATATTTTTAATTGATTTTTTAGTTAAATTATAATTTCTAGATAAATCACACGCATCTGCAAAATATACATTGTTTTTTATATTAGATTTCTTTTCATTTTCAGTATACCATTCATTATCTAGTTTTTGATTAATATTTTTTCTATTATTATTTTTACTCATACTAATTAATATTTAGAACTTTTTTTATTTATTATTAATATTTTAATAAATTTTAAAAGCTTAAAGTTTAATATGTTTCATTTGGATTTTCATATTATTCTTTTTATCAATAGGATTTAAACTAGATAAATCATTTACTACATTTAAAGGATTTAATGAGCTCTGTGTTTTATTCATTATCTTATAAGCTAATCCTAAAGGATTGAATAAAATACTATATAATAAAACTATTATTAATGAATATTTAATATCACGAGTTGATAAAAAAGCTATAGCAAATATTGTAAGTTTTTTCATAAATTTATTATTTAGAACCTTTTCATCATATTGTGTTATATCACTAGCTATATAACGACCACCTAAATTAATCATTAAAACTGCTAAACCAATTGCTATTGGACTTCTACTAATTTGTTCTAATATTAAATCTGTACCTGTTTTAATTGTTGTTTGTACTTGTGTTATTGAATTCATTCTTATTAAAAGAAGATATTTTAATCAATGAAAGAAGATATTTTAAATTGAATAGATTAAAAGTAAATATTTAAAATTTAAAGATTATATATAAGTAGAATGAATCCTAATTATCCTTGTCCTCCTAATCCTTTTATGAATACTAAGAGATATTCTAGACAAAAAAACTGGCAAAGACCAGAACAAACAGAAACTGATAGAATTAATGATAATCCTGAATT
>JACCED011795761.1_pt1 | contig 13738 bp, 5 predicted proteins | sample 7455021 | NCBI WGS metagenome assembly JACCED01 (sample SAMN15323456, study PRJNA562643) | freshwater metagenome | isolation source: river surface water | place: USA:Blue River Watershed | collected 2017-08-19 | reverse complement strand
CACGTGCAGGGTATGAAGAACCCCCGCTAGCCCAGCTTACCGAAACCCCCGAAGAAATTACCCGTATTCAAGAAGAGTACGGCCTGCGCCCCGGTATGACGGGGTTTGATGAAACGCTTCGGGTGCTCAAGCGTACAGGTGCCAAGGGCGTTGCCGGAGGTCAGCAAGGCTACTATGGTGTGAAGCGGGCGATCGCCGACTTCACGGGCGAGGATGACCAAGATACACGTACCAAGCTGAACAACTTGGACGCGATGCTCAAGAACATGGGGCAGGCCAAACTTGCCCCGGTCCGCATTTTTGAAGACGCCGCGTCGTCCATCATTCAGCAGGCGCCCGCTATGCTTGTGGGTACGCTAACAGGGTCTCAGCCTTTGGTGCTGGCCAATATGTTTGCTCAGTCGTTTGGTCAGACCTATGACGAAGGTCGACGACTCAAACTGGCCCCGGATGAAGCTGCTGCCCGTGCTGGCGCGTATGCTGCGTTTGAAGTAATCGGTGAGCGGTTTGCTCTTGGTGCGGAAATGAAGGCCCTGCGTAAAACCGCAGAAGGGGTACCGCTGTCTGACCTCGCTGCCTACTACGCCAAAGCTCTTGCTAGAGAAATCCCCGGCGAACAAGTAACCTACGCAGGACAGTTTGGGGTTGACAAAATCCACGGGCTAAATAAAGAAGCCGGGATCAAAGAGTTTATCTCCGGGGCCATGGACACTGCGGTCGGCACTGTGGCCCAAGCAGGTTTGATGTTTGGTGGCGGAGCTGCTGCAAACAAAGCCATTCGCTCGTACCGGGAGCGCATGGAAGGCAAAGAACCCGAGCGTATTCCCTATCAACGGGATACTAGCTACGAAGGACTGGCTGCTGCAATTGCGCAGTCTAAAGGGTTTGGTGTTCCTGCTCGGCGACCTGGAGATATTGGGCAGCAGATCGATGAGACTGGGCGCATTGAACCGACCCTGACCGACGAAGAATTGTTGGGGGCCCCTGGTCGTATAGAGCCCACGGAAGAACCACCAACCGGATTGCACCGCGACTTTAAGCAAGAGCAACGTGTTCGCCGTATTGATGAGTTAACGAACTACTACGTCGACATTATGAACATCCCGGAAGAGGATGCTCGCCGACTCGCTATTGACACAGTAACCCGTGAAGATGTCGGTCAGATTGTGCGTGGGCCTAAAGTTTTGACCCCGCCCGAGACTCGGATTGAAGAGCTTACGCAACAATTTACTGACACGGGCATGGACCCGGTTCAAGCTCGCCGACTGGCTACGGCTAGGGCACAGGAGGAACAAGATGCAGATGCGTTGGCAGCAGGAGAGGCAGGTGCTGAGCCATCTGTCAGTGGAGCAGATCGAACAGGCGTTGAAGTGGCTGGACAGCCCGGTGCAGAGTCCGCCGCCCCCGGAGCTGGAGTCACTGAACCAGCTGGAGTGGTATCTCCTAGACAAACTACTGCAACAACTACTGTTGGAGAGAGAGCACAGCCAGCTGCAATAGCAACAAGCGACCCACTTTTTTTAATTCAATATAACGCGTTATCTAGGGAAGGTAACAGCCTACAAGCTGAGGAAGAAGCTCAGGGACGAGTTGCCGTGGATAACCCACTTGTTGCGGCAATCAAAAACATTACTAGCCCCATGTACGTAAGTCAGGAAGGGCTATTGAATTCGTACAATTATGGTGTTGCCAACGGGCGTCAAGACATTGCTGAAGTAGCTGCGGCAATACTGCAAGACAAATATGGTGTTACCCCGCCCGCAGTCCCCGCCAAACCCGCCACCAAGCGCGGGCGCAAAGCCCAAGCCCCCGAGGTCAAGGCTGCAAAGGCTGTAGATAAGAAAGCTGCTAACGCCGTAAATGCCAAGGTGCGTCGTGCGGTGGATACCGCTGGCATTTCATTAGACCTGCTGCAGCGGCAGGTTGAAGATGGGGACATTACCCCGGAAGACGCTCGGACCAAACGAATAGAGATTCTGCGGAACCTGGTTGCGTTGCAGAACGAGCAACGTGCCATCGGACAACATACGTCAGCCCAAGGCAAACGTCTCAAGCAGTTCTTTTCTCGCCCGGACATTCGCCCGCAAGAGATTGCCGACCTGCAAAAAGGTTACGAGGCTACGCGCCAACGCCAAGAGCAACCGCTATCCGCTACCAAGCCGTCCAAGGGTGCGCCCGACTCTCGCTTTGCCAAGTTTAAGACTGCGGCTCAAGCCATTACCCACATCATCAAGACCGGCAGTGGGTTTGAAAAGAAGCTCGCTCAGCGCCTGCGTGGGTTTGTAAACGGGGTAAAGATTGTCGTCATCGAGCAAGGTGACGCACTGCCCGATCAACTGCAGCGGCATGCCAAAGCCTGGAGTACATCCATTGGTATGTACGTTGAGAACCCCAAGACCGGCGAGCGGGCCATCTACGTCCGTGGTGAATCCTACGGCAAGTTCCAAGGTGTCAACAACACAACGGTCCTGCACGAGCTGCTGCATGCGGCAACGAGCAAGAAGATTAAGATTGCCCAAGAGTACATCCGCAAGGGTAAGTTTGACTCGCCCGTGGTGAAGGTCTATCAAGACCTAATTCGCACCATGACCAGCGCAGGTAGCACGTACAACGATATGTTGCGGCTCGGCAACATTGGCAAGATGCGTGAGATTGAAGTACTTGCGCGGGGCGACGGGGCCAACATCTTCTATGACCCCAACGAGTTTGTTGCGTACGGCTTGACCGACCCGGCAATGCAGGACTTCCTGATGCTGGCCCGTGGCTACGAAGAGGATGTGCCCTTCTTCAATCGGTTTGTGCAGAGTATCCGCGACTGGTTTGGAATGGACGAGTCCGAGACCAACGCGCTTACCGACCTGATCATTGCTACGGATCAACTGCTGTCTACCGCTATGCCGGGTGAGACTGTGGCTGGCGAGATTGCCAACCGGATGTTTGGTACCGAGACGACCAAAGCTAAGCCGAGTGCCAACGTCGAACGCTTGGCCAAGATGCTCGGCAATAAGTTGTACGGTACCCCCGACGACATTGCTAAGGTCTCCATCAAAGAGCTGTTTCAGAACTCCTTTGACGCCATCAAAGGTGCAATCGACAAGGGGCAGCTTGCCAAGGGCAAGATCGACATCAAGGTTGATAAAAACGACCGCACTATTCGCATCATCGACAACGGCCTCGGCATGCCCGCTGAAGTCATGGGCAATCAGTTTTTGCAGATTGCTGGTACGGTCAAAGAAACAGACCGCGCTTCTGGTGGCCTTGGCGTTGCCAAGATGCTGTTCCTGTTTGAGAACAAAAAGCTGGAGGTTGTATCTCTGCGGGACGGTGTGCTTTCTCGCATGTCCACAACTGGCGATGACCTTAAAGCGGCACTGAACGATCCTGAGCGCGGGCCGACCATTACAAAGACTACCGACCCCGACGTTATTGCGCGATATGCCGACACGTTCCCCGATGGGCACGGCACTGTGGTGATCGTGCAAATTCCCGAGGAATACGTGGACTCTTCTACGGGGGATACTAAGAAGATTGACTTCACCCCGTACTATCTTGAGGATGCAGAGGTTCTCAAGTTTAGCCCGTTGTTTACTGACATCGAGGTTACGTTTGATAGAGGATACGGACCCACAGCGCTCAAGATTGGTGATCAGTTTCCCATTGACGACTACACTCCGTTTGCAAATGTTAAGTTTGAGTGGGGCGTTGCGCGTATTTACGTATCCAAAGAAAAAGTCGAGAGTTGGGATGACAACACCCACATTCTTTCCAACGGCCTGTGGCAGTTCAATACCAACATAAAAGACCGTCCGGGTTGGGATGGCAAAAAGATCAAGCGCAAGTTTTACGTTGACATATCCCCCAGCAAGAACGTCAAGCCTGAAGACGCTGGATACCCGTTTGACCTAAACCGTCAGCGGTTTTCCTCTGTAGCCGAAAAAGATTTCAAACAAATCTTTGGTTACATTACTGCTATTTACAGCCAGCTTGACATGGCTAGCAACGTAATTAACTTTGGTACTGTTCAGTACGTGAAGGCCAATGGTACGGTTACCGCGCCTGAAAAACTTGAACCCAAGACACCTGCTACTGATAACGCATTCACACTGATTAAACCGGGGGATAAGGTCGAGGTACGTGAAGGCGTGTTGTATGTGAACAACCGTCAAATTCCTGAGCTAACGCCCGATGACCTGAAGAACGTCAGCATTCGCATTGACGAGTTGTCTATTCCTCAGAATGAAATCGACCCCAACGCGGTCATGATCCACGACAACACAGTCGATGGTGCGTTTGACTCTCAAAGCCTGGAAAAGCTGGGGTGGAAAGTTGAAGTAGACAAAGATCGCAATTGGGTTGCAACCAAAGACGGTAAAGTTTACAAAGACCAAGACGAGCAAAAACTAATTGCAAAAATGGTAGAGGACGGGCTTATTGAAATCCCCTCTATCTCCGACAAAGCTCGCGCTCAGTTTGGCAGTCGGTTTGATAAATACCTTGCGGAAATCGGCCAGACGTTCATGGCTCTGCGCACTGCGTTAGTTGCATCAGACCCGACAAGATATGCGGATTTGGCCACGGAAGCTATTGGCACGAGTATCGACAACGAGTACTATGGCGTAAGCATCAAGCTGCCGTTTAGCGGCATGTTCATCAATCCGACGGCTACCAAGCGGGAGAACACCCCCACGGACGTTGCCTTGTCAATGATTGGTACGATGATTCATGAGCTTGCTCACTTCAAGCAACGCAATCACGGCGCTGAGTTTGCTAGCGAGATGCAAGACATCATGATTGCTTTGGAGACGTTGCCCGGGTTTAACCTTGCAGCGTTGAAGGCATCCCTTACAAAGCACATTGATTCCAACTTTGATGTGTTCAAATTCTTAAGCAAGGAGTTTAGAGATGGAGATTACAAGCCTCGTGGAAACCGCTTCAAAGACGCTGGCTCCGAGCAAATCCCAGATGAGGGCACTGCTGGAACAGTGGAAGGCGAACGCGGAGCAGGAGAAGGGCGGCGACCCCAACTATCCCAAATCACTCGGCAGGGCGCTGAAGCTGCTGGACAAATCGATCTCAGTGAAGCAGCTGATCGAGAAGCTGAAGAAGACGCCGACGCAGTAAGAAGCCAGCAGGAAGTTGATTCTGCGGTCAATGCTGCCAGCCTGAAATACGAAGAGTCTGAGCGAGGCGAAGGCTACGGCAAAGCTATTACCGCTATCCAGATGATGCAGGACCCCCGCAAGGTGGTTCCCTTCCTGCGCAACCTGTGGGGCAAACTCTCGGAGCTTCAGCGCAACGCGCTTGTACGCTTGCCGACTACGGAGTTCTTGGCCGACTGGGCATCCAATGTAGTGCCGGAGTTGAAGCGTACAAACAGGCTGTTAGAGGAAATGAGCGGTATGACCCAGCAGCTCCTTAAGGGCGCTGGCCTGCTGACGACTGAGATCAACCGCGTGTACCGGGCAGACCCTAGCCTGGAGCAAAAGCTCAACAAGCTGGCTAACATTGCCACGTTGGCTGAAGTTGATCCTGCCGACCCGCACGCACGCGAGCGCAACAAGCAGCTCGACGACGCATACAGAGCTCTGGGCCGTGAAGGGCAACAGCTATACAAGCGCATCCGGGACCACTTCAAGGTCATGTCCGACTACTTCTCCAAGTTGCTAGATGACCAGATCACTAACTCTGGCCTGTCAATTGCGGAGCAAGCTAACCTGACGAAGAAGATTCGTGCCATCTACGAGACCGGGGCAAAGATCACCCCCTATTTCCCGTTGGTGCGCTACGGCGACTATTGGCTGAGCATCGGCTCGGGCAAGAACCGCAAGTTCTTTATGTTTGAATCAATGGCTGGCCGTGACCAAGCTATGCGCGGGTTTGCTTCTGACCGTATTGCCAAGGGCAAAGATGAGTCGGAGTCGGCGTTCCAAAAGCGTATTGACAATCTAGTGCAAGAGCTGCAAGAGTCGGAAGAGTTCCGTTTTGGCAATAGCCTGACCGGCCTGCGCCAAGCCTCGGTTGATTCCAGCGAGATGCTGAAGGCTCTATTTAGTACGATTGATTCCATGCCAAACACCGGCAATCTGGATTCTGAAGCACGTGAAGCCTTGAAGGACGCGGTGTATCAGATTTATCTTCAGACAATGCCCGAGCAAAGTTTCCGTCGGCAGTTCATCCATCGTAAGGGTTATGCTGGTTTTAGCACAGACCTGCTGCGCAACGTGGCTACAGCTACGACCAAAATGGCAACCCAGCTGGCACGGTTGAAGTACGCCCCCTTGCTGCGCAACTCGCTGTCGCAGGCCCGTGATTCGATTGTTAACCGCCCCCTTTACACGCCGTATGTGGAAGAGATGGAGCGTCGGGTGTATCAAACCCTCAGTACTAAGCCTCCCTCAACCGCTGAACAAATTGTCGGTGTACTGAATAAGGCATCGTACATTTGGTACCTAGGTGGTGCGTCTTCCGCACTGCTACAACCTTTGAGCATCTTCCAGACCGGTGTGCCCGTGCTGAGTTCAAAGTACGGCATGCTTGGCACTTCCCGTGAGCTGGGCCGTATGATGAAAGTGTGGAGCCAGTACGGTGTTTACGAGACTTTGCCCAGTGGCGCAAAGGTTTGGGTAGCCCCTTCGATCGAAAATGCTGCAGGTCTGACCCCCGATGAGCGCCGAGCGGTACGCGACATGGCTAGCCGAGACGTAACTACGTCTACGTACGCATCCGAAGTACTGGACTACAAGAATACGCCGAGCGGTAAGCGCGGGTCTCATCCAATTATTAGTTTTGGCAAAGGCACCGTTGATGTGTTGGTGCTGGGTGGCTTGATGCACTCGACCGAGCGACTGTCTCGGGAGATTGTGTACCTGACTTCGTACCGACTAAACCGACAGCAGGGCAAATCGCATGAGGCTGCGGTTGATGCAGCAGTGCAGGACACCAACGAGGCTATGGGTAACTACGGCCAGTACAACCGCCCGACGTTCATGAAGGGTGCAACCGGTAAGTTCCTGACGCAGTTCATGATGTACCCCGTGCACGTGACCCTGTTCCTGTTCAAGAACTTCAAGGAAATGATCAAGCCCATGAACGGGCGGGATCGCGCTGAAGCGGCCAAAAAGTTCTTTGGCACTATGGGAACAACGTGGATACTGGGTGGCTACGTGGCACTGCCAATGTTCAGCACGATCATGGGCCTGCTGGGTTCGATGTGGAAGGCGCTTGGCGACGAGGACAAAGAGCTGGATGAACTGCGCAAGATGGACTTCCAATTTTGGTTCCGTACCGTGTGGATGCAAGATCAGCTTGGCGGTACCAAGATCGGCGACAAATCTTTGGCCGACATCCTTGAGCGTGGCCCCGTCAACGCCCTGACCGGCGTGGACATTTCTAGCCGCACCAGCCTCAACAACCTGTGGATGCGGGACACCAAAGAGTACAAGACGATCCGCGAGAACGCCATGGCAATGGCGATGGAGAAGGCGGGCCCGTCGGCTAACATGATCCTGTCCTGGGCCGAGGCGTACGAAGCGTTCATGGAGGGTGACACCAAAAAGGGTATTCAGAAGGCTACCCCTGCCGGGTTCCGCAACTACATTACCACTTATGAGTTGTGGAAAGAAGGCTCCAAAGACAACAAGGGCGCCCAACTCTTAACCAAGGATGCGTTTTCTACGGGGACGCTGTTGGGGCAAGCTATCGGGTTCCGATCGGACTTGCTAAGCAATACCCAGTACGTCAATTTCAAAGTGATTGGCCTTGAGCAACGCATCAACATTGAGCGCAACAAGATTATTGAACGTCTGGATCGGGAGTTCCGCAATAAGGACATGAAAAAATTTGGCAAAATAATTGACACTGATGTAGTCAAGTTCAACAAAGAACACCCGTCCTACGCCATCGACAGCGATACCCTAACCGAGTCTATCTTCGAGCGGGCCGAGCGCCGAGCAACTTCTCAGAGGGGTGTGCAGTTGACCGAAAAGAACGTGCCGTTGTTTGGTAAAGCGATCGCGCCGTCTCGGCGAGCTGCGGCAGAAGCGGAAAAGAAAGGCCGGGAACAGAAGGCTAAAGAATAAAAAATGCCCCCGGAATTACCCGGGGGCAAAGAGAGGAGAAAGGGAGCTAACCCTCTGAGGAGATACAGGCAACTGCTTACCTGTAACGGAAAGTCTACCTCAGAGACGCCATACCCGCAAACCCTTAACCCCGTCCTCGACAACAACCCTTGTCACAACTTCCATTTTAAGCCTTTTTGTAACACGGGCTACCATGTCCCGTGCTGCATCTGTGTCGATGCAGGGCACAAAGAACGATGTGCCCTTGCGGAAATTACGCCAATTGATCTGATACGACACTGTCTCGATTTTCACTCTCGGCCTCCTCTGTCTCCAGATGCAGGAACTGATGAGCGGACGCGTCAAACCTCAGCACTCGCACGGCAGGGGCCACAACTTTCATGCCCTTGGACATGCGCTTGTTCATTGCTTCCTTAAACACTCCCGTTTTGGTGAGATCATTTAAGATACCTTTGTAGTTAATTTGGTGGCGAACACAGTAGTCTTTGAATGCTTTTGCGCTAATAAACAATTCTTTAGTATCTGGCTCGTAACGTACCAGCAGCTCGCCTCGGGGCTCCATCAGGGGCAGGGATTCCATATTGGTACGTGCATCTAGCTGACCGTTCACCACCAGGGCGTTGTTGATGTGGCTGTTGATAAAGTCGCCGATTGCCGTGACTGGACTGCTCTGGGGCGGCTTAACCTCGTGGCGCATCTCGCTCAGCATGCCTTTGACCCACTCGTAGATAGCGGCCATGTCGTAGTCATGCAAACCGAGCTTGCGGGTAATCAAACCCCCGGCAATGTTGCAGGCTACCACCCCAGACCAGAAACGCTCCCGTGCGGTGAACTGAACTTCTTTGTCAATCTTGGCCTGTATGGCCCGCATCAACTCAATGGCTTCTTCCAGGTTGTTGACTAGCCACTGGGCGTACGGCTCGATGGCATGGCCGTAGTTTTCCCGCAATTGGTGGTCAAACATCTGCTTGCCCATGTCGACCGGGATCAGATTGTTGGACTCAATCCGGTACTCAAGCAGACGCATGGACTCGCCGTCAGGGGTATTTTTTGCCACCCCTAGCTTCTCGTAGAAGCTGGCGTTTGCCGAGCACAACGTAATCCCCTGCCACTTGGTGTTGTTCTTGCGCAGGGTGTTGGTCATGTTGTTCATGCGGTCTTTGCCGCGCCCCTGGCTGATGCTGTACGCCAGGTCTGAGAACTCCATGCCGCTCATGTTGGTGATCTCGTCGATCGTGTTGGCCAGATTGTTCATCACACCCAGTCGGTGAATCTTGGCGTTGAGCGTGTCCTTGAACATGCTGGTCAAGTCTTTGGGTTGTCCCACGATGCTGTTGCACATGAACAGAATGGTGGACTTACCGGTACCTGACTCGGGATGAATCACGTTAATGATGGCGCCTTCCAACCCGGTGAACTTTAGCAGCAACGAGCCAAACCCGGTCAGGGTGGCAAACGCATGGGGCTCCAGACCCGGCTTAGCGTACAGGTTGAATACTTCTTTCCACTTATCGAAGTCGCCTTTGACGTGAATCTTCTCGACCACATCCTCGGTCGTGCTGGACGGCGGGCTGTAAAAGACCCCGTCCTTGGTAATCTCTCTGTCGCCAACAATGAACTTGCTGTCCCCGTCGGCCCAACCAAACTGTGTTCTCATCTTTTCTGCCTTCCTCTCATACTGTAGATTTTTTAACGAACTGATCACGAATGCGGCCAGACTGTCGTACTGCGCCTTGGATGTAACTACGCCGTAGTAAGCAAGCAGTTTGCGCAACTCATCCTTGGAACAGATTGCCGACGCCGACAAAGAAAACTCACGTACCCCGTCATGCGGCAGGTGCAGTCTGAACAGCACCACTTCACCAACCTGGGGGTCGGTCATGCGTTTGACCAGATAGAAGTCATGCTCGTAGATCAGCTTGGGCTCATCTTCTGCATCGGGTGGAGGGCGCACATAGATGCCGCCGTTTTTGCCACGGAAGAACGGGAACGGATACTCAGGTATCACATACTTGGTAGCCTCGCCGGTCTGCTCGTCCTCCACCACGAACTCGTCATCATCGGCTTCGGCGATCTCGGCACCCAGCAGGATAGGGGATTTGATCTTGCCTTTGTGCGGACAGCCATCACAGCCTCCGGGGTTGCGCTCCTCGAACGTCGTGCACAGATGGGGGCCACCGTTCTTGCGGATGTTGTTCAGCTTCATCTCGACCTCGCCGGGGTCGTACTCCGGGTGGTCTTTGGAGATTTTGTGAGCTGCTTGATCCCCGTCTACACAAAACGCAGTAATGGAAAGCGCCGACTGCCACAACGGCTCGTCGATCTCCGCTTGATTCAGTAGGCAGTAGTTGAGCTGGGCGCACCCATGCTCGGCTTTCATGATGATGCTCTTGAACCGCTTGACCTTGTTCTGCATCAGGGCCTCCATCATGGGGCTCATCGCAGGGGGCAGGAAGTCAGGTACTTCGTCGGGTTCGGTCTCAGCCTCACCCAGCAAGGTGCGCATCTGCTCGTAGGTTATCCGAGGGGAATCTTCATTCCACATCTCTACGGGCTTGGGCTCGGAGTCGCCCTTGTAATTGAACGTGCCGGGAACCCGCAGGATGCGAGACGCCTCAAACACTTTGTCGTCCACAATCAGTCCGTGCTCTTTGCACAGCTGTTTCAACCGCTTCGCCAGCGGTTCCCACTCTCGCCGAGTGAGTGTCTGCTCTAGCAACCAGTAAGCATGGATGCCATTGCCTGAGTTAACCAAGACCGGTTTCGGCAGGCCAACTGTCTTACAAAACTTTTGGAACTCGGCCAGCCCAATTTGCTGGTCAAGGTAGCCTTCGATTTTTCCCTTGGAGTTGGGGACACCTTTGGTGGGGCCACAATCAATGTCGACCCACAGTGCGCGGATGGCAACTACGTTCTCGTGTTTGCGGTTTTCTAGGGGGCCATACTTGGCGCACCCATAGTACACGTTAACTTTGCTTGCCGATAACTCCTCGATTATTTCGTCAGCTTCTTCCCTTGTGTTTGCGAACCGTTGATCTGTGTACTTGCCGATCCCTAGTATGCAGAACCGCCCTTCCGTTGGCAGAACCGCTTCAAGGAGATCGAATGTCATGTTTACTTCCGCTTTTTGTGTCGTCCAGTGAATTTTTCTATCGCATCGAGGTGCGGCTCGCTGGGCCAAAATGTCCCAGAAAACCAGTTGTAAACCGTCATGCGGCTTACCCCCAGCTCCTCGGACACTTTGATCGCAGAGATATTGTTGTCAATACAGAAGCGACCCAAGGCTACACCTGGGTTTTTGATGCTGGCCTTTTTGTTGGCATACACCAAACTCATGCTGTAACCATGGGACATGCTTATTCCTCGTCAGTCCACGCCTTGAGCACGGAGTCCAAGTCTTTCTTGGTAGCCGCAGGGGTAGCAGCTTTTTTACTCTCGCGCTTGGTGGGCTCCTCGGGTTCCTCAGCCTTGGCCTTCGGAGCGGGGAGTGCCTTGCCTGCGGTGTCGGCTTGGTACGGGGTCATGATCACCAGCTTCTGCACCTCGGGCTTGGAGGTCAGCTTAGAGGTAACGTCAAACTCCTCCTTGCGGATGAAACGCATGGGCGTGAACAGAACTGACGCATTGTCGTTCTCCTCGTTGAACCCGATCTGGGTAACCACGTAGTCCAAGCTCTTGCCGTTGTTGGCCAGATACTTGGTGTAGTTCTCGAACGTGTGCGCGTTGTCCACGTTGGAATCACCGAACAGAGACTTGGATGCCAAGTTCATCTGATACACACGGCCTTCCAGAGAAGTGCCAAAGTCTTCCTCCAGCACCAAAGCCAGTCGGCGAGAGTAGCGGCAAGCCTTGGAGTTGCCCATGCCAGAACCCTTGATGTTTTGCTGGCAACTGTCGCACCGGCTAGCTTGGGGGTTGGCGGCTTGGGGGTCCGGTGCATCTCCGTCGTTGGAGAAGCAGTCAGGTGCAGTCGGCTCAGCGTCAGGAGTCCATGCCTTCGCGTAGAAGATACGGCCAACTTTGGGGGAGGCGTTAACCACGATGGCGTTCAGGGCGCCTTTGACTTTGCCCATTTCTTCCCCGCCAACAACCTTGCGGAAAATGCCGTTCTTGGGAACGATGCGGGGGATACCACCTGTACCGGCACCAGCAAGCTGTTTGGTCAGATTGCTCAGGCCTGCGGTTTGCAGGAAGTCGGGAAGGTCTTGGTTCAGAACTGCGATATTGCTCATCTTAATTTCCTTTGGAACGTCTAACAACCACGGTGTACTCATTTTCTACATTCATGCCCTTGGGGAACATGTCTGGATTCTCTGCGAGGAATTCTTTCATGTGTGTCTGATGAATCCTCTTTTCTAGCAGGCCAAATGCGCCGGTCTCCTCGATGAAGTCGTACATTGAATCCCAATCATTCGTCCAGTACCGTGACTTAACCGAACGAATAACTGTGCCATGCGGGGTACGAACGCTTGATGCGTTCATGTTCTTACAGTGGTCAAGCAACTCCTGCTCAATCACTTGCATCTGCTCATCCAACTCTGCAACTTGCTTCTTGTACTGATCGGTCAAGACTTCTTTTGCATCTCGGATGGCCAGGTAAGCTCTTGTGAGCTTGTCCATGTCTGGCGACTGGACTTCTGAATCTTCAACTTCTTCTGACATTTCAAACTCCTAATGGTTGGGTGTAGAGACCGCTCGCATAAAGCAGCGTTGGTTGAACAACACTTGTAAAAAGTGGCCACGGCGCTAACCCGTTTCAGCCTCTACACGGGGGTCAGTATAGCACACCCTTTGACAGTGTCAAACAACTTCTTCGATGGCTTCGCCAAGAATCTCCTGGCGGTACAGATCAATGATCTCGTTGTGATTGTGGATGTTACTGCGCAGGAGCGAGTACATCCGGGTCTCTACGTTGCTGCCCCGAATGTGGACGACTGTCATCGGGTTTACTTGCCCCGGTCGGTCGATCCGTGCGTTGGCTTGTAGGTAGGTCTCGACACTTGTACATGGTGCGTACCAAATGACTGTGTCGGCGGCAGTAAGTGTAAGCCCATGGGAGGCGGCTTGCGGCTGAATAATCAGTACCCTAGGGTTTTCACTATTCTGGAAAATCTTAACGATCTCGGCCCGTGCATTAGCCGACACTGCGCCATTGATAACGTCGCACGTTATGTGGTTCTTCTCCAGGTGCTTGCGTAGCAGGTCAATGGTATGCGTGAAGGGGACGAATACGAGTACTTTATTACTGGCTTCCTCGATGACCTCCTGCACCACGTTCAGGCGGTTGCTTACGTCAAAGTCCACGACTTCTCCAGTATCCGTATACACCGAGCCGCACGCGATCTGCAACAACTTATTGACCTTGGCAGCGGCGTTGACGGCAGAGACTTCTTCCCCTGCGGCCTCGATCAAGGCTTGCTTGACCAGTAGCTTGTAGAACCCTTGCTGTTGCGCGGTGAGCGGGGCATCCCGGTCGATGTACGAGACGTGTGGCAAGTCCAGGCTGTCCTTCTTTTCAAACCGGATGGCTGGTTGAAGCACGTTGTGTACGATGTGCTTGGCTTCGGGTTTGGGTACCCAACGATACTCGCTAACCTTGGTCATGACCTGATCCCGGAATTGTCCAAAGAACGGCACGACACCTTGGGGGTTGACCAGCT
>JACCED011166437.1_pt1 | contig 13746 bp, 9 predicted proteins | sample 7455021 | NCBI WGS metagenome assembly JACCED01 (sample SAMN15323456, study PRJNA562643) | freshwater metagenome | isolation source: river surface water | place: USA:Blue River Watershed | collected 2017-08-19 | reverse complement strand
CGCAAAAGCTGCAATTGCCTCCCCTCAAGTTCCGCCGCCTTCTCTCTGTAAAAGTCCTTTCAGAACCTTGGTTTCCTTAGGCCATGGGATGGCTGTGAAAAGGGTCGGGGGCAGTCTGTCCACATTGTGCCCACTCCGCCGGCTCGAAAAGTTAGTCGGCAATCTGCGTTCACTGCAGGGAATCCACTGGGCCTCACCAAAAAACGATGGAACCATCATACGCATAGTTGTTGGCCTTACTCGCTGACGAAAACGTGCGTTTTATCGTGGTCGGCGGAGTCGCGGTGACGCTCCATGGGTATGTGCGATTGACTGAAGCTGTGGACATCCTTGCGCAATCCGACCGCTCGAATCTGGAAAGACTGATCGCCGCGCTCAGTCACTTCGGAGAGGGATTTGCGATGCAACTGGCACCCGAGGACTTCGATGATTCAGAAGGGGCAATGCGCATCGTCGAGGCAACAGAGGGATGCGTCGTGGACGTGTTCACCCGAATGTCCGGCAGCCGGTACGATGACGTTGTTTCCGATGCCGGTACCTTCCGGCTGAATGGTCACAAAATCCGATTCGCTTCAACGCCGACATTGATCGCTTGGAAGGAAGTCTCTTTCCGGGAAAAAGATCGGCTCGACGCGCACGCGTTGCGAAAACTCCTGTCTGCCCCCACTGCGTTTGACTGAAACACGGCTTTGCAGAGATTCGCGCGATCAGCGCGTTCATTTTCCAAGCCCCCTGACGCTTATCCAAGGTCCGTTGCGCCGCTTAGGCGAATGAGGCAAACACAAAGCAAAACGACGAGCGGAATAAATCGGAAGAAAAGTGCTCCTCCAGATTGCAAACTGGTCGGGCCGGCGGGATTCGAACCCACGACCTCTTGAACCCCATTCAAGCGTTCTACCAAGCTGAACTACGGCCCGACAAGAGGCGGTGAGAGTTCCACCGAGACCGAACAGTTTCAAGCGTGAAAATCCCCCAACCGCGAACCCGCTCGGCAGGTGCTGAAAACCGACCCACATTTTCTCCTTCGACGAACCCCTATTTCAGCCCAAACTCTGCCGTTTGCCTCCTATGTCCGAGCTTCCCAAAACCTACGAACCCCAGAGCATCGAAGAAAAATGGTATGCGCTCTGGCTTGAAAACAAGTCCTTCGCCGCGCGCCCGGAAGCCGTCTCGGATCGTAGGAAGGCGTACTCCATCGTCATCCCACCGCCAAACGTCACCGGCGTCCTTACCCTGGGCCACGTTCTCAACAAGACCATCCAGGATATCCTCGCGCGGCGTGCCCGCATGAAAGGACTCGAAGTACTCTGGCTTCCCGGCACGGATCACGCAGGAATCGCGACTCAAACGGTCGTTGAGCGGACCCTCAAAAAATCCGGCGAAATCCGGCATCGTGATGACCTCGGTCGCGAACGGTTTCTCGAGAAGGTGTGGGAGTGGAAGGAGAAGTACGGGGGCATCATCACCCAACAACTCCGTAAGCTCGGCGCCTCCTGCGACTGGGACCGCGAACGTTTCACGATGGATCCAGAATACTCGGAGTGCGTTCGCCGCGTGTTCGTTGACCTCTTCCAGAAGGGCCTCATCTACAGGGGCAAACGCATGGTCAACTGGTGCCCCGTTTCACGGACGGCTCTCTCCGATGAGGAAGTCGTGCTCAAACCGCAGAACGGTTTCCTTTACCACTTCCGCGTCGCCATCGCCGAACGTCCCGGAACGTTTCTCACCATCGCGACCACACGCCCCGAAACCATCCCTGGTGACACCGCTATTGCCGTTAACCCGAACGATCCTCGTTACAAGGATTTCATCGGTCTGCATGCCCTGCGCCCGCTTCCAGTGAACGTGCCCGACAATGAACGACAGATCCCCATCGTTGCTGATGATCACGTCGAGTTTGAGTTCGGAACTGGGGTGCTGAAAGTCACCCCAGCACACGACAAAGCCGACTTTGAAATCGGGTTACGTCACGGTCTCGGCACGCCAGAAGTCATTGATGAAACGGGTAAAATGAGCGATCTCGCAGGCGAAGGGCTTGCCGGTCTGGATCGCTTCGAAGCCCGCAAGGCCGCCGTCGAACTACTCAAACAGCTGGGCCTCCTCGAAAAGGAAGAACCACACGCCAACAACGTGGGCTTCTCCGAACGCGCCGATGTCCCGATTGAACCACGCCCAAGCCGGCAGTGGTTCCTGCGTTACCCTTCGGTCGAAGCCGCGCGCAACGTCGTCAGTTCCGGGGAAATGCGTTTCTTCCCCGAACGCTGGGCAAAGGTTTACGACCACTGGATGGAAAACATTCAGGACTGGTGCATTTCCCGCCAGCTCTGGTGGGGCCACCAGATCCCCGTCCATTACTTCACGGGAACCGGCCTTGAAGCAGCGCATGCATCGCTCGCAGGCATCGGCATCCACCCGACTCCAGATTCCATTCGGACGCTCGAAGACGGTACCATCGCCTACTGCTCGCTCACGGCTCCTGATTCTCCCGAATGGAGGCAAGATCCCGATGTGCTCGACACCTGGTTCTCGTCGTGGCTCTGGCCATTCGCAACCATGGGCTGGCCGGAAGAAACGCCAACCCTGAAGGCATTCCACCCCACAACAGACCTCGTCACCGGTCCCGATATCATCTTCTTCTGGGTCGCTCGGATGATCATGGCCGGCTTCGAATACACGGGAACACTCCCGTTCCGGAACGTCTACTTCACAGGAATCATCCGCGATAAACAGGGCCGAAAGATGTCCAAATCCCTCGGCAACTCGCCGGACCCGCTGGACCTCATTGCACGATATGGAGCGGATGCGTTGCGCTTTGGAGTGATGCGGAGCGCGCCACTCGGACAAGACGTGCTCTTCGACGAAAAGAACGTCGAACTCGGACGCAACTTCTGCACAAAACTCTGGAACGCAGCGCGTTTTAGACAGATGCAAGGAGGCGAAAGCGAGGAGGATATCTCGCCAGCATTACTGACCGGTGACGATAAATGGATACTCCTTCGCTTGGACCGTGCGATCCGCGAAGTTTCGGACGCACTCGACTCGTACCGGTTCTCGGATGCGGCACAAGCCCTCTACCGGTTCTTCTGGAACGAGTACTGCGACCGTTACGTCGAGACATCGAAATCCGTGCTGAACGGATCGGATTCGCCCCTGAAATCCAACACGCTGGCCGTCATGGATTTCATCCTTTCGCATACGTTGCGACTATTCCACCCGTTCCTGCCATTCATTACAGAGGAGCTCTGGAACTCCATGGGGTACAGTCTAGATCTCCCCAAGGATCAAGGTGGAACCTCCATTCAATCAGCTGTTTGGCCATCAGCCTTCGATAGTGATTTTCTCGCGCATTACGGCCTGTCTGCAGAGGACGAGTCCCGAGCGGAACGCCGTTTCGAGGTCGTGTCGGCCGGCCGCGGCTTGCGACGGGATTTCAACATTCCTTCCCATCGCAAAGCGCGCTTCGTTCTTGCAGCGTCGACACCGCTCACGAAGGAGGAGTCGGACGGCGTTGCCATCCTGCTGAATGCCGATCCGTTTGAGGTCACTGATTCCGAATGGGTTCCACCGAAGGGCACCCCAGCCTCACTCACACCTTTCGGAGCGCTGCACCTGCCCCTCGAGGGACTCATCGACGTCGCCGCGGAAAAAGAGCGCCTCTCCAAGGAACTGGCCAAAATCGAATCGGAGCTCCAAAAAGTGCGCGCCAAACTCGCCAGCCCAAGCTTTGTGGACGGTGCCCCTGCAGTCGTCGTCGAGGAACACCGTCAGCGCGAAGCAGATTGGCTCGCCAAGCAGGCAGACCTCTCGCGTCTGGTCGCATCACTCGCCTAATCCGTTATCCCTCGCTCCGATTCATCTCATGCCGGCCCCGAATCCAAACGAAATCGAACCTCCCGACTTCGAGGCCCTCGGGGCATCCTTGCTCGAATCCTACCGGATTGGAGGCATGAACCACATTGACGGCACAAACCTCCCGTCAAAGCGGGCCATCTCGGAGCTGTGCGAGGATCTTCTCCAACTGCTCTTCCCCGGATTCCATGACCTCGAGCCGATCCATTCGGTCCACATCGCTCGCGTCACGCAACACCGCATGCGCTCCCTCGGCGAACGGTTGCAGCAAGAAATCGGGAAAAGCATTTCCACTTTGGCAAAGACCCCCGATACCGCAATCATCGCATCCCGTCACACCAGCGCATTTTTAGCCGGCCTCCCGCAAGTACGAGCAACACTGCAAACAGACGTTCAGACCGCGTTCAACGGGGATCCGGCTGCATCCGGAGCCGACGAAATCATCCTCGCTTATCCCTTCGTTGAGGCCATCGCCATCCAACGCTGTGCTCACTTGCTTTACCGACTCTCCGTGCCTCTTCTCCCGCGCATCATGACCGAATGGGCGCACAGCCGAACCGGCATCGACATTCACCCAGGCGCTCAGATCGGAAGCCACTTCTTCATCGACCATGGAACAGGCGTGGTCATTGGAGAAACCTCAGTAATTGGCTCAAATGTGAAGCTTTACCAAGGAGTCTCGTTGATCGCGCGTTCGCTGGCCGGCGGTCAGGCATTGAAAGGAAAAAAGCGGCACCCAACCGTCGAAGCCAACGTTACCATCTACGCAGGAACAACCATCATGGGCGGCGATACGGTGGTCGGCGCGGGTTCCACAATCGGCGCAGGCGTCTTCCTGACTCGGAGCGTCCCTCCTCGCTCGCTGGTTTTCTACCGCGAACAAGAACTGCAAATCGTCGAAAAAAATCGCAAAGGCGAGAACTGGGACGACTGGGCGATCTGACCCCAAACCCATTGACGAAATCGCTCGACGATCAACTCGCCTTTCACCTCGCGATCCATCGGAAAACTGGACCAAAGAGACTTCGCAATCCTCTCGCGCCAAGAGGATTCACCAACGATTTCCCACTGCCCTCCAAACAACTCACGGAGCAAAACTCACAGGAGCTATCGGTCAGCCGACTCCTGTTCGTGACGTCATCAAGCCCGCTGTTAGGAGTCACGACGAGAGAAAATGCGGACGAGCACGACCACGGTCCCGCTGAGAAAAGCTACACCGCCAATGCCCCGCATTCCCAAAGCGATACGGGCGTGGAACGCATACCGTGCGGACATCGCAGGGGTGGGGTCCTGATAGGGAATGCAAGCGAAAACCAGGTCGTACACAAAACCGGAAGCGAGCAGTAACAAGCCGAGACCAAACAGAAAGAGCGCTGCGTGTCGTCTCATGCGTTTCGTTCACTGAGGAAATCCAAATCAAAGTTTGTAGTGCCGCGGAGTTTCCCGAACCGGATTTTCACTGCAAAGCGCTTTTCTCGAGGTAGCTCTTGAAACGAGATTTGCCCTCCCCACGAAAGACCGCCAGAAGACCGATGCGCTTCGATTCTCGGCCGTGACTGCGCGACATTCAGCCGCGTGCGTGGCCCGCTTTTTTCTCACGTTTTAGCCCGCTTCAGGTTCTCTCCTGAAGTCAGCCATCATGAAGCCTCTCTCCCTACTCTCGCCACCGTCCGCCCGTTCGCGAGCGCTTCTCGCGGTGTGCGCCATGCTCGGGTCCATCGGACTCAACGAAATCTCCGCTCAGGAAATCGCCGCCTTGTCAGCCCACCCCGGAGCAAAGATTTACCGCGACAAATGCGCGTCGTGCCACGGCGACCATGGTCAGGGCGTCAAAGACAAATACGATGACGCCCTCACGGGAACCCGTTCAGTGGCAGGGCTTGCGCGTCTCATCGAGAAAACCATGCCGGAAGGCAAAGAGGGCACCTGCACAGGAGATGATGCCCGAAACGTGGCTGCATACATCTTCGACGCCTTCTATTCGCCCGCTGCCCAAGCGAAGATTCGCCCCGTCCGAGAGGCATTCTCCCGACTCACCATCAACCAATACCGGAACTCCGTTACCGATCTCCTCGGCCGCTTCCGCCCAGGCTTTGACCGCGCCCAATCAAAAGAACAGGGACTCAAGATCACGTACAACGGCTTCACCATCCCCACTCCGGAGGAAATCGCAGCACGCGATGCCGAAAAGGACGGAAAGAAACGCGACGAACTGCAAAAGAAAATGAAGCGCCCGGAAAAACTCGAACGCGTCGAACCGGGCGTGAATATCCATTTGGGCGCCGAAAGCCCCGATCCCATCAAGATGATTCCCAGCGAGTTCCAGATCCGCTGCGCGGGATCGCTCCTCGCCCCGGAGACCGGCCTCTACGAGTTCATCGTCAAAAGCGAAAATGGCGTCCGCCTCTCCGTGAATAACAAGGAACCCATCATCGACGCCTGGGTCAGCACCGGTCCCGAAGTCCGCGAAGAACGCAAAACCGTCTTCTTACTCGGGGGCCGTCCCTACCGCATCGTGACCGAACTGTTGAAGTTTAAGGACAAGAGCGCCTCGCTCGAACTCTGGTGGAAACCACCGCACGGCGTCCTCGAACAGATTCCAGCCCGCTACCTCGTCCCCCAAGAAGTCCGTTCAAACTTTGTGCCCTCATCCGCCCTGCCTGCTGACGACCGGAGTGAGGGGTACGAACGGGGAACCAGCCTTTCGAAAGAGTGGGACCATGCCACCACCGCAATCGCCCTGGAGGTGGCGGACCATGTCGACGCGGACCTTGATGCGCTAGCGGGCACCAAGGCGGGAGCACCGGATCGCACCGAAAAACTCACCCAGTTTGCGCTGCGCTTCCTCGAAGCAGCGTTTCGCCGCCCCCTCAGCGCCGACGAGCAAACCCGTCTCGTCGACGCCGCATTCGCAAAGTCGGCCTCCCCTTCTGTTGCGGTCAAACGCATCGTTCTTTACGCCCTCAAGTCTCCCCGCTTCCTCTATCCCGCAGCACCAGATCTCGATGGGAAGGACGCCTACTCAACGGCTTCACGGCTTGCCCTTACGCTTTGGGATTCAGTTCCCGATGCCGCTCTTTGGAAGGCGGCAACCGAAGGACGCCTCTCCAAGCCCGAGGAGCTGGACCGGGAAATTCAGCGCATGGTCAACGACCCGAGAACGCGCGCGAAAATGGATCAGTTTTTTGACGTTTGGCTCGAAACCGAGCGCGCTGAGACCACCACCAAGGATGCAAAAGCGTTCCCCGAGTTCGACGCGCAGATGCGGTCGGATCTCCGCACCTCACTCCGACTGTTCCTCGATGAAATCATGTGGAGCGAGCGTTCCGACTACCGCGAGTTGCTGCTCGGACCACACCTGTGGCTGAATCAGCGCCTCGCTCGGTACTACGGCGCGACCACTGACAACGAGGGGTTTCAGAAAGTTACGCTCACAACGGGAGAGTATGCGGGGGTTCTTACTCACCCTTACCTGTTGTCAGCAATGGCCTACAGCCGAACAAGTTCGCCGATTCATCGCGGGGTGTTCCTCTGCCGAAATATCCTCGGCGTGAACTTGAAAAACCCGTCCGTCGCCGCGTCGTTCGAGGACGCAAAGTTTGACCCCTCGCTCACCATGCGGGAGAAGGTCACGTCGCTCACCAAGAATACAAACTGCGCGGGATGCCACGCGCTGATCAACCCGCTTGGGTTTACCTTGGAAAATTTCGACTCCGTGGGTCGGTGGCGTACCACGGACCAAAACAAACCCATCGACCCCATCGTCGATTACGAGTCTGAGGAAGGCGGGACCAGTCACTTCAAGGGGCCTCGCGACGTGGCGCAACACGCGGCATCCAGCTCCTTCGCGCACGACGCATTCATCCGCCATCTGTTCCATCATCTGGTCAAACAGCCGCCCGTGGCCTTCGGGCCATCGACCACCGAATCACTCCGCAAGTCATTTCAGGAAAGCGGCTTCAGCATCAAGCACCTCATTGTATCGATTGCGAAACTGAAGGCGACGGCTTCCTCTGCCGATGGCCCAAAAGTGGCCGAGACATCCCGTTGATTCACCTCCCCCGCGAACTAGACTCCCCTTGAACCTCAATCAGGCTTCCCTCCTATGACCACCGACCGCCGCTCCTTCCTTCGCCACCTTGGCGTATCCTCCGCTGCGCTCCCCTTTCTCTCGAGTCTCCCTAGCCTCACTGGAGCCGAGCCCCCAGTGAAACGGCAGCGTCTCATCATCATGTTCTCCCCCAACGGCACCTTGCCTGAGGACTTCTGGCCCGACGCGCAAGGGACCGACTTCGCCTTCAAACCCATCTTGGAAGCGCTCACCCCTTTTCGGGAGCAAACCCTCATGGTCAAAGGGGTTTACAACAAGATCCGCGGGGACGGCGACCAACACATGCGTGGCATGAGCTGTCTGCTCACCGCAAACGGCCTCTTGCCGGGCAATATCATGGGCGGTGGCGGCCAGCCCGCAGGATGGGCCAGCAGCATTTCCATCGACCAGGAAATCAAACAGTTCCTTCAAAAAAGTCCCGCGACAAAGACCCGGTTTGGCTCTCTGGAGTTTGGCGTGGCCGTACCCAACCGAGCCGATCCATGGACGCGGATGTCCTACCTCGGACCCAACCAACCCGTCGCCCCTCTCGACGATCCCTACCGGATGTTCTCCAAACTCTACGGCACCGTGAAGGACAAGGACCTTCTTGTGAGTGTGCTGGATGATGTGAAAGAGGATTTCCGTAAAGTGGGTTCGCGGTTAAGTGCAACCGATAAACAACTGTTGCAGCAGCACATGGAGCTTGTCCGCGGCTTTGAAAAAGAACTGAAAGCTCCGCCTGACAACTCCATCACCCACCGAATGCCACCGCCGGATCCCGGAGTCGAACTGGTGAACGACAACACACCGAAAATCAGTCGCATGCAGATCGATCTCCTAGTGAATGCGTTTGCTAATGACATGGCCCGCGTAGCGACCCTTCAGTACATGCGAAGCGTCGGCAACGCGCAGATGCGGTGGATTGGTGTCGAGGAAGGGCACCACACCCTTTCGCATGAGCCCGACTCGAACAAGGACGCCTACGCGAAACTGCTGAAAATCAATCAATGGTTCGCGGGGGAACTCGCCTATCTCCTGACCAAACTCCGCGACACCCCAGAGCCCTCAGGGACCGGCTCAATGCTGGATAACACTCTCGTGCTCTGGACCAACGAACTGGGCAAAGGAAACTCCCACACGCTCGATAACGTGCCTCTGGTGCTCGTGGGCGGTGGCGCAGGATTCCGGATGGGCCGCTCCATCCAGTTCGACAAGGTGCCGCACAACCGTCTCTGGCTCTCGCTCGCGCACGCGATGGGGCACACAGAACTTTCCAAGTTCGGCCAAGCGGACCTCTGCAGCGAGGGTCCCCTGGATCTCGCGTGAAGACCGCTTGATGGAGTCGCGATTCCTTTCCTAAAACGCCCCTGCACGGCTTGAATCCAGAGGGGCAGCAGAAAAGTTTGGCCCACGTCCGTCCACGTGAAGCCTCGAAGCGGGGAGCCCTCCGGAGCATCGGAGGACCGCACAAACACCCATCGAGCACGAGCGGGTGAAGCGAGCGGAGCAAGTGGTCCGAGACGATCGTTGTGCCCTGAATGCGCATCAGTGCGCTCGGGAACGATCAAGAAACCATGAAAACCATCAAGTGGTCGGGCTGGCGGGATTCGAACCCGCGGCCTCTTCGTCCCGAACGAAGCGCTCTACCAAGCTGAGCCACAGCCCGTCACTACATCCTACGACGACCCTTGAGGAGGCTATCAGCAGGGAAAACGACGATGAATCCCCTTGTCCACTGAGTCAACAGCCAATCGGACGCAGCCGTTATCCGATGATTTCAAAAATCGCTTCCACTTCCACTGCTGCACCCGTCGGCAACTGGGCAAATCCGAGTGCGCTTCGGGCATGGTACCCGTTCCCGGTCTTTCCGAAAATCTCGTGCAATAAATCGGAGCATCCATTCACCACCAAATGCTGATCGGTGTACTCCAAGGAGGAGTTCACACAACCGAGCACCTTCAGAACGCGCAATCCGTTCAAGGTCCCGTGCGTGTTCCAAACCGAGTTCAACACCTTCTCGGCGCAATTCCGTGCCGCGCGATAACCCTCCTCAGTGCCCAATCCAGCGCCCAACTTGCCCTTGAGGTCGCTGACATGTCCCGAGGTGAGCAACTGATTCCCCGAGCGAACACACAGGTTCAAATAGCCCGGCTCGGCTTTCACAAAACTCAACCCCAACGCTTCTGCTATCGTTTGCGGATCTTTCATAAATACTTTTAGTTCACTGTCTTACTTTTCACTCATCCGAACTCGCTCCATCGGCAATGACACTCATTTTCATCACGCACCCGCATTCCCCGTTCCCAAATCCCGCGCCACCAAACGCTCCGCTACCCGCTCCACATCATAGACACAGCCGCCCCAAGTCCCCCCGCTCGCATTCTGCAAAAGTGCCCAAAGCCGCGTATCTAACGGCAACCGCTCGTCCGGCGTCATCCGCGGATCCGCTTCGCGCTGTGCAAGAAGAGCCGCCCCCGCCTCCCGTTCAAACAGCACTCCATCCGCTCCCACCAAGTCCAGACACCCCTTCCCACTTCGTCCATCAATCTCGATGCGAAGCACATCCCCGTCGCGTACCCGACCAATCGGTCCGCCAGCCAACCCCTCCGGACCGACATGCCCAATACATGCGCCCGTCGAAACCCCAGAAAACCGGGCATCCGTCACCAGCGCAACCTGCTTTCCGGAAGGCAGATGCTTCAACGGTCCCGTCAACTGGTACGTCTCCTCCATTCCAGTTCCCATGGGTCCGACCCCCACCAGCACAATCACATCGCCCGCCTGCACTCGCCCATCCTTGATGGCCGCCATCGCCTCCTTCTCCCGCACAAACACCCGGGCCGGCCCCGTTTTGCGATACACGCCGTCCGCATCCAAAACCGACGGATCAATCGCAGTCGCTTTCACCACCGCTCCCTCAGGGGCGAGGTTCCCCGTTGGAAAAACAAGCGTACCCGTCAGCCCAAGTTCCGCCGAGCGCTGAGGCGAAAAAATCACCTCGTCCGGCGACACTCCATCGCGCTCGAACAACAACTCACGGAACAGTTTCCGACGCTCGGACGTCTCCCATGCCTCAAGGTTTTCCCCCAGTGTTCGTCCAGAAACCGTGAATGCCCCCAAATCCAACAACCCCAACCGAGCGAGATGAAGCATCACCTCAGGGACGCCGCCCGCAAGAAAGACGCGGACCGTCGGGTGGTGCACAGGCCCATTCGGAAGAACACTGACCAACCGCGGTGTCCGCCGATTGACCTCGATCCAGTCCTGCACTGACGGACGATCCACCCCTGCCGCATGGGCGATCGCAGGCACATGCAAGAGCAGGTTCGTGGAACCTCCGAATGCTGCATGCACCGTCATCGCGTTCCGGATGGAAGCCGCAGTCACGATGTCAGCCGTTCGTTTCTTATCCCGAGCCAACCGGATCAATGCCTCCGCTGAACGGGAAGCCAGATCCAACCAAACCGGCTGGCCCGACGGGGCCAGTGCAGAGTGCGGCAAGCTCATCCCGAGCGCCTCCCCAACAACCTGCGCCGTTGCTGCGGTTCCGAGAAACTGGCATCCCCCCCCCGGAGAACCGCACGCACGACAGCCCAGCTCCGCTGCCTCCGAGAGTGTCAATCGACCGTGCGCAAACCGGGCCCCAATGGTCTGCACTGCACCTGCGTCCTCACCCTGTTCAGGAGGCAACGTCACGCCACCTGGGACCACAACCGACGGCAAATCAGGCATTCCTGCAAGCGCCATCATCATGGCCGGCAATCCTTTATCGCAGGTCGCAACCCCCAACACCCCCTCGCGCCTTGGTAACGATCGCGCCAACCGACGGAACACCGTCGCAGCGTCATTCCGGTACGGCAAACTATCGAACATGCCCGTCGTCCCCTGAGTTCGGCCGTCACACGGATCGGAACACGCAGCGGCGAACGGAATCGTTCCCAACCGTTTGAAGCTCTGCGCCGCAGCCTCAACCATCAATCCAATCTCCCAATGCCCCGTGTGAAATCCAAGCGCCACCGGTGATCCATCCGGCGCCCGCAAACCACCCTGTGTGCTCAAGATCAAGAACTGGCTCCGCAGCAGATCCGCCGGATTCCATCCCATGCCCGCATTCTGCGTCATCCCGAAAAGATCGCCGCTCGGAGCCTCCATCAGCAACGACTCCGTCAGCGGCAAACGTCCAGACGGACCCGGTCCCTTGGTGCGGATGTCGTAAACCGATCGATTGCCCTCACCGATAAAGTCAAACGGCGTGTCCATATCTCGAATCAAGCCACAGGCTCCAGCGTTTCACCTGCCGCCGCTGAACCGTCCCCGCCCGGCATGTAAAACGAGTCGCCGATAAAAATCTCGGCATCAGGCAGTTCTCTGGCCGCATTCTCCGCGAACCAGTTCAACGCCCCGATATCACCATGCACCAGATGGAGTTGGGATGGAGCAACCTGCCGGACATACGACAGGATCGTTTCCCGACTCCCATGCGCCGAGAACTGAAAATCCTCCACGCGACATTGCACCCGAATCGGAGGTGAATCCTTCCGCAGCTTCACCTCTCCACCCTGCGCCACCCGCTTCAACGCACCACCGGGAGTCTCCGGGTCAGCGTACCCCACGAAAAACACTCCGTTTTGAGGATGCGACAAGAACCTTTCTGCCACCACGTTAGAGAGCGTGTTCTCAGACATCATTCCACTCGACAGCGCATAAATCCGACGCGCCTTCACCCCGAGATTGTTCAGTTCAGAGCCCCGGATGGTGAACGGATCAACTTCCTCCAACAGCTCGAGTCCCGGAGATCGGCGGGTCGATACCTTCGCGAGGTCGTCGTGGATTTCCGTCAACTTCGTGCTCAGACCCCCGATGTAAACCGGACAGCGCTTCAGCCGCTCATCCTCGAATGCGTGGTGGAGCATCAACAACAGCTCCTGGGTCTTGCCGAGTGCAAAGACGGGCACCAGCACCGATCCACCGCCTGCGAACACGGCGTTAATCGCCTCAATGAAACGCAGCTCCTCGCCCTTGCGCGTGAATCCAGCAGGCGTAGGCACCAGACCGCGCGTGGTCTCCACCACGAGAACATCGATCCCCTCGGTCGGGAGACTCCCTCCCTGCATCATGGTCTGATCCTCAAGGTTGATATCGCCCGTGTACAAAACCCGTTTGCCTCCCGCAAGGAACTCAACCGAAACCGATCCCAAGATGTGGCCAGCGTCGTGGAAACGGAACAGCACCGGTTCCCCCTCGTCCTCCTTCGCACGCTCCCCCCGCAAATTAAACCAACGGTTCAGTGGCACCGCCCTCCAGGCCTTGCCCCCCGCCGTGACGTCCCGATGCGTGAACAACGGGTAATCCTCGATGCCCGCCTCCTCTTTCCGCCGGAACATCACGTTCACCGAGTTCCTCAGCATCGCATCCGCCAACTGTCGGGTGGCCTCCGTCATGAACACCGGAACACCGGGGTACATCCGCGTCAACACCGGTAGCGAACCAAGATGATCCTGATGCGCATGCGTCAAAAAAATCGCATCAATGGCAACCCCTTCCAACCGGTCAAATCTTGGCAACGCCGCCCGCCCCTCCTTCTTCGGATGAGCCCCGCAATCCACGATGACTCGAACCTCGCCCCATTCGAAGAGATAACAGTTTGCTCCGATCTCGTTCACCCCCGTTAGATTTGTCAGTCTGAATGCGTCCATCCTTGTAGCCCTTCACCGTCCACGGAAACCGTTCCGCTTGCAAACCGCGAATCCCCCGACGTTCCTTGCGACCACCCCATCCTCAGTGTAATTTCTCTCAAACCCGAT
>JACCED010781478.1_pt1 | contig 13747 bp, 24 predicted proteins | sample 7455021 | NCBI WGS metagenome assembly JACCED01 (sample SAMN15323456, study PRJNA562643) | freshwater metagenome | isolation source: river surface water | place: USA:Blue River Watershed | collected 2017-08-19 | reverse complement strand
TTGCGTAACAAACGAATCGGGCGTTACTGCTAATATGTGGGGCGGCGGCTATGATGCCAACGGTGGTACAACATCTGGTACAGCTGGAGGTTACAGTAGCACTCTTACAACATACAATGCTACCGATGCAGCAAGTGGATCAATTACTCCAGGCGGCGGTAGCACTACACCTAGTGCTCCAGCATTTGATGGCACACTAACACAAACAAATAATTCAGGCACAGAGACAATAACTAGTGGAGCAGATAGTACAGCAGGGTTTACAGGAACTCAACAAGCAAGAGTTGACGCATGGACTGGAAGCACGCAACCTTATAATAACATTCTATATATTGAGCAAACATACGGCTCTAACAATCAAGTAACAATTACGCAGTCTGGCGTAAAGAATAGAATAGATTTTAGTTTAAATGGAAATGGTAACGTTGCTAACACGACGCAAACTGGTTCTAACTATCTTAAGGAAGAAATTCCAGGATGGGGTAACAACATTACTATTAACCAATCTAACACAAGTTTAACTAACTATGCTGAAACTAAAATACAAGGTAACGGCAACACGGTAAACCATACACAAACAGGTCCTGGAAATCATATTCTATTTTCTAGTTCTGCAGGTGACATTAACACTATTAACACTACACAAACAGGCAATGCTGGCCATTACTTAGAAGTTAAAATGACCGGTAATTGGAATAGTGTTACTTCTAATCAGTCCGGAAACACTCAAAATAAAGCAAACATAGACTTAACTAATGCCGGCGGTGCAGCCAGTGTAGATCTAGGTCAAACAGGCGGAAAAAGCTTCACTATTATTCAAAGTTGTGCAAATCCCGCCGGTTGTAGTACAGTTGTACGTCAGTGAGTTAATTTCTAAACAAATACTTCTTATGTAAGAGTAGTCTTGCTTTATTGTATTGAATAGCCGTAATAACTAACCCTGCTGGTTGGTTACTCCCTAGGAATATTTGTATCGATAAATAATGATATGAAAATAAACGAACTATTCAGCAAAGAGTATCCTATTACGTGGAAACGTAACAGGGCATATTTTAAAACAGCAAACGGGCGACCTGGAGTTGTAATGTTTGATTCTGACGAACCGGCCGAAGGAGATTACTCATTAGTTGACATTGAGTTTAGCATACAGGATGAATTTGGAGTAACTGGACAGGGCGATGCTAGTTCAATTTTTGCCACTGTTTTTACTGCAATCAGAGAATACATTGCAAACAATAGCCCAGACTTTATAACCTTTGATGCTAAAGAACCTAGCAGACAAAAACTATATAATCGCATGGTAACTAGACTACCTGGCTATCAATTAGTAAAAGCAGACCCGTATAGAATTCCAGTACAATTGCCTATGCACTTTGATGAAACTAGTTTCATGTTAGTTAAGAACAGTATTGCAAGTAGTTTATGATCAAGAAAATCCTTCTAAGCCCATGGACTGCTCTAGCAACCTTAGCGTTGGTAGTGGGCGTAAGAGTTGCAGATCCTACATTTATCGAAAGCGTAAGATTACGCTACTTTGATACACTAATTACAGCCAAAGAACCTACGTTCAACAACATTGTAACTGTAAATATTGACGAGCCTAGTTTGGACAAACACGGACAATGGCCATTACCAAGGGCAAAGTATAGTGAAATTATACGAGATTTATATCAGAGGGGAGCAGGCCTTGTTGTACTTAACGTACTCATGCCGGAAGCAGACCGTACTGGTGGCGACAACAGCTTGGGTCAAACTTTAAAAGAGTTTCCGGTTGTACTAAGTTCTACCCCTGCACAGAAAACAAAGAATACTCCGAGAGTTCCCGGATCAGCAGTTCTTAATCCAGAACACTTAGATCAAATTATTCAGTATCCTGGATTAATTGCTAACGTACCGCAATTAGAAAATAATGCCGCAGGTGTTGGTATTACAAATACACTTCCAGAAATTGACGGCGTTAATCGTCGTATGCCATTAATTGTTACAGTAGATGGGAAACTTTATCCAGCATTAAGTTTAGAAACATTGCGTGTTGCAGCAGGCGACTCAACTTTTCAAGTTAAGTTGTTTGAAGGCGGTGTTGAAAAGATGCGTATTCCAAAGTTCGGTCCTGTAACTACAGATAACTTAGGGCGTATATGGATTGACTGGAGTCAGCAATCACGTAGCTTTGGTTTAACTCAGCTTCCGAAAGATCTAGAAGGTGCAATAGTTATTGTTGGACCTACAGCAGCAGGTATAGGTAACCCATTACCAACTGCTAAAGGTGCAGTATGGCCGCACGAGGTACAAGCAGCAGTTGTTGGTACAATGGTCAACGGTGTTGTTATACAACGTCCTGACTATGCAGATGGTTTAGAAATTATTGCCATTGCAGTAGCAGGTATTGTATTATTATTTTTAACAAGGTGGACATATGTTGGATTGGCTTCGATTATTATTATGGTTGTTGGCGCCGTGGTTGGTAGTAGGTATGCTTTTACTAGCTATCTATGGTTATTTGACGTTACTGCCTTTGCAAGTGGCACAATCTTGGTCGCTTTGCATGCCTACGGAGTTAAGTTTGTTTCAGAGTTCCTCCAAAAGCAAGCCATAAAAAAACAGTTTGCTGGTTACTGCTCTAAAGAAGTGGTAGAGATGCTACAAAAAGACCCAGAGTTAATTAAACGTGGTGTACGTAAAGACGTATCAGTTATGTTCAGTGACTTGCGTGGCTTTACTCCTATTGGTGAACACTACGGAGATGACGTTGGCGGTTTAGGCAAATACATGAACGGTTACATGGATGCTATCAGTCGTCCTATTATGGACAACAAAGGTATGGTTATTAAGTATGTAGGTGACGCAAGTATGCACATTCACGGTGCTCCTATTGAAGATCCTAATCACGCTCGTACAATCGTTGCTGTTGGACTTGAAATGTTAGACGCGGTTGACGCTTACACAAAAGAAATGGAAGCACAAGGCTTACCACCGGCTGCAATGGGTTGGGGCTGTAACACAGGTATTGGCTTTATTGGTGAAATGGGTTCAACTGATAGACACAGCTATGATATCTTAGGTGATATGGTTTCAACAGCGGCTCGTTTAGAAGCACGTTGTAAAGCCTACGGTGTATTGTGTATTATTGGTGCAGAAACGTATAATAGAACTAAAGACGATTTCTTTTATTTGATGATTGACAATCTACAACCTAAGGGCAAATCTGTAGCAGACTTAATCTATACAGCACTACGTCCTAATGGCGAAGATTGGTCTAAAGATTTAGTAAAATATAATGAAATGCAGGCATTGTACAAGTCTAAAAAGTTCGACGAAGCTGCTGCTATGTGCTCTAAGATGAAAGGTACATTTGGCGGACAAATGGACAAGTACTATAAAATTTGGATTGAACGCTGCGAGTTTATGAAAGAACAAAACTTACCAGATAACTGGAACGGCGAATTTATAGCACACGAGAAGTAATATGAATAATTTTATGAATTGGTGGTTTGATCAATATATGTTAGCATTTTTAAAGTGCTACTACTGGCCAGCTTTTGTTGCAGGTTCGACAGATAATGTAGTTGACTTATTCAAACCGCAAACGTATAGTATTTGTAAATGAAAAAATTTCTTTTGCTATTACTAGCATTGCCATCTCTATGTTTTTCACAAAAGATTACAGCCACGAGTTGGCTTGTAGCAGATGGCAACGGCAACGTTATTGAAAGTCAAAATGCAGAACAGCAACGCAGCATTGCTAGCATTACAAAACTAATGACTGCAATGGTTGTACTTGACGCTAACCAGGATCTTGATGAAAAGATTAGTGGCACAACACGACTTGAGCTGTTGCAACTAATGTTAATTAAATCTGACAATAAAGCGGCAGAATCTCTATGTGAAAATTATCCAGGTGGCCGAAGCGCATGTATTACATCTATGAACTTTAAAGCATGGAATCTAGGACTTTATAATACGCATTACGCCGATCCTAGTGGACTTAACATTATGAATGTAAGCACAGCTTATGAGTTGGTAAAGATTGTTATGGAATCAAGTAAGTATTCTGAGATTGTAAAAGCTTCTAATACTGCACACGGTAAAATTAAAAAGAAGAAAAGTTACTTTGAATTTAACAACACTAACCCACTAGTTGCAACTAAAGATTTTATTGTTAGCAAAACTGGATATATTCGAGCTAGTGGCGGATGTATTGTTATGATGCTAGATACAAAAATAGGACGTCGTATTGTCGTCCTATTAAATAGCAAAAGTATGCAAACACGCATACCTGAAGCAAATCAGCTTGCTATGAATTTCTAACTGTTGCTAATTTCAGTTTTTCTAGTGCTTTGATATAGCACCATCCTATATCTATTTCGTACCATTTAGAACTGAACTTAGCACTTGCACCGTTTCCGTGGTGATTGTTATGGAGTTCTTCACCACCAATCCAAAGACCAAAAGGCCCAAGGTTACGAGAAGTATCCTTTGTATCATAATTTCTATATCCTACCCAATGTGCTAGGCCGTTAATTACTCCTGCAGCCCAGAACGGAATCCATAACATTTGGACACCCCACACAATAAACCCAACAGGACCAAATAACATAAAGTCAATGACTAGCATTAAGAGAATTCCTGCAAAGGGGTGGGGTGTGTAAACTTTGCGCTCGATCCAATCATTTGGTGTGCCAACACCTAATTTTATTACTTCTGGATCCTTCTTTGCTTGAATGTATAATAATGCACCTTTAAACAAAACAGTCCATATTCCATACACTTGTGGACTATGCGGATCTGTTTGTGTATCCGATGCTTGATGATGTTTGCGGTGAACTGCAACCCATTCTTTAGTATTCATACCAGTAGTTAACCAAAGCCATAGTCTCATAAAATGTGCTACTAATGGATGGAATGTTACTGCTTTGTGTGCTTGACTTCTATGTAGGTATAGAGTAACACATGCGATAGTGATTTGAACCATCACTAAGGTTGTTAAGATTGTAAACATATATTCTCCAATTAGGTGTGTCTGTGAATATATATTTAGCCCACAAAAAAAGCCACTTTTGAGGGTTCCGGTAGCGAATCGTACATCCTCGGGCAGTGGCCGCCCATCACCTAACTACAATGGTCCTAAGGTGAATTCTTATGACTCTCCAGCTGCTGCTGTTTTGTCGTCTTCTGTTTTGTCTTCTTTTTTAGATTTAGCTGGTTTAGCATCATCTATTCTTACTGCTTTATCAAACTGCTTTGATGCTTCACGTTCTACTTTGACTTGCTCCATAACACGATCGCTTTCGATAATCTTACCACGCAAGTGCAGTACAGTATTTACTTTTTGGTTTAAACGAATCAAGTCGTTATCGAGCATACGAATACGATCAATTAATGCAATAAGAACAGTGTTTGCTTCGCTTATAACTGGCTTAACTTCTTTGGTACTCCATTCCCATACATACTTAATAATGTATCCCATCCCGACTGCCATAACAATCGGAAAACCATATTTGTTAATTAACTCTACTATGTCCATTCACTGGGTATCCTTTGGCAAATGCCTCTACTGGGTCTACTTTAAGTAACATAGCTTTTCCATTGATGTTTACAATTTTAAACATGTCACCTGCTTTCCAACCCAATCTATCGATATTTAATTCTTCGTCAAAAATAATACCATTTGGGTTTAAGTCCCAGGAATAATCTATATACAACATTTCAATACCTTTTTAAAAGTTCACTTAATCGGTCAGCACAGTTGCGAATATCGTCGCTTAATTGTCCTGGGCCGCCAAAAGCTCGCTCCAAAGTTTGTGCTATAGTGTGAAGATTTATAACTTCCTGATCTAGCACTTCTAGTTCTATTTCTGAAATATTAGTCTCTGCGGGCATCATTCTTTCCGTCTGCTCTAGCAATACGATCTACGTCAGGACGTAAACCTAATGCGTTACTTACAATTGTATCAATACGTACTACATCGTGATTCATTGTTTTAACGCGGTTATCTAATGCAACAATGATACCTGCCATACCTTTAATACTGCCTAAAACGCCTTGTAGCAGTAGTTTAATAGTTAAGTACACAAAGTACCCGCCTGCTAATGCTACTGCTATTGGAAATCCTAGATCTCCGATTAATTTGAAAATATCAGTCATTCGATTCGCCCCCGAGTTACTTGACATTTGTATTTATTAATATGAGTATATTTCGGTTGACAGGATATCTAGTATTTGCTATAATACCTACATTGAAGCAGATAAATACTGCTATAATTGAAAGGAAGCGTTATGGCATACAAGTGGCGAGCAACTCATAAGCGTGCAACTAAGGCAACCTGCCGACGTGCTTTAAAAAGGAAATAATTATGGCAAGACGATCAGATCGAGCAAAGACTCCAACGCAAGCTGCGGTTCGTAGACAACTACGTAAACGTAAGTAAGAAATTGTTGTAATCCCTTCAAAGCGAAGGACTTCTGGACGCGGGTTCGACTCCCGCCAGGTCCACCAAAAGTGTACAGCCCTACCCAATGGGTGCAGTAGAGTGGTTGGAAGCATACTGCGTTAAGCAGGTATAGATGTAGCATAGCTCGTTTATATGTGTTCTGTATATTTTTGATGGGCCTGCCATGGTTTCGACAGGGGTAGATAGTAGAGACGGCAACACGGTAGGCGATGACCGTAAATCAAGCAAAACTAGTAAATGCAAAAGCATCTACATTCAAGTTCATGCAAGTGAACGTCGACGTTGCTAGCAACGAAGACGCATTTGCTCTAGCAGCCTAAGAAACTGCACTTGCGAGGCAACTATGCCTTGTCACCCAAAATAGTAATAGCACCTTCGGGTGCTATTTTTTTGGTTGACATTTTGGCTCACTGGTGTTACAATGCTAAATATTAAGTTAAAAGGAAAAACCATGCGTATTAACGAATTTAAGCAACCAGCAGAAGAAGCACTGTTTGAAGAGTCTACTACTAAGCAAGTACTAGATGTTGTGATTACTGGCGATCAAGCATGGTCACAGCCTATGTCATTAGAGCAAGCTATTGCAATTACACTAGGACAGCCTGTGCAAAAAGATGCTAAGAAGCAAGCACGCAGTGGAAATCCAAATGTCCGTACAAATCAGAATCTGTAAACTTTATCTTGACACGTTAACTAATCACGATAGTTTACGAGAATTGGTTGTTAAATTCATGACGGCTAAGGTCATGGATCCATTGTCACCTTACGGTGGAAGCGATACACATTTTACCCCAGATGGCCCTATTGGCAAAACTGGACTTAAAGTTAGACACGCACACATTACACAAGACGTTAGCATCATTTATAGGTTGCACGGATCTAATCCTAGGTTATTAGACTTATATGGACTGTTTTCACACAAAGAAAGCGGTACAGGTAACGCAGCTAATATCAAAATTCAAAAGCAACTTGCAGGCAGACTATCAAACCAAGAGTTTACTCCATTAGGACAAGTAGAGCCTAAAGAGAAACCTGCTCAACAATCCCAACAGAAAAACAAAAAGCGTTGACTTTTCAAAGTAGCGATGTTATAATTGCTTCATGGGCAATTTAGCAGACTACTTTGAAAAAAATGCATACAAAGCCAAGTATCAAATTGGCGACCGTATCTTTGGCTATTACAAGAATATTCCATTTATTGGAAGTGTAGGCAACGATACGCTAATCAACCACACCGAAGGACCTCGCCTGAGTGTGCATTTAGATTTGCCAATGAAGGTTGACAAAGTCTACAAAACTGTTATAATTGCACCACACAAAGACTTTAAGCGTTTGAAGCTGATCGAATAGCAAGAGCCTCTAAAACTCACGGTAGCGGGTTTGACTCCCGCCAAACGCACCACTCACAGAAAGGCACTAAAATGGGTTCATGGAATAAAACTTGCGGATTGAGTAACCTGCATATTCGCTCTGGCGAGAAGGCATATGTATTTGTACTCGAACCCAACAAAGATAATAGCCATTGCTACTCTACTCATTTGTACAGCCCATTACTCTTGCCTTTCGAAACTACCTACGATGACTACGGTGGCGGTGAAGACAGTACTGGCCCAGGCTTTCCCATCATCATAGCTGCTATCAAAGAGCACTTGCACGAAATTGAACTGGGTGATAACAAGTATCACGACATTGCAGTCAAGAAAGACAACTTTGACGAATCATTGTTCTTTGAAGCAGTGCATGAAGGACGCTTGTTCCGTGAAGGCCGACACGCTGATCCTGTTAAACTTGAATACGTGATGTTCCGCAAGGATGTTGTTGATCACATTCTTGAGAATCGTGTGATTGAGCAGTATGTTGGTGACAACAAGGGTACTATTGCTAAATGGGGTGATAGTAAAGATTATATCCAATACAAGTTTGCGGATATTGTTGCAGACATCTTGCCGTTGATTCACGAGATGTGCGACAAATTTAATAATAAAGACGACACGTTCGGATTCCGTTTTGGTGGCGGGATCGAATACATGTTTGGCTACGACCACCCTAACAAAGCAGCTAAGTGGTTGCGTGGCGACAACTATCGCTACTGCCGCATTGTTGATATGAAAGATGCTATTAGCAGCATTTTTGAAAATGGCGAGCCTACGCTCGAGCAAGTACTTGCACTTGAAGCTTTGCTGACCGAATACCTTAAAGGTGTGTTTATCGACAGCTTTATGGAAGTTACTCGCAAAAGCTGGATTCCAGGCGGTCATGAAGGTAGCCAGTGCCAAGAACTTGATGAGTATCGTTTGCTCATCGGTGCAATGAACAAAGTCATTGACACTGAACAAGCAGAATACGACTACGAAAACGGTGTAGACGAGGAAGAAACAAATGAGGAATGAAAAAAGGAATGTTATGAGATCAGTTAAAGTAGAAAAAGTAGAGTTGCTAAAAATTGTTCGTGAGAACTTGAAAAAGCACGTTAAAGAATATGACGAGTCTGTAAAAGACTACAAAAAAGCTGCTATAAAAGTAGCCAAGGAACATGTTGACTTAGCCAAGACCGGTGACCTTGATCAAATCGCCAAGATCAAAGCAATGCCACAGCGTCCAACTAGTTACGAAGACAGCTACAATCGTGCTATCCGTATGCTTGAACTTAGCGTAGAAGATACAATCGAACTTGAAGATGACATTTTCAATCAGCTGGTATTAGATGAGTGGCATTGGAAACATCAATTTGTCGCAAGCGGCGCACTTTATAAGAGCATCTAATGAACTACAATTTTGATTTTGCAGTCAGTGCAACCATTTCATCTAAGGTTGTTGAAGAGATGATTAAAAAGGTTGTCGAAGAACAAACTGGTAAGAAGGTAGCACGTATCGAAATGAAGGTGCAAAGTATTACCAAGGGTTTTCAACGTGATGAGTACACTGAAACAGCTTTCAACGGTTGCACCGTGTACTTTGAAAATGAAAAGAGTGCAAGTGATCAAAAGGGATTTGTAAGAGAGTCATATCAACGATAAAAGCAGTAAAGGACAGCGCGGTAAGAGTGGCGCCCGTGGTAGATGGTATATGGACCTATAAGGTTGTACATAAGAAACTTGTACGGAAAAACGCCATAAAGAGTAAGCCTAAGTTACGATCACTCCTTCCGGCAGTCGGGAAAAAGCGCAAACGCGAAAGCGGTCAGCAAAGGTTGGCAATGCATGATGTCTTGAAAACACATGCGAAACTATTGTAAAGCTGGCGAGTAAGGAATATACAGTTCAACCCAAGACTGCTACTGTAATTTTTAAGGAAGTAATGTATGGACATGGATCAAGCGGCAGTATTTTTAGCCGGATCAGTTTTAACAGTTTTAGGATTTTTAGTAGTCTTAGGCGGTATTCTGGTTGCTAATAATTTAATTGCAAAATATTGGAAATCTTGGGGGTGGAAGTTTATCCCTGATTACTTAGAACAACCAAGTCCAAAGTTTATGTCACCCGAGGAAGCAACTAAAATTGCTCCGCATTTAGATGACAAGCGATAATTCTCTAAAAAAGATACAGGAATTTGCAGAACAATTGCGAGCAGATCCTGTAAGGCTTAAAGCATTTATGCGTAAGGTCATGGGTCCTGATAAAGTCGAGCTAAAGGGCAAGGAAAAAGACGACATTATGTTGTTGCTTAAAATGATTGAACCATTTGAAGAAAGCAACAACCAGCGTGCCTGGACTGACAAATACATGATTGGTGAAACTGAATATCATGTTACATACTGGGAAGACGAAACTGTTGTAGAACGTATCCTAAAGGATGATGGGGATGTCTGATTCATATTTTGATGCAGCTAGGGCAGCAGGTACATATCCTAGAAAAGGCTACGGCTATCTAACCGAAGAAGAAAAGCGTGTCGAAATACAGCGTAAAATTAATAAAGGCTGGGAAGATGAATGGGTTGTGAAAGAAGCACAACGCATGGGCATTACTAAGCAAAAGAAAATTGACCGTCAAGACTTAAAGGCAATTAAAAGTAATCTAGGTTACAGCCGCATTGGAAGGAATAATGTATGAGTTGCAATCATCAAAGACGCACTGAACATTGGGTCGAAGAAGAAGACTGGTATCACGGCGGCACAACAGGCCATTGGGAATATAATACCGAGTATACGACTGTAGACATTGATCTGCATCGTTATAAGTGTACACAATGTGGACTAGTAATGTATTACTCAGGTGCTGCACGTGAGTACTATGAAACAGGCGTAGATCGTAAAGGATTGTTTAAATGAAACTAATTAGCAGACACATAAAAATGAATCCCGACACTTTTGCTCCAGAAATGGAAGTGACACTGTCCCTGCCTATGGAATTTGCAATGGACGCTTTATGCCGTACAGAGGAAGAATTTGAAAATAAACTCGGGAAAGAATTAATTGAGTTGTTAAGGACAAAAGAATGATCCTAACTAAAATTGAATTAGATAAACAAAACCGTATGCTACGCATAGGGTTTGGTAAAAATGACGGTAACTGGTTTGCCCGCCTAGATTTGTGGTGTGTGGGATTCAGAGTTACTAAATAAATTTGTAGCGGGTGCTACAAACTAACACTCTTTAAATTAATAGGTACCTAGAGTGTGTGCCGTAAAAAGGAAAAACCATGATGTATAATCAAAAATTAGTCGCCTCTATTAAAGTAAAAGGCAAGATCCTAAGAGAATTCAAGGATACAGTTTATATTCCATTTGCAAGCGAATATAGCATCCTACTAAAGAACCTTCACACCCAAAGAGCAGTCGTTAACGTCTACTTGGACGGGGAGAATGTCGTACCTGGCGGATTGGTCATTGACCCGGGTCGTAGTGTCGACTTAGAGCGTTGGATTAAAAACGGCAATCTCAGTGAAGGTAACCGTTTCAAGTTTATTGAGCGCACCAGTGCAATTGAAGATGGTCCACGTGGTATTAAGCAAGAAGACGGACTAGTTCGCATTGAGTACCAGTTCGAAATTCCACGTCCTGTAATTAACATTGCAGATACATTTTGGAACAAACAAGATTACAAACCTTGGTCGACCCCATATTATGCCACTAATGCAACTACTACCGGCGTCAGTGGTGGTCTAGGTGATCGCTTCAGTGTAAGTGCTAGCGGCGCAATCAACCAAGTGAACGTTGGTGGTGTAATGCGTGGCATTGATACTAGTGCAAATGGTGCTGCTACTGCACAAGCTGCAAGTGCCGCAGTTGACAAGTACTGTGCCGACAATGGTATCAAAAATAGCGTCAGTGATTTACACGATGGCATGGCGACTATGGACTGGATGGACATGCACAACGAAGTTGGCATTACTGTTCCTGGTAGCAAAAGCGAACAAAAATTTCAACATACAACTGTTGGCACATTAGAAACTGAAAAGCACAGTATTGTGTTAAAACTTGTAGGTGATTTGGGACACAATAAGCCTGTGCTTAAACCGGTAACTGTTGCTCACAAGCCGAAGTGTACAACATGCGGCAAACAAAACAAAGCTCACGCTAAGTTCTGTACAGAGTGCGGTACTGCATTAGAAATCTTTGCATAATATGGACTACGTGCTTCAACACCAAATCACCGAGGAAGACATTGACTTCCTCAACATTACTTCTATCAAGTTTAAAATTTTTAACACACACGGGTTAAAATGTGAAACAGACTTGAACGATAGCGGATGGTGTGATGCGGCAACTGGAGCACGTATCATTGGTGTAGATGATCGGGTCGCTTTTCTGGATGTAAGTCCAGAAGAGTTGACCTACTTAACTCTGAGATATTATAATCGTCTAAAACCACTACACAACGGTTTTAAGAAGATATATAAGTACAATGCTAACATTAGATAAAGGAGAAATATGATGGCATAGATTGAATACGCATGTAAGGACGTAGTGTTCCATTTTAACAAAAAACACTTAGAAGATCAGACCATTCCTATGTGGGTCTTAAAATTTCATGGGGAGACATTATATGTCAATCATGTAGACTGTCAGCTACCTTGGAGCACTAAGGAAACGCCAGACAATCCGTCTACTAAAGGTAGCATCAAAGTTAAGAACGTACTATTGCGTGTTAACGACGACAACGAAGCTACATTAACAGAACTAACACTAATCGATAAGTTCCGCCTTCGTAATCAGAAGCTGGGCATTACTCGTATTATGGCTCCTTACGGATGTGCCATGCACAAAGCTCTATTAGCTAATGAGTTTAAACATGCGCCTATCAAAACTATTCGTGGTGCGTGTTCTAGTTCGTTTATCATTTGTGATTTATTAAGCAAGAATGAAGTGTTACTGGCTAAAATCAAATACAATGATTGGAGAGAAGTTAAGCCTAACGAATCGTACTATACTGAGTACGACAACGTTAAGGAAGAAAATATCAAAGTTGATTATGGACACCCAAGCACTCCGTACGAGTACAGTTAACTTAACTGTACCAAAATCTAAGGTGAGGGAAGTGCAAACTGATTTAAGAAATTGGAAAATAAAACACTTCCCGTTTTCTAAGCGATCAAATGAAATTGAAATTAGGATGTACCCTAATCCTAAGACTAGTTTGATTTTGCTCAAATACAGTTGACGTTATTAATAAATCCTATTATGCTTATTAAAAAATATTAGGAAAAACCTATTAAAAAGCGTTGATTTATAGCTTAAATAAAAGTACAATATTAAACATAGAACAACAGTTCTTAAATTTCATTTCACACACAAAGGAGAATTAAATGAAAACAGTTGGCGATAAATTAACGAAATTTGCAGTTACCGGTGTTAAGCCAGGTCAACCAGAAGATGCTTTCTTCGACATTACCGACGAAAGTTTTGCTGGTAAGTGGAAAGTAATTGTGTACTATCCAAAAGACTTTACATTCGTATGTCCTACAGAAATTGTTGCATACGACAAATTAGCAGGTGACTTTGCTGATCGTGATGCAGTATTGCTAACAGGCAGCACAGACAATGAGTTCTGCAAAGTAGCATGGCAAAAAGCTCATCCAGATTTGCAAAAGATTACTCACACACAATTTGCTGACACACAGCGAGGCGAGTTGAGTTTGATTGAACAGTTGGGCGTTTTCTATGCCCCAGCAGGCGCAGCACTTCGCGCAACATTCATCGTTGACCCAGAGAACGTTATCCAACACGTGACTGTCAACAACTTGAACGTTGGTCGTAGCCCAGAAGAAACACTTCGTGTATTGGATGCGCTACAAACTGGCGAACTATGTGCATGTAACCGTACTATCGGCGGCGAGACTCTGTAATGTTAGAAACT
>JACCED010126236.1_pt1 | contig 13749 bp, 17 predicted proteins | sample 7455021 | NCBI WGS metagenome assembly JACCED01 (sample SAMN15323456, study PRJNA562643) | freshwater metagenome | isolation source: river surface water | place: USA:Blue River Watershed | collected 2017-08-19 | reverse complement strand
TGCTGAATCCAGCAAATTTTTTAAACAGCACTATAAATCAAATTTTGAAAACCGAGGAGTAATGACACGTGGCTAAAAGCGTATTCATGTCAGCAGCTGAAGAAATGCAGTCTAAGTTAGGACCTGCGTTGTGTCTAGCTAAATGGCAGCAAGTAAGCCTACACTTGCCTACAGGTCTTAACAACAGTTGTTATCATCCTCCATTACATAAAATTGACGTTGAAGCAATTAAAACTAATCCTGGAGCACTACATAACACTGAACATAAAAAGCAACAGCGTGTTATTATGCTTAAGAATGAGCGACCAGCAGAATGTAGTTACTGCTGGAAGATGGAAGACACTGGTAATTTAAGCGACAGACATTATAGATCAGGAGAGCCTTGGGCCGCAGAACACTATGACGAAATCAAAAATTCAACTGGAACCGAAGATACAGTCCCAAGTTATGTGGAAGTCAATTTTAATCATGCTTGTAACCTTAGGTGCAGTTATTGTAGCCCTCAGTTTAGCAGTAGTTGGTCTGACGAAGTTACTAGGTACGGACCTTATCCCACTAGTGTGCCTCATAATGATCCCAACCACTTCACATCTTCTCGACGACCAATACCCGCTCGTGAAGTTAATCCATACGTTGATGCATTTTGGGAATGGTGGCCAGAGTTGTATCCTAAACTAAAACATTTTAGGATGACTGGTGGCGAACCTTTGATGGATCGTAATACTTACCGGGTATTTGACTACGTGTTGGCTATGCCTAACCCTGAGTTACATTTAAATGTTACCAGTAACTTTAGCGTAGAAACAAAGTTAATGGATCAATATTTAGATTACGTCAGTCGTTTGTGTAACACACAAATAGAACACTTCATGCAGTATGTTAGCTTAGACACTGGAATACATAACCAAGCTGAGTACATACGCAATGGTCTTGTCTATAATAGATTGTTTGAAAACGTGCATAGGTACCTAGATAAAATTCCTAATCGTAATAGTTTAACCTTTATCATTACAATGAACAATCTCAGCGTCGTTGGGCTGCAACGATTGTTAGAATGGATATTGCAACTACGTATACTTTACAGCAAGACTCATCAACGTGTATGGTTTGATACTCCTGTGTTACGCACACCAAGTTGGCAAAGTCTGCAGATACTACCTCCGGTCTATGCTGACCGTTTAGAAAGAATTGCGGATTGGATGGAACTTAATTTAGAAACACCAGAAAAACCATTCCGTGGATTTAAAGATTACGAAGTGCAACGTCTGCGTAGAGACATAGCGTGGATGCGTGAAGGTAGCAAACTCAGCTCCGAATATGTTAAACTACAACGTGCAGACTTTTACCGCTTCTTTAATGAACACGACCAACGTCGCAATACTAACTTTGAACAAACATTCCCAGAAATGATTGAGTTCTGGAAAGAGTGCAAGTACCATGCCCAAAAATAAAAACGAATCTGACTTAGAATATAAACGCAGAGTAATTGACATTAAGTCAGAAAGCTTTTGTGGAGCAAAGTGGTACAACGCTACTATATGGCTAGGCAGCGGCATGACTACAAGTTGTCATCATCCATTGCCACATCGTGTTGAAGTAGCAGACGTTGTGGCTAACCCTAAAGCATTGCATAACACACAACAGAAAAAAACAGAGCGTGCAATGATGCAAAAGGGACAGCGCCCCTCAGGATGTGAGTATTGCTGGAAAATAGAAGACATGGGCAGGGATGCAGTGTCTGACAGAGTTTATAAAACGGTTATCTACAACGATGAGGATTTAAATTATGCATTCCAAACTCCTGCAAGCACTGATATTGACCTTCAGACGTTGGAGATAGCTTTTGATAGGACTTGTCAATTTGCTTGTAGTTATTGTAATCCTGCCTTTAGTAGCACTTGGGTTAATGACATTAGGCGTAACGGACCCTATACTGGGCTTATTAGCGACGGTCGCAATCACTTTACTCATACTCACGATGCTAACCAACTTTATAAATTCGGTGAATCAAATCCGTATGTTGAAGCATTTCATCGGTGGTGGGAATCGGATCTACATAAGACACTAAAGGAACTACGTATCACTGGCGGCGAACCTTTAATGTCTGGCGAGACATGGAAACTAATTGAATGGTTTAAAACAAACAAAGGCAAGAGTACAACACGTCTTGCTATTAACAGTAACCTAGGCACGGATGTAGACATTGATCGTTTACTTGCTAGCATCGATGGTGTTACAGTAGATTTGTACACTAGCAACGAAGCCATGGGCTTACAAGCAGAATACATTCGTGATGGTCTAGTATTTGATGACTGGGCCAACAATGTAGAACGCCTACTAGACTCGGGTAAATTCCGTGGCTTACATTTGATGTGTACAATTAACGCACTATGCTTAGACAGTTTAGATCAAATGCTAGAGTGCGTGTACAATTGGAAACTTGAGTACGGCAAAGATTCAATTAACTTTTCACTAAATATATTACGCTTTCCAAGTTTTCAAAGTCCGCTAGTATTGCCGGACGACATTCGAACCCAGTACAGAACACAGTTAGGTGAATTCTATAAAGCCCATAAAGATGATAGTATGCTTCATGGGTTTGAGATTGATCAATTAAAGCGATTAATTGATTATCTTGATGTGGTAATTACACCGCACACAGGCGCAATGGCACGAAGCATATTACAGCGTGACTTTAAAAACTTCTACCAGCAGTACGATCAACGGCGCAGCAAAAACTTTAGTAAAACATTTCCTAATCTAGCAGAATGGTATAACACACTATAATGTTTGACGTATTCTACACTGGACCAAAACCCAACTTGTTTGCTTTTGAACGGCCGGCTAAAAATCTAGTCGAAGCACAGTCACTGGCTCGCACTGAGTATCTATGGTTCATTGATGGGCACAACGACTACAGTGATTTTAATTTTAATTGGAAGCCAGCACCCTGGGAAGCAGAGTTTACTCATGCGTGGCCTAGCCAATGGCAACAAAATGGAGGAACTTTATTTTGTTATAAGAACGTTGTTGAACACAAATGGCATTGGCAAGACGTCGAAGTAATGCGCCAGCAATCTGCGCCAATTTATTATATAGATTTTTATAACCAAGAAAGTCAAAAACAGTTTCTTGAACTAGAAAAGAAATATCAAGTAAAATCTGTAAGATACGTAGGTACACATTTAGACGTATTCCGCCGCATCGTCAATTCAGCTACAACTGACTACATATGGATAGTGAGTAGTATATGCGATTACAGCCGGTTTGATTTTACTTGGCACCCAAGCCAATGGCAACTGGAAATGGTACATTGTTTCCCTAATGGTCCGTACACCAATACTATACGCGGAGATACTTTTTATATTCACGTTGAGTCATTTAAGCAGCAGATGTTTGAACTTGAATTGCTAGATTGGTTTAATGTTATTAACTACATCAACGATGGGCAAGTTCCTGAACGTTGGCCTATACCGGCACATCATTATACCGGCGATGACTTAGTCGGCGAAATAAAAAAATACAATTTTAATTCGCCATTGGTGTTGTTTACAAACCAACCAAGTATTGGGGGATTGACTGGTTTTAATAATTGTATATGGGATAAAAAAGATCGTGTAATTGAGAGCTTTTCTTCTAGTAACGCTATTTGTGTAGTACCTAGAGATGCAAAAACATATATAGACTCACAGATATATGATTACCCTTATATAAACACCGAATCAGTACAAAATGTCTATACAGAAGAGTCGCTTGATATAATTTATATCAGTAACGGAGAACCCGAAGCCGAATATTGGTTCCAGCACTTGTGCAATCAACTTGAAATTGAGCATTCAGGTTATCCTAGTCTTGTATACGATAATCGTATCAAACGTGTTAAAGATGTTGACGGTCGTGCAGCCGCGTATCAAGCAGCCGCAAGACTCAGCGAAACTCCTTGGTTCTTTGCAGTATTTGCTAAATTAGAAGTTGCAGAGGGTTTTAACTGGAACTGGCAACCGGACTATTGGCAAGGCCCTAAGCATTATATTTTTAATGCCCGTAATCCTGTAAATGGATTAGAGTACGGACACATGGGAATGATTGCATATAACAAAAGGTTAGTGCTAGAAACTGATAATCCAGGATTAGATTTTACATTAAGCCAGCCACACGAAGTAGTACCTGAGCTAAGTGGCATAGCACACTACGATCAAGATCCATGGACTACCTGGCGTACAGCCTTTAGAGAAGTGCTGAAATTGTTCTACTATAAGGACAACAACTATACGCTAGAAACAGAACATAGACTTGAAGTATGGTTAAACAAAGCCAATGGTCCGTTTGCTGAGTGGAGTTTGTCTGGTGCAAAAGATGCCCGTGATTATTACATTGAATGTAATGGTAACTATGATGCAATAAAGAAAAGCTTTGAGTGGAACTGGCTTCAAGACAAATTTAAAAATTTGTATAAAAGCTTCTAACCGAGCCGGCGATATGCTCAACTTCGCTGTCTGTTAGTTCTGGATAGATTGGCAAACTTAGTGCGCTTCTACATAGCTCTTCGGCGTTATAGAATTCTCCCATCGAAGGATGCAATACATACTGCGAGCTAACATCTAGCTCAGTTAGTGGACACTCGTAGTGTATTTTAGTTTCAACGCCTTTTGTGGATAGATAACTTTGTAACGATTTACGAGCCTCGTAACGAATAACAAATTTATGCCAGGCATGTTCAACATCAACCCCGGGCCCAAATATATCAATATAGCTCTGTAGTTCTTGTGTGTAGTATTCTGCAATATTACGCCTACGTTCTTGCCAACTATCAAAGTACTGAAGCTTAACTAACATTTGGGCACAATCAACTTCGCTCATTTTGCTGTTAGTGCCCGGGAACGAATTGCCACCGTGCTTTCCGTTGTCTTTGAAATCTAGCAATGCTTCAGCAATGTGTATACTATCAGTTAGTACCATGCCGCCTGACCCGTAGTTGTTAAAGTTCTTGGTAGGATCAAAGCTTAATACACTAATGTCGCCTAAACTGCCGCTCGGTCGTCCTTTGTAGCTTGCACCAAAACTTTGCGCCGCATCTTCGATAACAATAGGACTACGTCCAAAAAAGTCAGTATGTACTCTTAGTTGATTGTAGTCTACAACGTTACCATATAGGTTAACATACATAACAGCCGAGATTGTTTCGTCATTTAGTGTATGCGGAAGATTTTTTAAATTAAGCAAGCCGCTTTCATCTACGTCACAAAACATAGGAGCATGCTCAGTCATCATAACGCTGTTAACGGTTGCAGAAAAGCTAACAGCAGGAATAATAATACCGCCCGGATTTTCTATTGACTGCAAGGCCATAATGATACCTTGAGTACACGAATTAACTGATATTGCAAACTCTCTATTGCAACGTGCGGCCATAGCATTTTCGAACGCTTTAGTGTAAGGACCGTCTAGTACTTGTCCGGTGCTTAGTACACGATCAGTGGCATGCAAAATCTCCTCTCGAAGATTTTCATATTGCCGACGCACACCAAAAAACGGAATTAGATCTTTGTTGACCAAAATGGACTAGCCTTAAACCAATCGTGGTAACGGCGGAAACCTTCTTCTACATCCACTTGAGGATTGTATCCAAAATCTCTACGAGCCGCATCAATGTTTAGTGCGCCACGACTTGGAAAATCTGCGTCTTTACTGCGAACTTCTACTGTGCCACGGCCAGCAATACTGACAGCAAGATTTGCGGCATCTAAGAGGCTCCAACTGTGCGATTTTGTAATATTATATGTCTTATTTGCGGCGTTTTTGCTTAGTGTGGCGCCAACAATACCTGCGGCAGCATCCTCTACAAAAGTAAAGTCAAGAGTTTCAGACTCGCCGTTGACTTTAAGGGTTTGGCCCCGCATAGCTGCAAGCATAAATTTAGAGACCACTCTATCCTCAACATCAAGCTCGCCATAAACGGCACTAGGACGTATAATACTATGCTCAAAGAACCCGCGACGAGTATAGTCTTTAACAAGATATTCTCCCATTAGTTTCATAATACCGTATTGCCCTTGTGGATTGCAAACAGCATCTTCTGTGACTTGATCAGTAAAGTCACCATAGACCATACTAGAGCTAATGTAAACAAATTTAGGAATTTGATGAATTTTGGTTAGTTCTAGCAACTTAACTAAGCTAGTACTCATTATTTCGCTGCCCCAAACTGGATTGCTGTTTACTACTTTCTGTCTCGGAAAACTAGCCAAATGTATAACAGCACTTACATCACCAGCAAAGGTCATAAAGAATGACTCTAACTGTCTATGATTGCGTATGTCAATGTGATGCACTCCAGCACGAATACGCTTCTTACGCTCTTTAGACAAATACTTTAATTCGTCTTTGGGCATAAATCCGTAGTCGGTGATATTATCAATAATAAAACATTGGTGTCCTAATGCTTCTAATTGACGAACTACGTTATGCCCAACAAATCCTGCACCGCCAGTTACAATGAATTTCATACTGCCATCTCAGCCTTAATTGGTGCGTAGTGTTGGTAATCCTTTAACTCGATATCAGACATAGTAAACTTATCGATATCAGTGACGTTGGGATTTAACCACAAAGTTGGACAAGGTAAGGGTTCACGTCCCAGTTGTTCTTTTACCTGTTCTACATGGTTGCTGTATATATGAGCATCTCCGAGTACATGAACGAACTCGCCTACGCCTAATCCGCACACTTGAGCAATCATGTGTGTAAGGAGTGAGTAGGATGCAATGTTAAAAGGCACGCCTAAAAACATATCGCATGAGCGCTGATACATTTGGCAACTCAACTTTCCGTTGGCTACATAGAATTGAGCAAAGGTATGGCACGGTGGCAGGGCCATGGCATCTAGTTCGCCTGGGTTCCATGCAGATAGTATATGTCGACGTCCGTGCGGGTCCTGTTTAATTCCTTCAATAAGATTTGCTAATTGATCAACTTCGTGTCTATCGGCAGCAACTCTGGTGCCACCTAAATGTGCAGGACCCATGTCCTTTTGTTCTATGTATCGACGCCAGTGCCGCCATTGGACTCCGTATACACGACCTAGGTCGCCGTCGTATTCAGCCCGTGATTGCCAATAAGGTGCTGTGGCATTGGCAGTCCAGATAGTGGTCTTTTCCGACTCGGCGCTACCATGTAATATCTCTCGCAACCGCTTTTCATCTCCTGAGCCTTCAATGAACCACAGCAATTCACTTACAACACTCTTCCATGCTAGTTTTTTAGTAGTAACTGCGGGAAAGCCTGCAGATAAGTTGTAGCGTTGTTGCATACCGAAGCAGCTAATAGTGCCCACTCCGGTTCTATCGTCTTTTACAGTACCTTCGTTGAGTACTTTAGCGAGTGCGTCCAAATATGTTTTCATAGATTACCGTTGTAAAATTTAAATCTGGTTCTGCTGTAGCCCTAACAGGATGCCAGCCAGATAAAAATTGTTTTAAATTTATCTTAGTATCTACTTTATATGAACTTTTGTAATGTGTCAAATATAAACGATCAAATATACCATCACATTGTGCAAGTAGTTCAGCACCACCAATTACCCAAATAATTTTGTCTGAGTGTTGTTCTTCAAGGCGAAGTATTTCTTGTTTTAGATCACCACTAATAGTGGCCGTATTAAACAAAGGAGGATTGGTAGTTGCTACGTAGGTGATTCGCCCGGGCAATGGTTTAGGCATGTTTTTATCGTCCCAAGTCTTACGACCCATAACAACAACATGTCCCATTGTTAGAGATTTAAAATTAGCTAGATCTGCAGAGTTATGGGGCCATGGCATTGTGCCATTAAACCCCATGCCACCAAATGCATCGGCGGCGAATAGAGCGTTTATCATAAATTTTTTAACAATTGATCTGTGGCTGGCTGCACAGTTTTACGTACTTCGTCGAGGCTGATATAAAAATCAACATCTTCGATGTAGTCATCCAATGCTTCTAACCGTTCGTCAATGTGATTCTTTAAATCGTCGGGATCTACACCTTCGGCGATTAATTCTCTGATGTCGATGCTAACCTGCGTTCCGTCACGCAGGTTAACAACTAACGATTCAAGCATTCCGATAGGAACGTCTTGTTTATCAACATCCTTAAGGATGCGTTCCCATTCTTTTTTGCTGCTTACATTAAGCCGCTTGCTTTTTGGGCGTTTTGGTTTTTGTGGTTTTTCTTGCGCCATTTGTTGTAGAAGGATTTAAAGAGTTAGCTTCGCTCTCTAGACGAGCGGCCTCGGCAAGCATTTGCTCTGCGTTTTTACGCATTTGCTCTGCTTGTGTTAGTCTTTGTTGTGCTAGGTCAGCATCCGACAGTACGCCAGCAATTAACTGCTCTGCGCTCATGTTTCCTTCTACTTGTGCATTAGCACGACTGTTAGCTGGCATTCCAACTTCACGTGGTTCGGCTTGACGCTTTTTACCAGTCATTCCGCGGCTGCTATCGATTTCTTGTAAACGCTTAACAGCTTCTTCGCCCTTGGCCATTTCATTAAGAATACCATTTAGTTCGTCTAAACGCACACTTGACTTTGAATTGGGAGTAACCAATACTTGGCTTGCGGCAACCTTTTTAATCATACCTTCTTGGTGAAGAACTGTGAGTAAAACTCTGCCGTCGGCCATGTAGGTGCGATGCAATACTTCACTGATTTCTTTAGCAGTTTGCCCTGCGGCACTTTCAACTGCTCGCATTAGCTCGTCGTGAATTAGTCTTGGTAGTACGTCACTATAGACTAGCAGACACATATGAGTCTCATCAGGGACTTCTCTAAATAGAATAACTACTTTTCTATCATTATGTTTACCGACATGTTTAACCATTTGAACTCTCCTCAGTAGGTTGTGCAGCCGGCTTTATAGCGCCGGACGCAACTAAAAATTTAGTCAATCGGTCATGCAATGCGCCGACTTCGGCCATTTCCTCAGCACGAATAGCGCCCCGCTGTGCAGTGGCTTGAATTAGTTTTAGTGTTAAAACTAAATCACTTAGTTGTAGTCCGGGTGCGGACTCTTGGGGGGTGTTTTGAATTTGATCAGTTTGCATAGGTATCCTACAAATAACTATAGTTATTTAAGGCTATGCAAACCTTTACAAAAATTTTTAGAAATCGGAGTAGGGTTTATTGACAGTATCGATCATTAAGGCAAAGTAACTAGCTTCTCCGGGCTCTTCAAATGAAACCATGTTCTGTATAGACAGGCCAGAGTTAAATTCTGAGTCAGCGAAGTATTGCCCAAAATAGAAACGTCCACTGAGGTGTTCCCATATCCAGTCAGTAATTTGCTTTTCGGTTACTTGCAAATTAAAAAATACAGGTGTGAAATGCGGGGGACAGTGATCCATCCTCCGCAGTCCAAACACACTTAGTTGATTAACTTCGTGGTGCTTAAGCATTATTCTTTCTTACCGCCAAACAGTTGTAGCAAGTTAAGGAACAGGTTGATGAAGTCCAAGTAAAGAGTTAGTGCTCCTGAAATTTCAGCACCATCTCCGGCTTCACCGTCGCTGACCATTTCACGAATTTGTTGTGTATCGTAGGCAGTTAGTCCTAGGAAGATAATGATAGCAATAGCACTGATAACCATTTGCATTACTGTACTACCAATAAAGATATTGATAATACTGGCAATGATGATAGCAATCAATCCCACAAAACAAAATTTACCAACTCCTTCTAGACTTTGTTTAGTAAAGTACCCGTAGGCACTCATAACACCAAACAGTACCGCGGCACCCATAAAGGCACTTACAATAGATCCCATTGTATAAACAACGAAGATTGTTGCAAAGCTCAATCCCATTAATGCGGCAAAGGCGTGTAGAGTTAGAATTTTACCTGCTCGGCTGATACCGGACTCAAGCAACATTGGAACAGCAAAAATAAATGCCAGTGGTGCTAGGATCACAATCCATTTCATAAAACCAGTAAAGAAAAACTGTACCAGTTCGGGACTGGACCCGACAATGTAACTGACCAACATACTGTTTAAAACAGCAGTCATCATATAGGCATATACACGGCCCATAGCTTCATTGACTTCACTGGCGGTGCGATAAACGCTGGGGTTAAGATACATTATGCTTTCTCCTTATTGTTAGTAATGATAGTAATCTTCATCTTTTCCTCGGGGATAGGACGATCGATTGTAATCTTATTTACAAGAGCTTCGTCTGCGGCGCGACGAAACCCTTCAAACAGTTCAAACTGTCGAGTAATCTCGACAATCTCTGCGGCACGTGCCAGATCTTCTAAACGCATTTCTAATTCCATAATGCGTTCAATTGCGGCACTCATATCAGTAGGAGCATTAAGATATGTTTCTTGCGGACCAAAGTCAATGCCATCGAGCTTGCGATCAAGCTCATCCAGACCTTCTTTGGTATTGATATCAGGAACCTTTGTTGTCTTGCTCATTTTGTGCTTTCTTTGCGTTACGATAAACTTTTAAACCAATTGTTAAAACAGTAGCAAGTGCGGGACGGATGATCCACCCGCCCCACACTATACCAGCAATGAAATATATGATTTCGCGAGAGTCCATTACTTACCCTTGGCGGCCTCTTCGTAGTGTGCCCAAATACCAAACTCGGGTTCGGCGTTAGGGTTGCCTTTAATGATCCAAACAGTGTCGCAATAGTTTTCGACTTCTTTTGGACTCCAACCAAAGAAACAGTAGTCGGTAAACATAATGAGTTTCTTAGGCTCAATATCGTTTTCCTTCAAGTACTCCCAGACACACATAGGGTCAGTACCGCCACCACCTTGCGGATCAAACTCAGTAATGTCTGCTAAGTTGTCAGACGTGAACTCGCCAATGCCGCCGATTTCAGTGTCCCAACCAACAACCTTGATCTTGTACTCTGTGTAAGAGTCCATAATACCTTTGATCTCACTAAAGAAGATCTTCAAGTCGTTGCCGGAAATAGAACCTGACGTGTCAATACCAATAAAGATATCGATGGTCTCTCCAGGCTTTTGGCTAGGCAAAATAGCATCCATGTGCCAGCTCTTGCGACCGGGACGAGCAAACGAGTAGTCGTTCTTAATGGTACTTTGGATTTGTTGCTCCAACAGTTCCTTCCACGAAATTTGCGGCTCAGTCAAGTCCTTGATCATACGCTTAACACCGCCGGGCAAGTTACCTGCGCCAACAGCCTGAGCAGCCGCCAACATGGCTTCTTTAATCTCGTCACGGATAGCTTTGCGTTCTTCGCTACTGACCCTGGGGCGACCTTTACCGTCTTTGTCACCATCACCGTCGCCATCACCTTCGTCATCGCCGTCCATGTGCTCGTCCAACAGTTGTTGGGCCAGCTGGTCGATATTGATCTTGTTGGCGTTTTGCATCAAGTCATCATAGACTTCTTCTGCCGACATGCCCTTGTATTTGGGATCGTATAGCATACCAACCACAGTGATCTTTTCGCCAATACGCTGATCAATCAAGTCTGCGTTGACACAATAGTCATCGGCAATGTTCCAAATCTTAGGATCACGGCTACCACGGCGACCCATATGGTCGTAGACAGCGTGGAGCACTTCGTGACCAACAAGAAACTCTACCTGCTTGAGCGGCATCTTGTTAACAAATTCGGAATTGTAATAAAAACGGCGTCCGTCTGTAGCGGCGGTAGGGCACCACTCGTCGGCGTTAGTCAACGTCATACGAGTAGCCAGGTTGCCGAAAAACGGAGCCTTCAACAGCAAACCAATTCGAGCGGTAATCAGTTTTTCACGAGCGGCAGTATCTACCTGCGGGTTCGTAACAGTTACGGCTTTGGATTTTTCTGCTAGTGTAGTGCTCATTTAGTGTCCTTTTTAACTAATAAATGTATTATACAATAAATGGATTTATTGGTCAAATCCATTTTAGTGCAAAGTGTGTGCGGGCTTCTTCTGTAAGGTAAATGTAATATTGGTTAAACGATTTTTGATCATCCATGCGCCATGCCCATGATGTTGCCTCATTGAGATAGCATAGTGATAATTCACAACTTGGACCAAGTGTGTTCCAACACCACTCACGAAGTTCGAGAAACTTTTTACCATTACTTTGCGCCCCCATACCACTGATAAAGACACGATGGGTAAACCGTGTATTTCCGCTATGTCGACGATCAAGTTTTTCTAATGTAAGCATAATAGAAATTGGAGGACTTACGGGTCGGTTGCATACTGCTCAACCTTGCCTGCCTCCTGCCAGTGACTAGCTAGCGAACCTTACTTACCAGACGCCGCGATAATGTACTTACCAAAACGCTTGTGGAACTCGTCAAAGTTCGGCATCTTGCCGGGCACCATGGGCAGGTTGTAGGTAGTCAACGCAACACGAGCACCCATAACAACCAGCTCAGTGGTAAAGTTATCCATCATAAAGCGGAGGAACGTGTCCGCCTGCTTATGCCAATCCGCAATCTTGTCCTTGCCAAGCTTCTTGTATTGATCTTGAAGCTCGTAGCACATGGAAATAGTCAGCGAGTACATGGCACTCACTTCCTTAACCTTGAGCTCAGTAACCTTGCCGCTCAACACATCGCCGGGGTTAGGCATCTGGCCAGCAACCTTACGATGTGCCATAAACTTAACTGCCAAACCTTCGCCAACAGTACCTGCAATCAAGTCAGTCAACTCTGCGTCAGTAGCATCCTCGTCGTACAAGAAGTCTGACACAAAGCTCCAGCTACGCGGAGTAGCGAACGCACGGCTTGCGCTCTTAGGATCAAAGTCGAACATGTCTTGTTTCGCGTAAGACAAGTAACCAACCACGTCCTTGTGAACGTTCTTACCAACAGCCCACTGGAACCAGCTGTCAAAGTCTTGACGGATTTCCAAGTGAACGAAACGGTTAGCCAACGGGCTAGGCATACGGAAAGTAACGCCTTTGTCGCTTTCGCGGTTACCTGCGGCAACGATAACAACGTTATCGGGCAGTTTATACTTGCCGATACGACGGTTCAAAATCAGCTGATAACCAGCGGCCTGAACAGCAGGTGCGGCTGAGTTCATTTCGTCCAAGAACAACACAACCACGGGATACTGGCTGGCCAGTTCTTCGTCGGGCAAATCGATCGGAGGTGCCCAATCCATAACTTCTTTGTTCTTGTTGAAGAACGGAATACCACGAATGTCAGTGGGCTCCATCTGACCAAGGCGCAGGTCAATCATATGGCCACCGAGTTCTTCGGTCAGGCCAGCGACCACCTCGGACTTACCAATGCCAGGAGGACCCCACAGGAAGATCGGACGCTTGTTTTTAAACGCACGAAGAATACGGCTACGAGCTTCGCTCGGGGTAACGCTACGGTTTTCGGTAACTGACATTTAGTACTCCTTTAAAAAAATGTCTTAACTAACTAACAAATCTAATTGTATAATTAAACGAATTATTCGTCAAATTATCACGCCATGATGTAGGGCTGATTCCACTTGCCAATGTTGACACTGATGTAGTGACTGCAATTGAAGTAGTCCGTTTGGGCGTCGGAATGATCGAAGTAGTCCGGGCCATACATTGCCGGGATAACTTCACTCAAAAAGTCTTTTGCACGACCTGTGAAGTGCTCGTGGTACCAGTAAGGATTGACTTGGATACGATCTCCGCCGAAGTCAATGCCACCTTGCTTAACATTTAGGACCAAGGTGCTGTGATTGCGAACTGCAAGGCTGGCCTTGATACCATATTTTTTACAAATGGCCTTGATAGTGGGTGCCAGCTT
>JACCED011932418.1_pt1 | contig 13752 bp, 10 predicted proteins | sample 7455021 | NCBI WGS metagenome assembly JACCED01 (sample SAMN15323456, study PRJNA562643) | freshwater metagenome | isolation source: river surface water | place: USA:Blue River Watershed | collected 2017-08-19 | reverse complement strand
TATAAGGATTATTTGGTATATCTATCTCGTGTCCATTCATCTAATCGGAATTTAATAGAAAATATATTTTATTTACGTCCTGAGCTAGTTAAATTTGTGCAATTATATTTATTCAGTATTATTAAATTGTCTAAAATACTATCTAGTAAAGATCAATCAAGTAGCATTAGTATAATTTCATGTGACCCAATATTTCATCATTTAGTTAATGAATTACGACCATACCAACCTAGAACAGTAGATTTTTTCTACACACATATCTCAGAAAAACTCAATATGCAGGTGTGGCAGATGCCAGTTGGGATGCCAATAGGATTACCAGCTGGCATACCTACAAATATTATGAAAAAATGCATATCTAGGTTAGTAATACCATTTAAAACACAAGAATTATATGTGGAAAGCCCAGAGGTCATTACTAAACTAGGAACTAATGATATTACTAACCTAGATATGCTTTTAGATGCTAACCAACAACCAGAAAATAAGATGTTTATTGGAAAAATAAATAATGTAACAAATTTGGGTGATATTCAAGAAGGTATGAATCAAATATTCCAACATATAATTACTAATAATATTAGAGTTCCAAGACATCATATATCTCATGGTATACAACCATTACAGATATTAATATTACCACCATTATTGCCTACTCCTCAAAACATATGTGTATTAGCTGACATATCTCGTCAATTAACACCTGAACTAATACCTCATCATCATGAATTAATTTATAGGGAAATGCAAATATTACAACCTGAACTAGATATATTAGCATTAGAATGGGAGTTAAAAATACAAAGATTTGTGAAAATTCCAATTCAAATAAAAATCAAACAAAAAATCAAAATAACCTCGAAATATGGTTAAATGTTTATTAATATATATATATATATATATATTATCATATTTGGCGGTATTGCGTTTGCTAGCAAAATAAATAAAAGTTATATCAAAAATAAATGAATAATAATTGCAATAGTGAATTAGTAGATACCCATGTAATGGAAGGTGATGTTGTAAGTGCCAAACAACCATGGGATAATATAAAAGTAAGAGTTATAACACGTGCATTTTATGAAGATGCATATCTAGATTTTTTCATTAAATATTATGCTGCGTTAGGTTTTGATACAATTACTATTCTTAAAGCGGATGCAGATAAATTTAATTATACGCTACCTGATTTACATGAATTTATAGATAAACAACCAAATATTGAAATAATACCTGTAATGAATGAAGGTAATCAAATACTACAAACGCATTATGGATATTATGCAGACAAATCATATGATTGGATTCTAAATATTGATGCTGATGAATTTTTAATTATTGACCCTGAATTATATCCATCTGGTATCAAAGAATTTATATATAAAATTGGGCAACGTATTGCTACTACCAAAAATATACCAAATGCTGATGCAATTCAACAAATAAAATTCAGATGGATGTGTGTAAATAAGTTTAATAATAAAACATATTCAACTCTTACTAATGATAGTATAGTTAATAAAAAAGTAATACCAGAAAATAGCGATATTGAAAGTATAAATTCAGTATCATTTGCTGGTTATTTTTTAACAAATAAACTTGAGTTCTATAGATATATAAAATCAATGTGTAATACAAAATGGGCAAATAATACCGGTAAAATTAATGCTCATTTTTTCTTTCCAATACCATATACAAACGGTCGTAATTATAATTTATTAGATGGATATTTTAAGGGTGTTAATAATAGTGACCCGCGATATTACCCAAACAATGGAACTATGTTAATGGATGGCTATATTTTACATTTAAATACCCGGTCATTAGCAAATTCAGTAACAAAATGTTTGGTTACGCAACTACGTGATAATAAAAAAATTAAAGACCCAGTAGCATTTCAAAATTTAATAAATGAGTATTCAGCATCAACACAAACAGAATCTAGTATTGAGGAAATAAAAACAAAATTCACTGATCTGCTTAATAGTAAAGGATATTTTCCTAATAAAATTAGACAATTTAATGCTAAAATGGGTAAATTAATAAAACCTGATAAATGGCAACGCCCATTAAAAAATATGTTAACAGAATTCACTGATGTAAAAACAAAACAAAGGTTATGTAATTTAATAAAATATACTCCAGTGTGTAATCAGGAGCTGGAATGGCAAATATTGCATGATTTATGTTTGGCTAATAATTTGAATCCTACAAATATGCGTGCAATTATTGATTTATTTTGATTTATTTTTATTTATTTTTCATTTACTAAATTGTATTTGATTCAGTTAAAATGGTATTTGATTCAGTTAAAATGGTATTTGATTCAATATGTTTTTTAAACACTGAAATCAACTTATGTCTTAATTCTGCGCTCGATGAATATTTGTAAGATATGTCATTATCCAATTGGTAAATGTCAGCTAATTTTGAATCTACTATGAATTTCATTTTATATCCTAAACCATAGCTAATTGAACTTGTTAATGAGCTAACATAATATACTTTAAATTTTTGTTTAGATACTAATGGAAGAATAATATCAGATTGCGATGCAATTTGGTTAAATTCCCAGAAATCAGTATTTACTTTAACAATTATATTAGGATGGTTAAGAAATGTGACTGATTTAGTTCGTGTTAATATATATAAATTAATAGGGGGGCGGTTTGCATGTTTTGCCTTTTGGTTTCCTATTTTTACTAAATCAATTAATATTTGTAATTCTTTTTTATCACGGCGGTTACAAGCGCCTTGCACTAATAAATTGAGTGACCTAGGTTCTTCCCGTGGTGTGCGGTCTATATAACTTACTGATTCAGGTGAAAAGGGTAATATTACAGGGATAAAATACTGGGACTGGTTACCACAATGTGGTGCTAGGTAGAAAATATTTGGTGATATAGGACGTGAAGGCATATATCTATGCAAAATTACATAGGTCCATGGTTGTGTATGCTCATTAATAGTTTTAATAGCATATTCATTCGGAATAGTTAATATTATACGTGCTTCTTTTGCAGAGCTAGGCATAATTATTTGTGGTTGACCATTTAAGTCTTCAACACCTATTATTTGAATACTACCTAAAGAATATCTTTCCATCAACCTAGATGTATAGTTTGTTATATATTTTATAAATCCTTGTTCACATGTTAAAATATTAAGTATGATATCAGGTCGTGGTCCTATTTCACAATTTGCTAATATTTTTGGGAGAAAGTGAATAACCGATTCAATACATTCATAATGATAATTCACTGGGTTATAAATAATTACTTTATTAATCTTAACTTTGGCTATTTCACTTGACATTTATATTTCAAACTAGTTATTATTATTTAGAATTAACCTAGTAATCTTAAAAATTGATTATTAAATTTAAATTCAATCTTACAATTAAACTACAATATTTCCAGTTTAATAATTTTATAAATCATATTTTGTAAACCATAACATTTTCTAAACCGATAGTAAATGTCTGTTAATACAGATAATTCTTCTATAGAAACATTAAATGAAAATAAAATAAGTAAATTTCTGGGACAAGGAACCTATGGTATTATTATAGGTAAACCGCGATTGCCATCAGAAGGAGAAACGTATAATGATGTTCTTAATTCACATGATGCACCTAACCAAGTTAGTAAAATCATAAAAGATAATACTGATATCGCTAGATTATCAGGAATCATTGACATGATTAATGACCGGTTTAATCCTAGTAACCTAGCACAGCTCCAGAAGCAAATAGTCATACCTACACGACCACAGCGTATAAATTGGCATAATTTATCATTTATTCCGAAACAAATTGAAGTTTTACAATCTCATAAAATTACAAAGCGTAAATATAAATGGCAATACCTTATGGAACGTGGGACTAATGACCTAGATATTGAATTACGCAGTGTTAAAACCCTTAATCAACTAAAACATTTTCTTAAGGGTTTTGGGAATATTATTAATGGTATTGCTGAATTACACAAAGTTGGGTTAGTTCATACTGATATAAAACTTACAAATATGATAGTATCTTGGGATGGCAAATATAAATTAATTGACCTAGACGAGCTTTCTGATTGTCATGAAGTGCCTAAAAATACCCGCCATTTTGAAAAGATTTTTAATAATATATACTACCCGTATTATCCGCCATCTGGCGTTTTCCTGCATGTATTATCAACTATGAAAGATATGAATTGGGACAAAAAAAACATAATGTCGTTGTTTAAAAATTTGATAACTAAAAACTATGACAAAGATTACCATAAATATTTCAATGAAATTACAAATAAAACATTAATGTTGGCTAACGACCCTGAATTATCAAATATTTTAATGGGGCCATTTACAAATGACCAGACTATGATTGATTATTTATTGGATTTTCATAAATTATTAATAACACAACCTGATAAGATATCTGCACATCGTGAACTATTGTTATTCATCGACAGATATGCACTAGGTATAAATTTATTAATTTTACTCGGCAAGTATTATACTATTACAGGGCAGGTTTCAGGGGTAGTTGCATCTGATACTTCAACATGTGAATTTATACCACAATCACTAATTCCACTCATAAAATTATGTTGTGATGCCAACAATTATTCACAAATTACTACTGACCAAATAGCAGCCGAGTATAATGAATTCATTACTCAATTATATAGAAGTTATCCATTCAAATTTATTATTAAACTTTTGTATGGATTGGGTATTCGCCGCAGGTCAAGTCAGGTTTAATTTGAAATTGTGTTGGGTGCAACTTAGACTAGCACGTCTAGGAATATTTCTGGTTTACCGTCCACATTGAATTATCAGCCCAGCAGGGGTGGGCTCGAATTCAAGTGAGACACTAGGTAAAGAGCGGACTTGCTCCGTTCGTCCTTTTCCTAGACACTCAAAAGTCCACCCTGCAGGGTGGGCTTGTAATAGAGTGGCTACGGTATTAAATCATAAAAAATAATTCATTGTGAAGGGCACATGTGCACAAATTGGGTTTACAACACGAACAAATTATTATTTATCCCCTATACGCTGGTTCGGGTTTCATCCCAGTGTTTAGGAAATCAATAAGTGGCCAAAGAACCCTAGCTCCACCATCATCTGCAGTAAGGACCTTGATTAACCCAGTGCTAGGGTCAGCTGCTTCCGATTTACCGAATACACCAGTAATAAATCCAGGGTCGCTAGTAAATGCCAATAGGTGTGGGTTTTTTTCCGCCCGCAAACATTCAATTATTTTTTGCATATGATTTTTGTGCCCACCTGTTATACTGGCTTGAACACCTTCATTACCTTCACTTGACCCAACATTAATGATTACTTGATAAGGGAATGATTTATTGGACCTAGTATTTTGGGATAGTTGCCTGAAAGCACTAATTATTAGACTTGGTGCGATTTGATTAACCATTCCAGCTGTAATAATTTCTTCAGGTGCAATCTTATGAATGGGTTGTTTCCAACTATTACTCGCCCCGAATCGGTGTTGAATAATCGCTACCTCTTGGCATTGCTGATGATTAGTTGATTCTGTATCTGCATCTGCTGTGCTAGGTTCGGAATCTATTTTAGGATTATTAGTTCCAGTTAGCGCTAACGGACGGATATTTCCATTTACATCCAGAACCTGTCGGAGTGATTCCAAATCACTTGGTGGTGAGAGTTCCAATTTTCGAGCACTTGCCAAATAATCTGGCGTGTTAGGCATTGTTTGAAATGCATTATTAATATAGCAATTAATCCGATATTCTTCCAATGCACCAATAACTGATTGGATATCCGAGTATCTGGTAAAATCAGCACCTAGCACCACTAGTCGGTCTTGCCAAACTTTGTAATCCGGTTCCAGTTTGTAAGCAGCTAATGCTAGGTTAGGGAATCGGGTAGTTCCTAGCACAAATGCACCTTGTCTTAGTGCCCTTAGTGTGGTAGTCCATCCGACAGTATGCCGGCATCCAGTAACGCACATCCGGACATGTGCGAGGTCAGCGTGTTTGTGCCTAATTTTCCACGCCCGCAACCCACAATCCCAACATAAGCGGTCATAATAATCAAATTGATTTTTCTTGGGTTGAGCACAATGATGACAATTATCGGCCTGACACTTAAATCGTAATCCGGGTGTTTTTTGAATCCATTCTCCGATGCTATCCACCTTATAAAGCGGCTTAGCACTTCCTTCATCTGGATTAGAAGCGGTGCTAGGATAACCTAGACTTGTAATCCCTGAAGAATACCAAGTTTCATAAAGCATTGGATGCATGAATACCTGGTTATCACGTATCTGGACGACTTGTTGGCGCATCTTTGAAGGCGCCCGGAATTCTACATGATTAGTTTTTCCCAACATATTCCGATTAACAGAACAAATACTATTCATCTTATTATCCGCAGGCAAGTAATAAACCAGTTTATATACCTGCTGGATATCCACACGCTTGTCAGCCAAGAGGATAATACTTGCATCTGCTAGAATATAATGTTTAAGTCTTGCGACAACTTCTTGTGTAGTTTCCTTATTGAATTTTACGGAACCTACCAAATCTTGTCCTAGCATAGCAATCCATTCTTCATGTCGGCGTGTAATCCATGCTGGCGACCAATTATGCGTCTTAGAAATAGTTTGACTGACATCAACAAATGTTTCAGGAACCGATTTGTAAGACCAGTTGCGCAATAGGTTTTGGATATCTTCTGGGGTCATTTTACCACGGCCATAAAGTCCTTGGGATTTCTGAATTACACTGTGAATTAGAGCATATGGCGCAAATCGGCAAATAGTTGCTAAATCCACTGAACGATAAGCCCAGAATTCCTTGTTTTTCTCTTGTTTATATTCCTCATATAGCCTAGCGATATACTCCCAGTCTGGTTGTTTATCATCTAGGCCAATAGATTCGGCTCGGTCTGCTGACTTAGTAGAAATACTAATTGGGGTATGGAGATTAAAAGCCATTTTTTGATGGGGTTGTTTGTTTGTAGTTAGTGATTGACTACCACGGGATAAAAAAAACAATTTTTCAAAAATTTAATTCAAACCAATTAAATTAGATACCGGTAATTACAATATATTCTGTAATTGGCTGAAAACATTCGGCGCATTTAGGGTCTTTAAATCCACCTAAACACTTGCTACACACAGATAAATGGCAGCAGCTGAGTGAGACAACGTTTTGCCGATTAGTAGCACAATGCATACAATTATTACCTAGTGCCAACTCAGCAGAAAGATTAGCTTGCCAATCTATGTCGATCGGTTGGATATCAAATCGGTAGATATCAGGGTTTTTCTCCAAATTAACTTTATTGGCACCCACTGATTGCATACCATTTGCTGAGGTATCTGGTGAAATACCATCATCAACAAGGTTAGCCACCTGCCACTTACGATTATCTTCCTCAGTTGGCAGTGGATGGTCTGTTCCATAATATTTTTTAATAATTGGGGTATATGCGCAACCGAGCAACCGGAAATGTTCCAGCATATTTTCCACCCGGGATGTCGTATATTCACAAAGAAGTGAATTACATGTGTATGTCGCATGGGTTTCTTCTCCTTTGGCACCTTGAACTACACGGACTGTTTTACGGCAAAGTGCGGGAAATGAATTTTTGAATAGCTGGTCATTAATAATTTGCATACTGTCAGTTGCTAGGCGTTGATGATTCGCGGCGTAGAAATCTACATAATCACTATCCTCACATGACTTAAGATGCTCTTTGAGTTCATCAGGTGTTGCGGCTTCAAAATTGCAACCGAATTTGAGACAACGACAATCTAGGAGCCTAGCACGACGCTTGTATTTCTCGTTCATAGCCGGATAAAGATTATGTGCCGGTTGTGTTTCAATTTGGTTGATTTTATGTTTTAGATTTTGCTTCTTCAAATCAATAACTAGTTGATATTTAACAGCAGCCCGGCACTCTTCTGGTAGCTGAGTAAAAGTAGTAGGCAGTAGTGGATGTGGTTGCGTCTGGGTATTAGATTTCATTTCAGGGAATTTAGCCACGCGAATATTATGCGGTTTATAACTTTCGGGTAGGTCTTCAACTTGTAGGTCTAGGTTAATAACAGGACGCTCTGTATCAGGTGCCGCGAAATATTCATCTAGTTTGCTAATATCTCTAAGGTTTTCAAGGATAGTAATAAAATTATGTCCTAGTGTAGCAATTGGTAGTTTGATTTCAAACCCTGGATTTTCTGGTTCGGAAAGTTTGGTAAATCCAAGCCAAAAATCTTGTTTGTTATCTACTGGAACATGTAGTGTCCTTTTAGCAGGAATTTGTGCGACAGCCACCTGTTCGGTCATACTGATTTGTAAGTAACACCTGCTGAAATCAGCAGAAAGGTAACTCATTAGAGTCTGTGGGGGCTGTTTAGTTCCTGTCCTAAACACCTTATAATCATTAGCGTGCCCGCCAAATACCCGGACAACCGCCGAGATACTAGGTGAAATACTATACTTATTTGAATTGGTAGCAGACATTTTTAGTTGAGTCGTGAATAGTATGTTTGTTGAAAGATTCAAAATGTAAAAAAGTAAAACAATTTTTTTAATCATCGATTAAATAGTAGGTGCGTATCCTAGAATACGTTGTTTTTCGAAATAATCCACTTTCCGGCTATCAATATTATTACGCGCATTCATTTCAATTTCCATTAGCCGTTGCATTTCATCAGCTGTTAATTTACGGTCCATCTCAGCTTCATTGGGGCGTTCCTTATATATAGTATTATTACGGCGTTTAATACCGAACCAGAATACACCTTCCGAATACCGTTTCTTAGATAGCCCGAGCCCGGAGAAAATCATTGGCAGCGACCTCTTAACGCATTCCTGGTATTTCTTGGCGACATTGAGATTCATGAATATGTCATCACACAGATTCTTGAATTGGATGCGGTTATCCATATTATCATCAATGTCATAAGTTTGGGTGATATATTTACGGATGTTTTCTAAGCTAGGATACTCTGCTGTGGATTTGTTAATGAAGTAGTCCAAATCCTTATTAATATCATCCTTGGAGTAATAAATTTGCTTACCTAGCATAGCTTGGCATTCAGTAAGTGAGAATTCATTAGACAAGTTGATTTCACGGACCAAACTAATTTCCGGGATATACTTCTGAATATCTGCGTTAATAATAACTGATTCGTATAGGTATTTTTCAATAACTAGGGCATTAAAGAATTGTTGGTTATATAAGACCACATATGTATTAAGAATATTCCCGTCGGCTGCCAAATTGCCATTCGCGATAAATGGCGAGTTACCAGAAATCCCATGCATAAAATCAGTCTTGCTGAAATCGCTAACTGAGAAATAATCGCCGGTGGTGTCATTAATTCCGGTGGGTTCATCTGTTTTGACCGGAATAGTTATATTTGTGCTAGATGAAGTTAGCCTTATGTTTTTACGTTTTTCACCTGCAGAGCTAAGTTCAGGATAGGGACGCAAGCCAATTGATTCGTGTTTCTTAAGTAGCCCACTTCGGATAACATCAGGGACACCACTGTCATCACCTGTATCACCTTTCAAATAGAACAGCGCATTACTCAGGTTCTCTAGGTGTTTAACTAGATCAGCAGGGTCTTCAATGTTTTCATTGCTGAGAAAAGAACACTTATCTAGGATACCTAGCTCAGGATTTAGAATATCATATTTGAGACCAGCAAGGTCAGTGAATTCCACATCATAAGTTTCGTTATTATATAAGAAATTATTGAGCCGCTTGATGGTTGCAACATCATCCGAGGAATCATATTCACTGATTTTTATGTAATTATTAATACGGGTGATAATATAATCAAATTTGGTTTTGGCTTTTTCTTCTGAGAAAAAACGGGTATTTGCCGTTATGCGGTTGCCGATAATTGGTCCGGAATTAGTAAAATTATTTGTTTGTTTAGATATCTCATGTGGAATATATATGCTGCCATATGAACTACATACCATAAAGTCGCTAACTTCATCACCATTAAAATCGGATACTAAGGATTTAATATCAGTTGTTTTGCGATTATCATCGGCATTGTCAGCTTTCATAGGTGAAAGAGGTTCATAACGATTAACGAATTTGTCACCTGACAATATATTGTGGCAAGGAAGTTTAGAGCTTTTAGATTTTTGCGAGACTGAGGACATAGCGAGAAATTACTAATATTAGTATTAATAGTAGGATAACCTAGAGAATGTAGTATAGAGCACTTATTATTACCCAGGAATGATGTATTAAAACCCGGATTTAAACGCACTTCCTAGGAATATGTAGGGTCCTACATTATTTATTTTTATGTATTCACAAAACCATTAATTCTTTGGTGTGCGCTATTTATCTGTTATTAGTTTATCAGCAAAGTTATAATAAGACCTAGATACACTATTTAATTTGCGGGATGACAGAAAATATAAAAATTATAAAGCTAGGTTCTGAAAATTGCAAAAATAGTCCTAGCACAGCAACAACTTCGATAACACCAGCAACTACGACAACACAAACCGATTTGGTCCCGAGTATATCTAGGTTATATGCATGCTATCAACCGGTATATCGCCCACCACTTTGGGTCGGACAACCCGAATTCCAAGAAGCGGTCTGGAAATATGCTGCACGGGCAAAAGTTTATTATCCAGATGGAAGTAGTTTTTTGGAAGTAAAACAATTAGCTACCCAACGCGAACCAACTAATCTAGGCGGTGATAAGTTATATGACCGGGAAAGATTGTTAGCAGAATATGGATATTCAGAAAACCCCTATAAAATTGGTTCACCGAATATTGCCATTTTTTGCAGGACACCCGTGCTAACAACACGTATGATTAGCACAGACCGGGTCAAATATGCTAATATCCTTTCAGCCATAGCACCGGCCCTAGATACACAAGAACAACCGGACTATCGGTATCTCGCAAGCGACCCCATGCAACCCAAACGCAATTATAAGTATGCATGTATGATGGCTACTGCTTTCAGGCATATCCGGACTTGTTTCCTAGAAGGTGGTTATCGTCGGTTGGTAATGACCGGACTAGGTATGGGTAATTTCAAATACTTTGCTGAGGAACTAGATATTGACGCCGAACATATTTTCCGGGAATGTCTATTCCGTGGGCTAGGCGATTTATTCACACAAGAATCCGGCAAAGAAATGTGGTTAAATTGCACCAGGGCAGTGGTTCTCCGAGAACATATCCCAGCCGAACTCAAGAGCCAAATAGTATTGAAAGGCCTAGATATTCAAACACTCCTAGATAATCTTAAACAAACTGAACTGGATGAAACACTTATAATTAATGCGTGGGACCCGTTTAGTATGGTCGGGAACGGTAATGCCGGGGATATTAGCCTAGATGGGTATATTGGCAGGATTAGCGCAGTTGGTGTCTTGTCATGGCCTATTACTAATCCGCAGATTCAATGGCAATCGGATTAACACATGGTTTTGTTTTAGGATTTATTTCTTATAAAAACCCCAATTAATTGCCATTCCCCGGACTTGTTCTCCATGACATACACATGAATTCCCGGTAGCCCACCTGTTATACTTACTGTATTACCAATACCGTGATTCCAGCACATATAAAATTGTCCTAGCACTTGTCCGCTACCTTGCGGCGGATGATTATAAATGACATCTACTAGCTTGTTACCTACGAATTGTTTTGAATATATATCACGAATAGTTTGAATATCCTTAAAAACTTGTTGAGGGTCAGCTAGGTTTAGCTGTGCTAGGATATTCTTATAACTTGCTGTTTTCAAAACTTGGGTTTCGCATTCATTTGATGGCATTTGACCTGGAACACCGGGTTGTCCGCCTTGTTGTTTCCGGGTTTTCTTATTTGTCCTGGATGAGGATTTAATAGTCTTAGATTTGAGTTCTAGGTCGGGTTTAAATGCCACGAATTTCTTATATGTTTTCTGAGTCGTCGGGTTCCATTCAATTATATAAAACCGGTTTGTTTTCGGGTCTTTATATATATCTGCACCAGTTTTATAACTACCATAAACTTTTGGCATCCTAGATGCACCGTAACTTGTCTTTTATCCTAATCTTATAAAAAAACAAATGCCTACAAAAAAAACATAAAGTTTATTAGCCGAGTGTTTTATGAGCTTATTTTAACTTAAATTGTCTGAGCTTATTATTTGCGCTGGCTAATCCATACTAATATCATATACAGCGATATATAGGAACGCTTCATCGTCTGGGTCCTCAGTCAAGTAAGTATCCCCTAGAGGCAAGTTTTCAAGCCATTCCTTTGTTATTTCATCAAGTGGAGTAGTTAGTAAGCATTCATAAGCGCAACTGAAATTCTGGTATAAATCAGGTATATCCGCGAGAAACTTAGTAATCGCTCTAGGTGTGTGGATATATGTTTCACGACGGTTATCGTGTTGTTCAACAAGTTGGTAAATCCGGGTCATTGTTCTATAAAATATTTAGGTTTGTATTCTGTTTTTGTATTACTGTTATTGTTAGGTTATAAATCAATTTTTATTGGGCGTCCTACCGATATTAGAATAATTACATACATTAAATAATGAATTGGCTCCGTTTTTTTACTGGTTTCACAAACATAACTGGACTTGTTCTAGGTATATTAAGTTTTAGCAACTTTATACAAAATAATCAACCTAGCTCTGCAAATGGGCTGATATTATATAATAGGAATACTGGACTCCCTAGCACTATTAGGTGCCCTGAATTATTCCAAGTTTTGAATGATGAGTTAATGGTTCCAACTAGTTATTGGCAGATAGTTTGTAAAAGTAAAGACTTGGTGGGTGGCGAAGAATCGGGGAGTGGCGAAGAATCGGGGAGTGGCGAAGAATCAAAGAGTAACGCTAGGATATGTAATTTTATTTGTAATGATTATCATCGTGGTTGTAGAGAATTGGCTAATCATATATATTCATCTGAATATTGGGTGCGGAAAATTGGGTATTCTAAACAAAAATTCTTGGCAACATGTATTGCATGGCAAGAATATATTAGAGAGACTAATCATAATACTACTATTACATCGCCATCAACAACTACTATCCCAAAAACTTATCCTAGCACAACCGCAACGACAACCGGCCTGCCAACTACGACAACTGGGTTTGAATTAGAACATGAAAAATCGGCGAAAAATAAAGATACCAAATCATGGGATGCCGCAATATTAACAATTTTAGGTGCTGCTATTACAAGTGCATTTGGAGTAGTTATATACTTCTGCCGCAAAAAGCCATAGACCCAATAAAAGTGTTAATCGGTAAAATTAGTAATTATTTCGGGAAGCAGAACTGACATCCTTGTTTCACCATTCTTATGGCGATTATGAAGCGTAATGCTTTGCCCATCACTATTTACCTCGCACCAAGTATAACCACCAATTTCAGGGAAAGAGAACTTACTAACTGTCCTAACCGTTTGTGAAATGGAAGAAACTGCTATGATAGTAATTTTAGCTTTTGTTGCAGTGTCTGGTTGCTCAGAGTGGTTATGAATATGGATGATATAATTATTATAAAACATACAACTTGAATCCTTAGTTGGCAACCATTTGCTATCATCTGCGGCAAGTGTCCATTCAGCGGGTTGTTGTCCAGCGACTAGGTCAATTACCCTTAAATGGCCAGATGGTAGCCACCAAACCAAATAATCTGGTCCTTCAGCAGCAATTAGGTAATTTATGTTGGGTGTTTCAGATAATGTTGCCGGAACCTCAAAAATTACATCTG
>JACCED012322160.1_pt1 | contig 13753 bp, 3 predicted proteins | sample 7455021 | NCBI WGS metagenome assembly JACCED01 (sample SAMN15323456, study PRJNA562643) | freshwater metagenome | isolation source: river surface water | place: USA:Blue River Watershed | collected 2017-08-19 | reverse complement strand
GTAAAAAACTTAAATATTTTGCTTGATGATACTTCACTCTATTTTTATTTTCTTCTGTTTTGGTTAAATAAGTGTCAATTTTTTTCAAACTTGTATAAGGGTTGCTCTTTATTTTACTTAAAAGTTTTTCATATTCTCTTTTTATTTCAGGGTCTTTTATTTTTTCAACTGTTATATAAAATTTATTTTTTACATCTTCTAATCTTAAAAAATCTTCATCTAAAATATCTAACATCATAGATAATTTTTTAAAATTGTCTACATATTCTTGACAAAGATATTCATTATTCATTGTAACTTCATCGCTATTATAGTAATTTGATTTTAAACTAAAATTTGATATAAAATTCGCAATAGTTTTTTTTCCGTTATTTGGATATTCACAATTTGGAGTAATTTCTGTATTTAAAAATTTACCTAATTCTTCCATTTTTTCATCAATATCAGTTACCAAATTATCTGTTGTTTCAATAAATTCTTCTATTTTTCTATAATCGTATTCTAACATATTTTTTTCATATTTTAATTTATCTGATAATAGAGTAGATGTAAGACGTAAATTTTTTTCATGGGAACCATTATTTATCTTAAACAAATTATCAGGACGAAGCAATAATTTTATAAGCTCTTCATCAGTAATATTACATTTGTCGCTAACATCTTTAATTTTTTCAGTAATAAAACAAATGTATTTTTTAATACTTTCTAATTCATCAGGACTAGAAACCTTTTTAAATAATTTATCCATAATGTAGTTTTCTTTCATATCAGCTAAATTTTGCTTTTTATCTATTATTTTTTCATTATTATTACTAATTTCTAATTCTTTTTCATTAATTTCATTTTCTTTTTTATCTGGAGTTTCCTTTATAGTGTATAAATCAGCTTCTAATCTTTTTCCATATTCTTCTAATTGAATAATTTCTTTGCTTAAGCTAACTATTTCATTTCCTTCTATAGTATTGTCATCGTAACCATCATATTTTGACAAATCGAAAGTTAATAAATTTTTTATAAAATAATCATAATTTAATCCTAAAGAACTAAATGGAATATAATTTTTTTGTAAAGCATTAACAAAACTATTTTCAAATCCAAGTCTCACTTTTTTTAATTCATTAAAACGGTCACTAAATTTATTATTTAAATCTTTTAATGCGGAAACTAGACTAAGATTTTTAGTTTTTTCTTCTAATTCCTCGAGAGATTCTATTTGGTTTTTTGTTATTTGGATATTATTTTCATCATTCATTGAAAATAAAAGTTGTTGTGAAATTTTTAAATAATCACGAAAATCAACATTTTTCCTCTTATAGTTAATTTTTCCAGATAAAAAATCATAATAAGGTTCAAAAAGAATAATGCTTCCAACATTTTGTCTTTCAAATAATTCTTTTATTGATATTGTTTCAATCATTTCTTGAGGTCTTGTTTCTTCGCCTGGGGTTAATGCTTTTTCTTGTTCTATATTTTGAATTATAGTATTAAATTCTTCAATATACTTTTTAGGAAATTCTTTTCCATTAACAATTTCTTTTGCATACCAAAAATTAGGATTTTCATTATATTCTAATAAAGTTATTAATCTGCTAATTAAGCTATATTGTATTAAATTTGGGTTTCCATTATTGTAAATATTTGCTGCTTGACGAACTAAAAAATCTTTAAACGCAATTTCACAATTTTTATTGTAATCATCTAAATTACTATAAGTTTTTTGTAAATTTTCAAATTCATTTTTGTTTAGTTCTTTAAATTTAAGCATATAAAATAAAAACAAATATTCCATTGTGTCATCATTATTATTACCATCTATATTAAGGACATCTACCATATTTGTCTTAGTTCCATCATCGCTAGTTTTAATAAAAGGATTTTCAGGATAATCTTCTTTCAAATTATCTCCAATATATTTAATTACTTTTGATGTTTCTAACAATTCAAACTCATTATTATTGTTGTTAATAATAATATATTCTTCTAAATCTAAAGTGCGTTTATTTTGTAAAGTAATCACATTGCCATTTAATACATCTATTGATTTTCTTGGGTCGTATTTTTGAACTTGAAAATAATTATTTGTATCTAAAAATGAATTTACATTTTTTAAAAATATTGTATCTTTCAAATCAGTAAATTGCATAAATATTTCTTTAAATTTTAATTCTTTTGCGTAATTTACAATATTGTACATTTTATAATTAATAAATTGACATAAACTAGTAAATTGCTTCTCATCATTAATTATTTTTATTATTTCTATTTTTCTAGGGATTTTATTTTTTAAATTATTTGATATTGTTGGCAAAACCATTAATTTATATGATAATTTTGCTAATATTTTAAAACTGCCTGTTAGCCATGTGCCTAATATTTTTTCTATGTATCCATAAATAGATTGTACTGATTTTGAATAAAAAACATAACTTGTTAATTCAGTAAAAAGAATGTTAAAATCAAACATTATATCTTGAATTAAGCTGTTTAAATATGTTTGAATTTTTAAATTTATGATAGTATCATTTCCAATGATTAAAGTTATTATTTTAGTTAAAAAACTCTTGAACGACAATTCAGAGTTAAAGATTTTGTCTAGAAAGAAATCTGTAAATGAACTAAGATTCTCATATCCAATATTTTTAAAAAAATTGTCCTTGAGAGAATAATTTATATAAAACGTATTTTTTAAAACTGAATGTTGAACTATACCTAAACCTGCTAATATTCCTGAACCACTAAAAAATGTTTTCCAGAAGGATTTAGTAAAAATATTTTGTAAAAATGAAGTAGAAAAAATAGAATATAACATTACTTCCGGGTTATTTAAAAAATTGTGAAAATTTGAATATAATGATGAAGCATATTTCGCAAATGGCGTTCTAAAATTAAATGGGTTTTTCGTAAATGTGGCGTTTCCTGCTCTAAGTATATCAGACACTTGTTTACTAGTTCTGCCTTTTGATATTTTAGTTATGTATAATATTTCTTCTTCTATTAACATTATTTCTGTCTTTTTAATGCCTGTTAATTTTTCCTTGTAAGCTTTTTCGTCATTTTCATCTGTAAATTTATCAAATAACATGTTTACAGCTTTATTTTTATTAGCATGTAAATACAAACTTACATTAGATTTAATTAAATCTTTTAAAAAACCATTTGACGATAATTGACCATAAAATGAAGTATCTTTATCTTCTAATGTAGCAATTAAACTAGCAGATTCTAATTCTATTTTTTTTAATTCTTTTTCAATGTCTGCTGTTGGAATAGTAAATTTCTTCGTAATTTCTATTATAGATTTTTGAAGTTTCTCTATTTCTTTTGATAACAAATTATTTTTTTTATCCAAATCTTCTATTTGAGTTTTGTAATGTTTGTCCATTTCAGTAAAAGGTGTCTCATAACTTTTTATAAGAAGAATTTGTAATTTATTTTTTTCTATTTCATCATTAACTGTTTTTATTTTTTTTATATTTTCTTCAAATGCTTTTATAAATAGCTGTAATTTATCAATGTCTTTTTTATTTTCAACTTCTTTTAATTCTATTTTTTGAAATTCTTGTTTTAAATTTTTTAAAACGTTTTCAATCATATTTATTTTGTTCAAGTTCTCTGTTTCAAGATATTCTTTTATTTCTTTTTTTATATCATTATTATTAGTTCCTTTTTGTATAATATCATTAATTTTATTAAATTCATCAAGTACATTACTATAAAAGCCTAATGAATTTTTTAATTCATCAATTTTTGAATAATCGTCAATATTGTCTTCTATCATTTTAGAAATTTTTAAATCACCATATTTGTAATATTTATTTAATTCAGCATTGTATTCTTCAATGTATCTATATATTTGGTCGAATTCAATATCATCTACACTAATTTCTTTTGTATTATATATTTTTATTTTGTGTAATATATCTTCAAAAATTTTCTGTTCTTCCTTATTAATAACGCCATCTGTAAATAGTTGGGAAATTTGATATGAGTATTTGTTATAAAGTTCTATTAGAAAAAGCTGTTTATCTTCGACGTTTTTATTAAAATCATCATTAGTTTTCTGTAAGTTATTTGAAAAATTTTGCTTGAAACTATTAAATGGCGATTTTTGTAATTCATCAATTAATTCATTATTTTTTGTAATTTCGTCACTAAGACTAGATGATTCTTTTTCTAATGTGCTCATAATATTGTCAGCAAAAATTTCGATTTTTTCTTTATTTGTAAGTATTTTTTTTTGATACTCACTAGAAAGAAAAATTTTTCTATCTACAAAATGTTTCATTCGCAGTTGTTGTTGTTCTATTTGTTTTTTACTTCTTTTTAGATTTTTCTCTCGTTTTAATTTATTTTCTTCATCTTTTTTATTCATCAATTCAACTTCTTTTTTTGTTTTGCCAACGCGATTAAATAAATTTTTTTTATTTACTATTAATTCATTCAACAATTCTTCTAATGGATAAAAAAAATAGCCATTTATTGCGGACAAAATATTATTGCCTTCTTGTTTTAATTTGTCTATATCTTTTAATTCATCTATATAATTTATTTTATTTTGTAAATCTGTAATAATTGAAGGACAATCTAAAGCGGGAGGGTCGCATTTTTTTGAAGTTAAAATGTAATTAACTAAATCTTTATAACAAACCTTAATTTTATCTATAGATTTTTCTTGAAAACAATTTTGAAAATTATCTATTTTCTCTTGTAAAACATTATAATCAAAACTATCAATAAATCCTGATTTAATTTTTTCTGGCGTTTCTTTTTCATTTCTATCTTTTTTTGGAAGTAGTTTTAATAAATCTAATTTATCAATTATTTCAGATATTTCTTTCCCTATTTTTTTTCTCTCTAATTCATATATTTCTTTTGTTATTTTTAAGATTCTCGATTGGCTTTCTGATAATCTATTTTTTATAAAATCAAGATTGTCTTTGCTATCACTCACAAATACGCCAGAATAATAATTAAATACTTTTTCCATATATTTTTTAATTAACTCAGTATCATCTTCTTTATTTATGTTTCTTAGAGACTCTGTTAAAATTGCTGGAGCCAAAATAAGTGGTGGTGTTTTTTTATCATCTACAGGATAAAGTGAAATTATATATTCAATAAAATCTTTACAACATTTTTTTAATTTATTTTTTTCATTGTCTAAATTCATTAAGCATTTCGAAATATTTTCATATTGTGATAATAATTCATCTTTGTTGGAACTAAATATTTTAATAGTATTTTTATCATCATAAATAGAGGAGTTTATTTCTATTTTTTCCTTTTCTAACGTTTCAATTTGAGATATTATTTCTTTTTTTGTAAAATTTATATAAGAGTCAATATATTTTTTAAATGTATTAATAATTTCTTGAGTATCAAACGTAAATTGAGTAATTTGTTGAGTAACCAAACTTATAGTAGGCTCAATATATTCTGTTATATAATTTAATGGACTTGTTAATGTTTTAATTGGTGATAAAAAATAATCAATATTTGTTGTTGTTATATTTTCACCAATATAACTTGGAATATCAGAAATTGTATTTGATAAAAACAAGATTAATTCATTGCTTGAATATGAATTTAAAATTTGCGTTGCTAAATCTCTAAATATTATTATGTCGTTTGAATTTGGGTGTGAATTCAATTTATCAATAGAAACATTTACAAATCCAAATATTTGCGTAAATACACCCATCATACTGAAATACCATCTAAAAATTGGTGAATTGTAATTTTCAATAACAAAATCTACAAATTTTAAAGCAGTTTCTTTTGATAATAAATCTTCAGTAATTTTTTCTGTTCCAAGTATTTTGTTAATTACCATATCTTTAGCAGCACTTATTTTAGATTTAGTGTCTTTTGCTTGCTCTGTATAAATATTTTTATCTGAAATACATTTTTTTATATATTCAAAAAATCCAACCGTTTTTTTGGTTGAATCCGTTATTTCATCGATTTTTTCTGAAGTAAAAATTTTATTTATTATAGTTTCTATATTTACGTTACTATTTTTAAAATCTAATGAAGAAACTTCTATAATCATTGCCTTATATAAAGTTCTTAATGTATAAATTTCATTAGTAGTAAATAAACCAAATGATGACATTACATTTATAGTTGATTCAAAAATAATTTTTCCAAATTGACTAGTAACCATTTTTTCACATAACTTACTCCAAAAAAATACGCTTTGAATATTAGTTATAAATAATAAATTAATGCCTATAACTGCTGTTGTTAACCCTACAGAAATAAGAATAGGAATCCCTTTTGTGCGTAAAAATCCAGAAATACTATTTTTTCTAGCTATTTTTTCAGTCCGCATTTTTTCCAGATAAACAATTTTTTGATGTTGAAGATATTTATAATATCTATATTGATTTCTTAAATATTCCAATGTTCTATTTATATTATTTTTTTCAATATTTTGTAGTATAAGATTTCTATCTCTCCTTTTTTTATCATCTCGGTCATCTTTGTCGTCTGATGCCAAAAAATACTGTTTTGCGGTTGTTTTTCCAAGCTTATCATTTATCTGTTTATTTACACTGATAAAATTTATATCATTTGAAGCGGTTGTATCTAATATTTTTTCTTTAATTTTTATTTTTTCGGATACTTTTTTTGATTTTTTTACAATTACATTAACATTATTTAGTAATTTATTCCAATTAGAAAAATTGCCAGCAACGTTTTGGCGCGATATGTTACTTTTTGTGGTGCTATCGAACCTTTGTAATATTTTTGTTGACGACATAAATTGATATATATTTAAGTATATTAAATATTTAAATATTTAAATATTTAAATATATATATACTTAAATATGGCTACAAGAAAAAAAAACTTAAAAACATCACAAAAATTGGTAAGAACTAATAAAATAATACAAAAGGGTGGTAATGGAAATGTTAATGCGGAGGCTTTAATAAATCTTTTACGAGAGAATTTTAATGAATCGTTAGAAGATGAGATAAATGAATCGCAAATATTGTATCAAAATGCTAAATATTATTATTCCGCAGGTGAATATTCTGGAGCATTAGTAAGTTTTGCGTGCGCTTCTGTGCTTCTTAATACAATTATCAGGAGACTTGAAAGAAATGATTTTACTGAAAAATCTGTAAATAATAGCGTTCTTGAAGAAACTATTACAAAGGCAAAAAATGTTTTAAATTGCTGTTTAATATCAGTAGAGGAACTACAATCTATTGTAAAAAGTAATACATATGGCAAAAAAGATGACGAAGATAGTCAACCAAAAGATTGGGAAAAAATTTGCGTCAAAATACAACCTTTAGTATTTAAAAAAGGTTCTAGCAATTGTATATTTTACAAAGATGTTATTGGTTTAGAAGAACAAAAATCAATATTAGAAAATTCATTTGTTTTTCCTTTAATATATCCAAATTTATATCCAAAATCATCAAAAGGCATTCTTATTTATGGACCACCTGGAACTGGTAAAACTTTATTAGTTAAAGCAGCTGTAAATCAGCTTCAATTAAGAGCTAAAGAAGAAATTGGCGTTTTATATTTTACACCTAGTCCTGGAGATTTGAAAGGCAAATATGTTGGTGAAACAGAAAAAAAAATTGAAGAATGGTTTACATGCGCTTCAAGAAAAGCATGTGATACAGAAAGAGCTTGTAATGGAAAAAAATTTATTTCTATTATTTTTATTGATGAAATTGACAGCATTGCTCGTGATAGAGCAGACGACCCAACTGGATTAGCTGCTAACTCTGTTAATACATTATTGCAAATGATGGATGGCATTAATTCAAAAGAAAATGTAGCTGTTATTGGAGCTACAAATTATCCTTGGTATTTAGATTCTGCTATTATTAGACGTTTTGATACTCAAATATTAATTGACATACCTAATGCTGAAGATATGAAACAGTTATTAGATTATGAAGTAAATAGATATCTTGATTTAAAATTAAAGGTTCAAACAGTATGTGATGATAAAAAAAAATCTAATGACATAAATTCAATAAATGCTGATAAATGTGGATTAGAATGCGAACAAGTTGAAGAAACTCCTCATATTAATGACCCATTTGTTTCACAATTTTATATTGATTATTATGAAGAAAAAAATAAGGAATTGAAGGACCCAACCAAAATGTCGCAAATTAGTGCAATAGTAAACAGATTAGAAGAAGCTAGTTTTACAAATTCTGATATATCTCGATTGGTTAAAACAGCGTCTAGACGCGCTGGAGAACTATCTATAAAATGTAATTTGTTTTATAATACTAGTGCTGTTGGAAAAATAAGTGAAATAGGTCAAGACACATATATGTCATCTCTTACTAGAATTAAAGATGAACAAAAAGCAATTGATTTGTCAATAGAAATTTTAAATTCTTTTAAAAAAAAAATAGAATCTAATAAAATATTTCAAGTTGAACCGCCAAATATTTCAATAGTGCAATTTGAAGGATATAATTATTATAATATGAAATGCGTATTGTATAGAAACAATGATATGATAATTAGTTTTCCTTTATTGAAAAATATATTTATTAAAGGTGAAAAAATAGGAGAAGAAATGACTATTGAAACATACAAAAAAAACATTTTAAATAGTAATTCTTCTAGTCACACTGATATTATTATGTCATTTAATCTAAATTTTAATGAAAAAACTAATCAAACACAAAATGATAAAAATACCGGCAAAGGAGTACAAATATTTGAATCACAATTAGTTAATGTCGTATATTCTTCTATTATAGATGTATATGATGGTAATACTGAAAACAAAATTAAGTCTAGTCAACAAAATATTCCAAAATTTTTTGAAGAAGAAAAATATAGTTATGTTGATGAAGATATTAATAATATTATTCAAACAAACATTGCAAGTAAATTTAAAAAAATAAACATAAATATGGTTGATTTTGATTTTTTTAGTTTTTTACTTTTACATTATATAAATAATACAGAAAACCTTAACAAAAAATTATTATCATACTTAGATGGTGTTAGCAGTTTAATTGGAAAAATATCAATTAGCAATGAGAAGGATATAAATAATAATGAAAAAAGAGTGAATGAAAAATTAGAATATTTTATTGGAGAATCTAAAAGTTTTATTCAATATAAATATTATAAAAAATTAATAAGAAATTTTTATGTTTATGAAATTTTGTTTCCTGGAATCACTCAAAATATGATTGAAGAACAATACATAGAAATGGATACAAATTTATTTATTTTACTATTTAATAAACAAATAAGAGAGTTGCCACCATCTATAATATTATTTGACCCTGAACCTGAAATTAAATTAATTCAATTATACTTAAATGCGGTATTAAAATTAGTTCACAATTATGAAAAAACAGAAAAAACGTATATATTTTCTTATTATATACTAGTTAATTTTTTGAAATTTTTTGGTGCTACTGATTTGAATAAAGATATGGTAGACAATTTTGTTAAAATAGTTAAAAATATATCTAATCCACCAGAAGAAACAAATGAGCTTGTTAATGAGACTAAATTAGGTGGTGTTATAGAAGGTGGAAAAGGGTTAAAACAATATGGCGGTTCATACAATGATATTATGACAGAAATTTTTAAAGTAATTTTACAAGAAAACTATATATGTTCTAATAATTTTCTTTACACTGATTCATCATCAAACGTTGTAATTGTAGATACTAATTTTACTGATGAAACAATTTCTCAAAAATCAGGAGACGCCCACACTGATTTTATTCAAAATTTTATTCAAAAACTTAATGACAAATTTAATGACGTATATAAAGATAAAAATGTAAATGAAAATTTATATAATTTTTATAAAAATCAACTAGCTTTAATGAATAATACTTATATAGGAAACGTAAATACAAAAGAAATATTTTTTGCGACTTCTTTTAATTTTAATAGTGTTTATGAACTAAATAAACCTAATTTATTTTCTGACATTGGCAATAATATAAAAAATGTATATGATTTTTTTAAAAAAACTTTATTAAATCAAGGACAATTAACAACAGAAGAACAAAAAAAAATGGACAATTCACAATTAATGAATGAATTAATGGAAAAAAATCAATTAATATCAGTTTTATTTAAAGACATTAAAGCGTTTGGATTTTTATACGATGCTGGAAAAGTAGGCAATGATGATATAAAAGTTTTTGATAAGAATAGGGAAGATGGAAAAAATTCCGAAAAATTTACAAAAATTAGATGGAAAAATGTACAGCCAGGAAAATTAGTCGAATATATTGATTCTTTTAAACAAACAATAATAAATCCTTCACCAGAACTTTTAAGAAGTGGTTTTTTGGGATATTTAGTAACAAATTATTATGATAGCATTTTTGATATTTTAGGTTCGATAGACTGGTCGTTAATTGGAGCAGCAAAAGCTGTTGGAGCACTGTCTACAGCAGCAGGTATAGGAACAGATATAGCCTATAATATTAAACCAAAATTCGATGAAATGTTCGATGAAGATGAATATATACTAAAATATGGATTAGGGTTAGGAGGCGCAGCTATAATACCAAATGCTATATCATATGTTAACCCAACAATATTTATGGCATATTCTGGTTGGTTAGCTGTTTCAAATTTATTTAGATTTATTACTTCTAAAAATGTTGTTGCTGGAGATATTGTAAATAATACATTCTTATTAACTTTATTAAATATTGTAACAACAGTTGGTGAAATTACTATAGATACAAATAAAGATTTATTAGATGAAGTATATGAACAAATAATTAATTCAATACAAACAGCTTGGTTTGGCATTCCTGCTTTTTTTGATATAAAAGCGTGGAGCTATAGCAAAACAGGAACTATGGCTGCTGCTTTTGGTAGCGCTGTTAGTAATGTTTTAGGCGATAATAAAAAAGGGGCTTTAGATGTAATTAGATATAAAAAAAGAGCTTCTGATACAAATATAAATATAAATTACTCTTTGTATAATATTAATATACCATTACAAGCATTTTATTACGCTTTGTCTCAAGTAAAATCGTCGTATGTAATAAAATTAGGTCAAGATTTAAAAGATTACAATAAAGACCGTAACGCATTTTTAGCAAAAAAAGCAAAAGAAAAAAAGTAAACTAGTTTGATAATAAATTTATAAATTTATTTTATTATTAATTTATAAATCATATAATGGATATAGAAAATGTTTCAGATATAACACAATTAATATTAAATTTTTATAATACAAATTTCAATATTAATGAAGAAAAATTGCTTTCAACTACCATAGAACAAAAAGAAATAAACGATTTATTTTTTAAAAAAGAAGTGCCTTTAGAAGAAAAAAAGGAAATAATAAAAACTACAAGACAAAAATCAGCAAGACAAAATATATATGAAATGAATTTTATAGAGAATAAGTTGTTATTTGATAAAATAATGAAGTATAAATTATTAGAAATTAAAAAAAAGATAGTTATACTAAGATTAATTTATGTAACTTATAAATATAATTTAATTACAGGACTACATAAATCGCGCGACTTAGAAAAAGATTACAAACAAATTTGCGATGAAAATTTAGTTGATTTAGTAAAATATATCAAAGAATACATAATCACAAATAAAGGCGATTCCCAATTAAATTTATTATTAGAAGATTACACAAAAATGTATAATTTTTTAAATACAAAATTAAAATAACAAAATAAACAAATAAACAAATATATTATATTATGATTTCTAATAAAATTATTCCAGTAGATACCATTTTAAATAGGAAAAAAAATATAATGGATATATTATTAACAGATATTAATTATACATCAAAAAAAATAACTTACCAAAATCCGTATGATTATAAAATTAAAAAAATAAAAATAAAAAAATATAATTTTTTTAGAAATGTGAATAATTTAAAAAAAAAAGATAAAAAATGTATTGATATAGGTTATGAAAGAGATATAATTATTGAAGATATACCAACAGACAATGAAAATTTTATGATTCTTCCAAATAATGAAATACGAAAAAATATATATGGTGAGCCAGTTGTTATAGATTTAAAAAATAATCGTTACGACAAAGATATATTATTATATATATATAATGCTGGAGAAGAAGAAGAAGAACAAAACATAGATACACTTATTCAAAATATAATGAAGGAAATACAAGATATGGATGAAGATATATATGACCTAACTGATAAATATTTAGATTTTTTAGATAAAAAAGAAACAAAAGATGAATATATAAAATATAAAAGAAATGAATTGCCTGGCATGTACAAAGATTTATATAAAAGCATTGATTTACCTTTTGAAAATATAATTAACAAATATGATGAAATAATTGAAAAATTTGGATTATAAAATAGTTTCTTTTTACTCATTTCAAATTATATTTAATTTAATTTGAAATACTTTAATATATAAAATTACTTAAACTGAATTTGTTAAGCTGTGTGTGTAAGGATTATTTCTAAAAGCATTTAAAATATCTGGTTGAATACGGTCACAACCAGCGCATTCATTATAATATTGCGGAACGTTAATTTTTCCATAAATTTCCTTTGATGGAGGCATAGCAATAACAGATGCTGGCGCATTTACTCTGTAATTATATCTATCTGAATCTTGTCTAGAAATATTAACATTCATTTGCTGATTAAACATTTGGGTTCCACCTTGATTTGGTCTATTCGCAATAGTAGCAGATTTAATATCATTATTATGTTGTCTATAAGCTGCTTCATAACTCATATCACCGTATTGTGCGGCTGCTCCGCCTGCGCTACCAATATAACTGCAACTAGTAGTATCTCTCTGTGTTTGTTCTCCAGGAGTAGCATTGTTAACATACATTCCTTCTTTTTGATTATTAATATAGAAATTAGGTGAATACAATGTCGTTTCTTTCACAGTTGTATTTGTTGTATCATTAGGGTTAACAACATAACTTTGTGGAACAGATGATGTAGCCTCACCATAAATTCGAATATTGTTAGTTGTTTCTTCCTTTCTAGATGGTCTTAAAATATCCATTAATGGAGCAATTACAGCTCCAATAGCTCCACCAAATCCACTTCTTAATGTATCTGGTTGTTTCATTGTTGATCTATTATTTGAATAATTTGTATGGCTTCTTAAAAAATTCTCACCATCTGTAGTGGGTCCACGACCAACCGCACATGAAACAGGAACATCTGTAGTAGGCATTTGGTGTCTTTTTGATGGCTCAAAAGCAGTAGGAGCTTGGCCTGCTTGTCTATCTGAATTTCCTGCTGGTCCTTTATAATCTGTCAAAATGTCATTACGTCTTATTACACCCATTTCTTCAATAGGTCTTAAACGCTCTGCCTTTTCACTACCAGTAGTAGTTAACCATCGGTCTTGAGTATTAATATAAAATGTATCTGGTGTTTGCTTTTCTACACGACCTATTAAACCTAAATTTTTAATTGCTGCGTTTGCGGGTCCTTCATGATTTATTAATTTGTATTCTAATTTTGGATTAGTATCAACTCTTAATTCATCTACTGTTTTTGGTAGCCAAGCGTCTCGTGATTCCATACCAGAGTTAAAACCGCCACTGCCAATTGTAGTAAATCCTTGATTTAAACCAGGACCAACGTTTTCGGTAGCAAAAGGTTTGACATTATTATTTTTCATACCTGGATTAACACGAGATTGAAAAAAATCACTTTGAGTAGGAGCACCATAAGCCCATTGAACATTATCTTCTGGTTTAAACAATGGAGCTTGTTCTATTT